>ERZ1034691.644-NODE-644-length-25712-cov-27.152356_pt1 | contig 25712 bp, 20 predicted proteins | sample MGYA00520638_ERZ1034691 | MGnify/ENA primary metagenome ERZ1034691 (study PRJEB33766, sample SAMN09781763) | gut metagenome | biome: gut microbiome | host: Homo sapiens | place: Madagascar | study: EMG produced TPA metagenomics assembly of the PRJNA485056 data...
CCCCTCATCAAAAACAAAAGCAGCCCGTCACAGGCTGCACCGAACAAGATTTTTTTACCATTCATAAGGTATAAACCTCCTTTGCCTTCTACTTTTCTACCTATTATTAAAACATTGGAATCACCCCCTACAGTGAATTCAGGAAATCGAGCGCAGAGTCTGGTATAGCATTCTCTGGCGGCTGACTTGAAGCAGAAGTCGTTATACTGGCCGTCTGCAATTCCTCGCGCACCACCTTGCGGATGCTTTCTTCCAGCCTATCCGTTTGTTCTGCCGCAAGGATGGCTTGTACCAGAAACTCCTTGCGGCGGGCTGACGGCACCTGCTGCAGCAACGCCCATGCGCGGCGGTGTTGCGGTTCGTTAAGGTTCGGGCGGAAAACATACTGCGGGCGTTTCATACCTCGCTTTTACGGCGCGACACGGCGGTCAATGCGCGTTCGAACCCTACTGCGTTCACCTTGTCGTCCAAAAGAAAGATTGTCTTACAAAGGCCGTCTTTGGGGCTGAGGTGGCGGCTCACCACCGATGCACCGCCGCCCAATAGCACGGCAGGGATGGCGTGTAGGTCGAAGCCGGCTTCCATCGTGGCGGACAGCAGATGCTCTGTGTACTTGCGACCCTGCCGGTTCACAATGTCGCGCACCGTATCGCTGACCGTGCAGGGCTGACCTGCCAGCATATTTTCGATTTGGGCATCCGTGAGGGACAGCCCGGTTTCCCGGCGCACCTGTTCACGGATGTCATCCACGCAGCGGATCATGCCGAGTTCCAGACTGTGCGCAGTGTCAGCCGCAGGGATGGCGTTGTCGATGCGCATAAGGTCCACCGTCCAGCCGCCCAAGTCCATAAGGAGCATAGACGGTTCATCCTGCAACAGCCCGGTTTCTGTCATGAGGGCGGCATAGCCTTGAGGAAAGATAGCGACTTCCTCGATGGTGATGCTGTACTCTACACCCTCAAACTTGAAATTCACAGGTCGCCCACTTCGCAGCAGATAATCGCGGAACTTCGGCTTGTCGCGTCCGAAGCTGGTCAGCGGCAACCCAGCCGCAATCCGCACAGAACATTCGGGCGGCAAACTGCGCTGCTGGATTTCTTTTGCAATGGCTGCCAGTGTCAGCAGGTAGTAGTTGTCGTTCACAGTTTTGTCCCTCTGGATAGGCTGCCGCCCAGAGCCACAAACAAAAAAGCACCCGCCAAACTCTAAGAGTCCTTGGCGGGTGTAGGGTTCGTGTTCTCCGTAGCTGGTAAGTCCAGCCGGAAATGAACAATGCGCTGTTTTGATAGCGTAATAGCCGTGGTCGATGCCGATCATGATGCTCATAGTGGAAATCCTCCTTATTTAATAGGTATAAAATGGAAAACATGAAAATAAACTGAAAACTGCTGCAAAAAGCGAAAAATCCCCGCAGCCAACAAGAAATTGGCTGCAGGGAAATTGAAAACATTCTGAAAACAGCAGAAAAAAGTTGAAATTTTCGCTGAAAAACTGCAAAACAGGACGGCAGGGGAGAGCAAACCCTCCCCAAATCACCCAACAAAAAAGTCCAACCGCCTTAAAACGGTTGGACATCTCTATAAAACGCACTTTGAAAATCGGTTGTCAACTTTGCTGATTTTGTGCGATACAACAAAGAAAAAAGCCCATGACATCTTTTTTATCATGGGCTTATGGCGGAAAGAAAGGGATTCGAACCCTTGAGGGCTTTATGGGCCCTACACGATTTCCAGTCGTGCGCCTTAGACCAGCTCAGCCATCTTTCCATCTATTCTGCTGTATCGCCTCACCTGACGACGTGTTATATTATAGCAAGCACATCTGGGATTGTCAAGCAATATTTTGAAAAAAATCAATTTTTTTCAAATAAATTTTAAAAAAGAAAAAAAGAACATATGGAAGAAGTTTTTTGTAAAAATGATCTGAAATCCAAAGGAGGGTACAAGCACATGCCCTTTTTGCCGCAACCACAATATGGCATGAACTGCCCCGCAAACGCCCCGCTTGTGCAAGACATTTGTGCATACAGATGAAAATTGACATTTCTGTGACAAAGATCTTGAAAAAATATGAACAGCGTGGTAAAACATAAGAGAACACGGCTCCGGCACCTTTTGGCTGGGGAGGCTGGGCGGATGGCAAGTACCACTGTATGAACCAAAAAGCCATATCAGCTATGCCGTGCTGAAAAGGAGGCTCTATCATTATGTATCTATTCTTCCGGGATCTTGCAATCATATTGATTGCGGCTAAGTTTTTTGGCCTGATTGCCCGCAAACTCAAGGCACCCCAAGTGGTGGGCGAGATCATCGCCGGTTTGCTGATCGGCCCCTCTTTGCTGGGGGTTGTTCAGCTCAGCGATACCATCTCGGTCTTTGCGGAAATCGGCGTTATTTTGCTGATGTTCTCCACCGGCCTTGGCACCAACCTGAAGCAGTTGATGAAAGCCGGCCCCATTGCAACTCTGGTTGCCTGCGTGGGTGTTTTTGTTCCCTTGGTGGGCGGTACGCTGCTGTATGGTGCGTTCTATGGTCTGGGTGCTATCGGCAGTCCGGAATTTTATAAAGCATTGTTCATCGGCACCATTATGACGGCAACCAGCGTTTCCATCACGGTGGCAACCCTGCAGGAGCTTGGCCAGCTGAAAGGCTTCCTGGGCACCACCATCGTCAGCGCAGCCGTGATTGATGACGTTATCGGCATTGTGGTGCTTACCTGCGTTCTGGGTGCCGGCAGCGGCGAAGAAGGCGGTACCAGCATCGGCCAGGTGTTGATCAACACGGTGCTGTTCTTTGTGGTGGCGGTCATTGTCGGTTTTGTGCTGTACAAGGCCATGACCTGGCTGGATAACCGTAACCCCCACACCCAGCGCATTACCATTGCCAGCCTTGGCTTCTGCTTTGCCATGGCTTACATTGCAGAGCAGTACTTTGGCATTGCCGATATTACCGGTGCTTACATTGCTGGTATCGTGCTGTGCAACATTCATGATGCACCCTATGTGGAGCGCCGTGTCGAAATCAGCAACTATATGATGTTTGCTCCGGTGTTCTTTGCTTCCATCGGCCTCAAAACCGATATCAGCGGCCTGACTCCCGATATCCTGCTGTTCTGTGTCTGCTTTGTCATTGTGGCACTTATCACCAAGATCATTGGCTGCGGTCTTGCAGCAAAGATCTGCAAGTTCAACTGGGCAGATTCCCTCAAGGTTGGCGTTGGCATGATGACCCGCGGCGAGGTTGCTTTGATTGTGGCACAAAAGGGCCTTGCAGTCGGCATGGTGGACGCTGTCTACTTTACCGCTGTTATTCTGCTGATCATCGTATCTTCTGTTACCACTCCGCTTGCTCTGAAGACGCTGTTTGCCAAGCATCCTTCTAAGGATCACCCCAGCGCAGTGGCTGTGAATGAATCAGACAAAGCTTGAGTTATATACCGTCAAAATTGCACAAGTAAACAAATCCGGGCTGTGGAAATGATCCACAGTCCGGATTCGTTTTTTATTGTTTTATTGTTTTATTGTTTATAATCAGTGGCGCACGAAGCCGCCCAGTTCATACTCATTGGTGTATCCGCTGGCAAGCGCCTTGGCGCGCAGCGCAGCGTAAAGCTCTGCGAAAGTGGCCTGTACATAAGGCTCCAGGAAGATGAAACCAATGCCAAAGGTAATGCTGCACAACAAGTACCAGCCAATAAAGGAAAGCTGGAGCACAAAGGTGTTCCACTTTTCACCGTCCATCATCTGCTTGCTCAGCTCCATGGCGCGGCGGGTGGTCAGGTAGGGGTTTTCGGCCATCAGGTAGCCGACCTGCATGTAGCAATAAGACCAGTAAATGCCGGGAATGATCAAAAGGGAACCCAGCGCAATTTTCAGGTTGGTCAGCAGAATAACTTTAACAACATTCAGATACGGGGTGCGGAAGATCGAAGTGACGGTGCTGAACGGTGTTGCTGACTGGCGGCTTTCCATAAAATAGCGGTTGCGGCCGACTGTCAGCGGGTTGATGAGGAACGCTGCCCAGCATAGGCCGATTGCGGCAGCGATCAACATTACGATAATCACCACCCCGGCAAAGGGGGCCAATGTCTGCAAAAGATACTCCTCATTGCCGCTGGTGTATCCACCGCCGGCGTTGCCCTGCCACACCGGGCCGCTCATCATACCGTTCAGTTGGGAAGACGTTACGCGGTATTGCGCCGTAAGGCGGGGAAGAGAATAGCCAATGCCCAACAGGGAAAGAAGTAGGCACAGCCCCACGCTGCGCCAGTACCGCCCTTGCAACGCCTGTTTGGCGTTGGACTTCAAAAGGGAACGGGTCCACATAATTTGTACCTCCTGTTTTGTGGGTTGCAAGCGGATCCTTTTGCCGTGCCGCCTGCGCAACAGCAGAAATGGCGATACGAACAAGGGGAACGCTGTTTATTAGTCAGTATAACATAGAACTGTGAACTTGAAAAGAACAGAGGATATTTTTTGTACAATAGAGTTCTTTTAAGACAGCAAGGAAATAAAAATAACGCATAACGGACGATTTTGACAAAAGAAAAAGAGCAAAAAGATTTTTGAATTTTTTTTGAAAATATACTTGACACAGGCCGCCCTGATTGCTATAATAATATGCGTCGCGGCGGTCAGGCGGCAGTCTGATGCAAAGCGCGAAGGGTTTGGCCCGGTAGTTCAGTTGGTTAGAACGCTAGCCTGTCACGCTAGAGGTCGTCAGTTCGAGCCTGATCCGGGTCGCCACATGCTGTTATAGCTCAGTCGGTAGAGCGCATCCTTGGTAAGGATGAGGTCGGCAGTTCGAATCTGCCTAACAGCTCCATAGCAAAGCCCACAGCACGTTAGCTACTGTGGGCTTTTTACATAGGGGCATAGCTCAGTTGGTAGAGCAGCGGTCTCCAAAACCGCGTGCCGAGGGTTCGAATCCTTCTACCCCTGCCAAAAGCACAGCAGTTGTGATACAGATGTATCGAAAAACTGCTGTGCTTTTTGTTTGCGGTTCGATTCGTTAAAATCCGAAGGGGTTCAAGGAGAATAAGTTGGAGAAAATTATCGTGATGGCACCCGGCCATGAACTGTGGGATGGGACCATCGCTTTTGCAGCGGGCTGCCCATGGAAAGCGGGCACCTTTTTGGCAGAGAAAATGCGGGCAAACGATTTTGAAAATAACGAAAGAGCTCTTGTGGCCTTGCGCGATGATGACGCGGCGGCTTTCTGCACATTTACCAATCGGGATGAAATGCCAAAGGAATATGGCTTTGGGCCTTTTATCGGTTTCTTATTTGTGGCCGAAAAATACAGGGGGAACCGGCTATCTGAACAAATGGTGAACGCGGCCTGCAACGTGGCGAAGGAACAGGGCTTTTCAGCGATTTATCTCATGAGCGGGAAAGTGGGGCTGTATGAAAAATATAGCTTTACCAAAGTCGGAGATTATAAAACGATTTACGGCTCTGCTGACCAGCTTTTTTCCAAAACACTGTAACAAAAAATGTTATAGTCGGGAAAGAGCAACTGCAAATTAACGCTACGGCTTGGCCGTGGTCAGCAGAGGAAAGCACAAGAGCACCCGCCCAAAACTTTATTGACGCTGACGCGCGAAACACAAGAAAAATGGCAAAAAAATCAAAAAAGTGCTTGACAGTTGGGGTATAATCCAGTATAATCAATCATGTTGCAGCGGTCAGGTAACGCCTGATGCAAAGCGCGAAAGGGCTTGGCCCGGTAGTTCAGTTGGTTAGAACGCTAGCCTGTCACGCTAGAGGTCGTCAGTTCGAGCCTGATCCGGGTCGCCACATGCTGTTATAGCTCAGTCGGTAGAGCGCATCCTTGGTAAGGATGAGGTCGGCAGTTCGAATCTGCCTAACAGCTCCATAGCAAAGCCCACAGCACGTTAGCTACTGTGGGCTTTTTACATAGGGGCATAGCTCAGTTGGTAGAGCAGCGGTCTCCAAAACCGCGTGCCGAGGGTTCGAATCCTTCTACCCCTGCCAAGGCAAGCCGTACACCTTCGGGTGTGCGGCTTTTCTTGTTGGCTGTTCGGCGTGAGCTCCAGTGGCGCTGTAAAAGCATACGATTCAGCCGCTGCTTTGGGGGAATATATTTTTCTTTGCAGCCCACTTGATTTTTTGTTTTGTTATAGTATAATTAACTCCGCGCTTGAGCAAAACAGGGTGCCAACCACCCTCTTTTTTACTTTTGCGCGTTGTTTTGTGTGGAAAAATGATCTTGTTGAGGGAACGCATATGACCAAAGATTTAACGAGCGGAAATCCGTTCAAAATCATCCTGTTGTTCACCCTGCCGCTGATGCTGGGCAACCTGTTCCAGCAGTTTTACAGCCTGGCAGATACCATCATTGTGGGCCGTTTTGTCGGTGTCAATGCGCTGGCGGCAGTTGGCGCTACCGGCTCGGTCAACTATCTGATCCTGGGTTTTGTTATTGGCATGTGCAACGGCTTTGCTATCCCCATCGCACAGCTGTTTGGTGCCCATGATGACAGCGACCTGCGCCGCCATGTGGCCAATGCAACCTGGCTGTGCGTTGCCTGGGGTGTTGGGCTTACCGTTGTTACGGTGGCGCTGACCCGCCCCATTATGGAGCTGATGCAGACCCCGGCGGACATTATTGATGGTGCCAGCACCTACATTGGCTGGATCTTTGCGGGAATTCCCTTTGTTTTTCTCTATAATATGGTTTCGGCCATTATGCGCGCTTTGGGCGATAGCAAAACCCCGCTTTACTTCCTGGTGCTGACCAGCGCTGTCAACATTGTGCTGGACCTGGTGCTCATCATCAACTTTAATATGGGTGTTTTGGGTGCCGCTGTGGCAACCGATGTTTCGCAGGCAATCTCCGGCGTGATCAGCCTGATCTATCTGATCAAAAAGTTCAAGATCCTGCATATGACGCGGGATGAATGGAAATACAGCCGCTCTACCTGCCGCCGCCTGTCTGCTATGGGCCTGCCCATGGGCCTGCAGTGTACCATCACGGCCGTGGGCAGCGTTATCATGCAGTGGGCCGTCAACGGGCTGGGCAGCTCTGTGGTTGCCGCCATTACGGCTGCGGGCAAAACCCAAAACCTGCTCGCCTGTGCGTTGGAAAGCATCGGCACCGCTATGGCAACCTATGCGGGCCAGAACCTTGGCGCGGCCCGGCTGGACCGTGTGCGCAGCGGTGTAAAAAGCTCCTACATTATGGTGGTTGCCTATTCCGTCCTTGCTTTTATTGCCCTGCACTTTGGCGATGTCGTGATCATCGGCCTCTTCCTGGATACCAAGACCGAGGTTGAGATCGTGGCGATGGCGCGGGATTATATGTTCTGGAACAGTCTGTTCTTTATCCCGCTCGGCGCGCTCATCGTATGGCGCTATACCATTCAGGGGCTGGGCTATTCCACACTTGCCATGATGGCCGGTGTGGCCGAAATGGTGGCGCGTACCGTTATCGGCCTGGTGCTGATTCCGGTGTTGGGCTATTTTGGCGCAGAGCTGTCCAACCCGGTAGCCTGGGTGGCGGCCTGTCTGTTCCTGTACCCGGCTTACCTGTGGACGGTCAAACACCTGGAAAACCGCCTGCTTGCCGGCCACCTTGCCATGCAGCACAGCGCGGTAGGGGATTGACCCCCTGAATTTTTATCACGATCCATGCTTTTGCCCTGCATGCCCTGCGGTATGCGGGGCATTTTTGCACCATTCCGGCATTTTTTCAAAAAGCTCTTGCCCTGCGGCGGCAAAAGCAATATAATAACTGTATATTTATTCATAGAGGGTCAGAGCGTATCGAATAAGCAAACAAGCGGGTGGAATATTTTCACCACGTTTGCTTTACGGTACGCCCCAGCGGGCCGCATGCTCCCTGTATGTGCAAAAAAGGGCAGGGGAAGTGCCGCACCGCACAACAAGAGAGAAGGAAGTATTATTATGCCGGAAAAGAAACCGTTCATCACCCTTGAGCAGGCACAGGAAATTATTGCCGATGTGCCTACCCCGTTCCATCTTTATGACGAAAAAGGCATCCGCGCCAATGCACGCCTTGTCAACAAAGCTTTTGCATGGAACAAAGGTTTTAAGGAGTATTTTGCCGTTAAGGCAACCCCCAACCCGTACCTGCTGCGCATCCTGAAAGAGGAAGGCTGCGGCGTGGACTGCTCCAGCTACACCGAACTGCTGCTGAGCGAAGCCTGTGGCTTCAGCGGCAGCGATATCATGTTCTCCTCCAACGAAACGCCGGTGCAGGACATGAAGAAGGCGTATGACCTGGGCGCTTACATTAACCTGGACGACCTGACCCATGTGGATTTCCTCAAGAATGTGGCAGGCATCCCCGAAACGATCTGCTGCCGCTTTAACCCCGGCGGAACCTTTGACCTGGGCAACGGCATCATGGATAACCCCGGCGATTCCAAGTACGGCATGTCCGAAGAGCAGATGACCGAAGCTTATACCCGCCTGATGGCACTGGGTGCAAAGAACTTTGGCATCCATGCTTTCCTGGCCAGCAACACCGTTACCGATGATTATTACCCGGAACTGGCCGGTATCCTGTTCAGCCTGGCTGTGCGTCTGCACCAAAAGACCGGTGCACACATCAAGTTCATCAACCTGTCCGGCGGCGTCGGCGTTGCCTACAAGCCGGAGCAGCGCTCCAATGATATCCTGGCCATTGGCGAGGGCGTCCGCAAAAAGTTTGAGGAGATCCTGGTGCCCGCCGGTATGGGCGACGTTGCCATCTTTACCGAGATGGGGCGCTTTATGCTGGCTCCGTATGGCTGCCTGGTTGCCACAGCCATCCACGAAAAGCACATTTATAAAGAGTATATCGGCCTGGATGCCTGCGCTGCCAACCTGATGCGCCCGGCCATGTACGGTTCCTACCACCACATCACCGTGTTGGGCAAAGAGAACGCCCCCTGCGACCATAAATACGATGTGGTCGGCGGTCTGTGCGAGAACAATGATAAGTTTGCCATTGACCGTATGCTGCCCAAGATTGATATGGGCGATGTGCTGGTCATCCACGATACCGGTGCCCATGGCTTCTCGATGGGATATAACTACAACGGCAAGCTGCGCAGCGCCGAAGTGCTGCTGTGCGAGGATGGCTCCCACCAACTGATCCGCCGCGCCGAGACCCCGGCAGACTATTTTGCCACCTTTGATTTTACCCCATTCTACAAAAAAATGGGCCTGTAACATACAGCCCAAAGTGAGGAGACGCTATGTTCCAGTTTATGCTTGTTGTCGGCCTTGTGCTGGCGTATTACGGCTATGCCGTTACCAAAAATCCCCGCATCTGGGGGGACCAGGGGCGGGACGCCATAAAAGAAGAAAACTGGAACCGCTATGTCCGCTATAATGGGCAGTTCGCCATGTATGCCGGCTTTTTGATGGCGGCCCTTGGCGCGCTGGATATGGCGGTCAATCTGCCCACCGCCATCTACCTGCTGATTCTGCTGGGCGGTTTGGCCATCCTTTTGTATCCCTTCGCCCACTGGATGCACGAAAACGAGGGCACCTGGAACCCCTGGCCCCGCGTGGAAACCGAAAAGCAGAAGCGCAAGCGCCTGATCAAAGAGCAGGAGCGCCAGGAGAAGAAAAACAAAAAGAAATAAAATGGGCTTTGGGTCACTTGATTTCCGTTGCTTTTCTCAGACGCTCATCTCATAAAGGACAGAGAACAAAAGAATAGTAAAACAAAAAGGCATGTGCTATTATTCAAGCACATGCCTTTTTCATAATCTCTGAACCATTGGAATCCGCAGCTCTGCATTTCTATCCAAACATCTGCGTTCGTTTGCGGCAATTTATTCCGCGCAGCCGATATCCTGCGCAATTTCCTGCACGGATTCCTTGTCGAATTCACCCAGCGGCAGGATCAGCCGTGCCAGAATTTCCTGTGGCAGAACTTTCAGCAGGGCGGTCTGATCGCACTCTGCGTGCTCCGGGGCGCACAGGCGGCACTCATCGGCGTCCTGCTCCACGCGGGCATAATGGCCAGTGGAGATAAAACGGCAGCCGAGCTTATCAGCCGTCTGCATCAGCAGCTGGAACTTCAGCAGTTCGTCCGCAGCAGTATCCGCTGCTTCAATCACGTGCAGGGGTACATCCAGCGCTTTGGCGGCGTTCTGCGCGGTCTCCACGGCGTCGTCGGCCATCCCGGCAAAATGCACCAGTGCGGCCTGTACGGCAAAGCCCTGCTCCTGCAAAATGCGCACGGTTACAGCGGCGTCCATACCGCCGTTCAGCCCAACAAGAACTTTATCCTGCTTTTCAAATGTATTAAAACCCAGTGCTCCGTCCATAATATCCTCCTGTATCAGCGGTGCGCAGTGCGTCAGGCCTGCTTTCCACCGTATTTTTTGCTTTGCTCCACGGCCAAGCGGTCGCAACGCTCGTTTTCGGGGTGGCCTGCGTGGCCTTTCAGCCAGTGGTAGTGGATCACATGCTTCTCGCTTTCTTCCAGCAGCGGTGCCCAAAGGTCGGGGTTCAAGGCGGGGGATTTGTCTGCCTTTTTCCAGCCGCGCTTGCGCCAGCCCTTGGCCCAGCCCTTTTCCAGCCCGTTGATCACATACTGGCTGTCGCTGTACAGGTCAATGTCACAGGGTTCTTTCAGCTGGCGCAGGGCTTCCAGCAGGCCGGTCAGCTCCATGCGGTTGTTGGTGGTTCCGGCCTCGCCGCCGGAAATCTCTTTCTCGTACACCTTTTCCCCGGAGCGGAAGCGCAGGATCGCGCCCCAGCCGCCGGGGCCGGGGTTGCCGCTGCAGGCACCGTCGGTATAAATTTCGATGTGTTTCATGTTACCCTCGTTTTGCTGCGGCAATACTGGAATCAGGGCGTGCCGGAAAATGGCATCCTTTTCTTTGCTTTCTGCTGTACCTTATCGGCCAGCCGCAATGCCCGGAACCCTGCCGCTTTACTATAAAAATAATTATACGCGATTTTGCCCAGCCCTGCAAGCTTTTGTGGAATTTGTCCATAAATGCATCCGGCATACTATTTGACAATGCCCCCGCCGCGCCTTATAATAGATTTAATTGCAATGTCGTAGTTTGATTCAGGACCCGGTTGCAGCCTTTCGGCTGAACTCTTCGCGTCCAAACCTTGATTCAGTAAATCGGCACAGTGCCGTACAAATTTTACATGCGACAAAACATCACGTCCGGGGTACGGTGCTTACCGTGTGTGTAACCACCAACCCTGGCCGAATACAATATGGAGGTTACGCAATGGAAGATCACAACAACGAAAAACGCCCCCGCCAGCAGGGCCGCAGCAATTACACCCGCCGTGCCCCGCGCGCAAATAATAATAACCAGAACCGCAAACCCGGTGCGCCTGCCCCCGCGGCCAGCGCCCCGCAGGCAGCGGCGGAAAAACCACAGCCCCAGCACCGCAAGCCGCAGCGCCGCCGTGCCCCGCAGCCCCAGCAGGCTGCAGCGAGCAATGCGGTGAATGCAGCAGCCCCGGCCCCGGTGCAGCGCCCCCGCAGCCCGCAGCGCCGCAGCTATAAGCAGCATTATTATGATGCTTCCACCCCAGCTGTTCCCATGCACATCTGCCCGCTGGGCGGCCTGGGCGAAGTTGGCAAAAACATCACCCTGTATGAATGCCAGGGCGATATGATCCTGGTGGACTGCGGCCTGGTGTTCCCGGATTCCGATATGTTCGGCGTGGATCTTGTCATTCCGGATTTCACCTATGTATTGGAAAATAAGGACCGCATCAAGGGCCTGTTCATTACCCATGGCCACGAAGACCATATCGGCAGCCTGCCGTATCTGCTCAAAAAGTTCAACGTGCCCATTTACACTGCACGTTTGACCATTGGCCTGATCAAAAACAAGCTGGAGGAGCACGGTCTTGCCTCCAGTGCAGAGTTCCATGAGATCCGTCCCCGCCAGAAAGTGCGCCTTGGCTGCTTTACGGTGGAGCCCATCCATGTCAACCACTCCATCCCGGATTCTCTGGCGTTTGCCATTGACTGCCCGGCAGGCACCGTGCTGCATACCGGCGACTTCAAGATCGACTACACGCCGCTTTCCGGCGATGCCGTTACCGACCTTTCCACCATTGCGGAGTATGGCCGCCGCGGCGTGCTGGCTTTGCTGGCGGATTCTACCAACGCGGAGCGCCCCGGCTTTACGGCAACCGAGCAGACTGTGGCCGAAGGGGTGCGCAGCCTGTTTGCCCGCGCCAAAAACCGCCGCATTATCGTGGCAACCTTTGCTTCCAACATCTACCGCATCCAGCAGATCATTGACCTGGCCATTGAGTATGGCCGCAAGGTGGCCGTCAATGGCCGCAGCATGGTTTCCAACACCGAAATGGCGCGGGAGCTGGGGTATCTGCATGCGCCGGATAATGTGCTGATCGATATCGAGGAGATCAACAAATACCCGCCGGAAAAAGTTGTCCTCATCACCACCGGCAGCCAGGGCGAACCGCTGTCCGCTCTGTCCCGTATGGCGCAGGCCAGCCACCGCACCGTCAAGGTCGGCCCCACGGACTTTATCATTATCTCGGCCCGCCCCATCCCCGGCAACGAAAAGACCGTGACCAAGGTGGTCAACGGCCTTCTGGCCCTGGGCGCAGAGGTCATTTACGAGAACATGTACGATACCCATGTTTCCGGCCATGCCTGCCAGGAAGAGCAGAAGCTGATGCTGACCCTTGCCCACCCGCAGTATTTCCTGCCGGTTCACGGCGAGTTCAAGCAGCTCAAGCGCCACGCCGAAACGGCGGAGCACCTGGGCTATATCCCCAAGCAGAATATTTATATTGCTGAAAATGGCCAGAACATCCGCCTTTCCCGCGATGGCATGGCAGTGGAGGGCACTGTGCCCGCCGGTGCCGTGATGGTGGATGGCTATGGCGTGGGCGATGTGGGCAATGTGGTCCTGCGTGACCGCCACCACTTGTCGGAGGACGGTATCATCATCGTTACCGCAGCCGTGGATGGCAGCACCGGCCAGCTGCTTTCCGGCCCGGATCTGGTTTCCCGCGGCTTTGTCTATGTGCGGGAAAGCGAGGAGCTGATGGACGGTGCCCGCGTGCAGGTTGAAATGGCCCTTGACCGCAGTATGGCAGATAACATGCACGACTGGGCCAGCGTGAAATCCCGCGTGCGGGAGGCGCTTTCCAGCTATATCTACCGCAAAACCAAGCGCAGTCCCATGATTCTGCCCATTCTGATGGAAGTTTGATCCAAACCCTGTCTGACCGTGACCGCCTGCCCCACATTGCAGGCACCGAGGAACGATGATGAAAAACAAGCTGAGACGTGATATCTTTGTCATTATCTTTTTGCTGCTCGTTGCGTGCATCGCTCTGGCTGTGCCGCTGGCGTTCAGCAACCCGCGCTGGCTGCTGGCACCGGCGCTGCTTGTAGTGTTTGCGTTGGTGGTGGCGGTGCTTGGCATCCGCCGGCTGCGGCGCTTTGTGGCCGATATGCTGTGCGGGACCAACTTTGAGGGCAGCAAGACCCAGTATTCGCTGGCGGATTTTTCCATCCCCACTGCCCTGATTACCGAAGGCTCCGTGGTGTGGTATAATCCGGCCTTCCGGGAGCAGATCCTGGCGGGGCAGGATGCCCTGCTGGCTGCACCGGACCGCCTGATGACCGGCATTGACCTTTCCGTCTGTGCCCGCGCCCACGGCCAGGACCTGACCATTGGCGAAAACCGCTATACGGCCTATGCCACAACCAGCCGCAGCAGCAAAACGGGCACATTGCTGTTTTTGGTCAACGATACGTTCTACAAAAACACGCTGGATGAATACACTGCCAGCCGCCCGGCTTACCTGATTATTGGGGTGGACAGCTATGACGAGCTGTTCAACGATATGAAGGACTCCGAGCAGGCGCACGAGCTGGAGGCCATCAACACCCTGCTGGAAGAATACATCGGCCGCACGACCGGTTTCCTGCGCAAGGTGTCCAACAGCCGCTATATTGCGGTGGTGGAAGAGCGGGATATCCGCTGGATGATGGAAGAACGCTTTGATATTCTGGATAAAGTGCGTGCGCTGCACCCCGGCGGAATGCTCACCCTTTCCATCGGCGTAGGCCATGGCGGCGCTACTATGCAGGAATGCCAGGAGATGGCCCGCGAAAGCATTGATATTGCCTTGGGCCGCGGCGGCGACCAGGCTGCCGTGAAAACAGTCGATGGCTTTGAGTTCTTCGGCGGCATTTCCCATGGTGTCGAAAAGCGCAGCCATGTGCGTAGCCGCATCATTGCCAACGCCCTGGCAGACCAGATCCGCCAGAGCGACAGCGTCATTATCATGGGCCACCGCCAGAGCGATTTGGATGCCATCGGCTCCGCCATCGGTTTGCTGCGCATGTGCAAAATGTGCGATGTACCTTCGGTCATCGCGGTGCGCAGCAAGGCAACGCTGGCGGGCCAGCTGCTGGATGTGTTCAACAAAGCAGGGGAGGACCACAACTTTATTGAGCCGGAAGAAACCTATAAGCTCATTACCCCCAAAACCCTGCTGATTGTAACCGATACATACCAAAAGCGCCTGCTGGAAGACCAAAAGATTTACGAAAAATGCAGCCGCGTGGTTGTTATCGACCATCACCGCATGGCGGTAGGGCATATTGATAACCCGATCCTTTTGTATCACGAACCGTTTGCTTCCAGCGCCAGCGAGCTGGTGTGTGAACTGCTGCAATTCATGCCCGCCCAAAACAACATCACCCAGCTGGAAGCCCAGGCGCTGCTGTCGGGCATCATGCTGGATACCCGCAGTTTTGCCCTGCATGTCGGTGTGCGCACCTTTGAGGCTGCCGCTTGGCTGCGCAGCCGCGGGGCCGAAACCGCCGCGACCAAGCGCCTGTTCAATATTTCCAAAGAAGAATACGAAGCCCGCGCCGCCATTGTGGAGGGCGCTTACCTCTACAAAGGCTGCGCTATCGCCACTTCGGATGAGCTTGACCCCGCCATGAGCGTGGTTCTGCCCATGGCAGCCAATGACCTGCTGACCATCAACGGCGTGGATGCCAGCTTTGTGGCAATCGCCAAAAACGGCGGTGTCAACATCTCCGCCCGCAGCATGGGTGCGCTGAACGTACAGGTCATTCTGGAGCCCTTGGGCGGCGGCGGCCACCTGACGATGGCCGGTGCCCAGCTGCGTGATTGTACCGTAAAGGAAGCCGAAGCCCGCATCCGCGCGCAGATCGACGAATACCGCGCCAACCAGGAATGCCAGGAAGAACTGGTGGGTGCAGTTTAACAAATTAAATTATCAGCGAATCCCTGCCAATGGCAGAAAATTATATCAATTACTACATAGAGAGGGGAACCACCACGATGAAAGTTATTCTCAAACAGGATGTCAAGAGCATTGGTAAAAAGGATGAAATCCATGAAGTGTCGGACGGTTACGCCCGCAACTTCCTGTTCCCGCGTGGTCTGGCTGCAGTGGCCGATGCTGACGCTGTGAACACTGCCCGCACCAAGAGCGAAGCCAAAGCCCACCATGAAGCCGAAGCTAAGGCGGCTGCTGAAGAACTGGCTGCCAAGATCAAGGGCCAGATCGTTTCCGTCAAGGTCAAGGGGGGCGCTTCCGGCAAGCTGCACGGCAAAGTGACGGCAAAGGAAGTTGCCGAACAGTTGTACAAGCTGACCGGCACCGAAATCGACAAGAAAAAAATCGAAATGCCCGCCAGCATCAAGGAGTTCGGCAGTTATGATGCCAAAGTCCGCCTGCATGTGGGTGTTGTGGCCGCGTTCAAGGTCAAGGTCGAGGAGGCTCCGCTGTAATTGGCAGGGGGTCTTGTAATTACATTCCAACAAAACAAAAACGGCAGGGAGGTGCCTGAATGGCAAACAATGAATTAAGCTTGTCCAGCCTGGGCATTCAGCTGCCGTATAACATGCAGGCGGAACAAAGCGTGCTTGGCGCAGCGCTGATGGATGAAACCATCCTGAACCGCCTGATCACCGAGATGGACCCCGATATGTTCTACTCGGAACAGAACCGGGCCGTCTATGAGGAAATGCGCCGCCTGTTCAGCGAAAGCGAAGCGGTGGATGTTATCACTCTGGTGGACTCTCTGGCTCAGAACGGTGTGTTCAAGGGCGCAGATGATGCCAAGGTGTACATTACCCGCATTGCGGAAACCGTCCCGGCGATTTCCAATGTCGATTCTTACATCAAGATCGTCAAGGAAAAATATCAAACCCGCCGTCTGATCGAAGCAGCCCGCGATATCCTGCAGCAGTCCAGCGAAGAATCCGATTCTGACCTGCTGCTGGAAAGCGCCGAGCAAAAGCTGTACGATATCCGCAACGGCCAGGACCGCTCCGGCGTTAAAACCATTCAGGAGTCTATCCTGGAAGTTATTGATACCATGCAAAAGCTGTCCGGTGCGGACCGCGATAAATTTGCCGGTATCCCCACAGGCTTCAACTATCTGGATAATATCCTGACCGGCCTTGGCCGTTCGGACCTGATTATTCTGGCGGCCCGCCCCGGTATGGGCAAAACCAGTTTTGCGCTGAACATTGCTACCAATGTGGCCCGCCTGCAAAAGATACCGACCGTCATTTTCAGCTTGGAAATGACCTGCGAACAGCTGACCGACCGCATCCTTTCCAGCACCGCAGGCATTGACAGCCAGGCATTCCGCACCGGCCGCCTGAACAACTCCGACTGGAACGACTTTGCCAATGCAACGTCACTGTTGTATAACGTTCCCATTTACATGGATGATTCCTCCGGTATTTCGGTGCCGGAAATCAAGGCAAAAATCCGCCAGATCAACCAGGACCCCAAGCGGGATAAGATCGGTCTGGTCATCATCGACTATTTGCAGTTGATGCAGTCCGCCAAGCGCACCGAAAGCCGCGTGCAGGAAATCAGCGATATCACCCGGAACCTGAAAATTATGGCCAAGGAACTGAACGTTCCTGTCATTGCGCTGTCCCAGCTTTCCCGTGCTGCCGAAAAAACAGCGGGTCGCTCGGACCACCGCCCCCAGCTTTCAGACCTGCGTGATTCCGGCTCTATCGAACAGGATGCGGACGTGGTGCTCTTCCTGTACCGCGCTGCCTATTACAATTCCCAGAACGGCGAAACCGAACAGGCGAACGAAAACGAAGCCGAATGTATCGTGGCCAAAAACCGCCATGGCGAAACCAGTGTGGTCCGCCTTGGCTGGGATGGTGCCCATACCCGGTTCAGCAATCTGGACGAGATCCATGAACAGTACTGACGCAGACAATTCATTGCAAAACCCAGTAAACACGATAGAGCAAACCTTGCTGGCCTATTGCCGCCGGCAGGGTTTGTTTCGGTTGGGGGACCGTGTCATCGTTGCCTGCTCCGGCGGGGCAGATTCGATGGCGCTGCTCTGTTTTCTGCTGCGCTGCAAAGCGGAACTTGGCATCACCGTCATGGCGGCCCATGTGGACCATGGCATCCGAGGCGAAGCTGCCCATGCGGATGCCCGCTCCGTGGCGGAGTTCTGCCGCACGCATCATGTGCCGTTCTTTTTGTACGATGCCGCTGCCAGCGGGGTGCAGATTCCCCCAAACCCCAGCGAGAACTGGGCGCGCAGCCTGCGCTACACATGGTTTGATGCTCTGGCCGCACAGCAGCATGCCTGCATTGCCACAGCGCATACGTTATCTGACCAGGCAGAAACGGTGTTGTTCCGCATGGCGCGCGGTACCGGCCTGCACGGCATGGCGGGTATTCCGGCGGTACGGGGCGTGTACCGCCGTCCGTTTTTGTGCCTGGCAAGGAGCGATACCACGGCATACTGCGCCGCCCTTGGGCAACACTATGTTCAGGACGAAAGCAATTTCAGCGATGCCTATGCCCGCAACCGTATCCGCCATCATGCCGTTCCGGCGCTGCAAACCATCAATCCGGCGGCAGAGCGGGCCGTGGGGCGGCTGTGCAGCCAGCTGCAGGAGCTGAACATCTGGCTGGAAAACCTGGCCGAAAAACTGCTGGCGCAGGCTGCCTGCGGGGGCGGGTACAGCATCCCGATTCTTGCCGCGGCGGATGCCCCGGTGCTGGCTGCTGCCCTGCGCATGCTGGCAGCCCGCGCGCGTGACCCCGAAGAAAAATATGTGCAGGCTCTTGCGGCCATTGTTCGGCAGGGCAGCGGTGCGGTACAGCTGACGCCGGATGCCTGCTGGACCGCGGCAAACGGCATTTTGTACTGCCGCTCAGTGCTAAAAACGCAGCCGGAAGCCATTCCCGCGCCGCACCAGCTGCTAAAAACCGGCGTTTATCGCCTGCCGGGGGGCTATGAGCTGGAGATTCAACAACTAAATTATGAAGTTTTTTTGAAAAATCCATCATTTTTGAAAAAAGACTACACCTATTGTGCAGATTATGCTAAAATAAATAAGAATATTTTTGTGAGGACCCGCCAACCCGGCGATACGTTCCGCCCGGCGGGACGTCACGTTGGCAAAACGCTCAAAAAATATCTGAATGAGGCAAAAGTTCCTGTGGCTGAACGGACGCTGCTGCCGCTGCTGGCCTGCGGTAGCCAGGTGCTTTGGCTGTGGGGGGCAGGCTTTGCGGACGGTTTGTCCCCGGATGATGGGACAAAGCAGATCCTGTTGATTCGGCAAAGCCGCCAGCCTGCGGCCCCGGAGCAGGAACAAGATCATAATATTGGAGGAACAGACCATGCATGATATGAACAATGATATCGCCAAGATTTTGATTTCGGAAGAGCAGCTGCAGGCCAAGGTGGCTGAATTGGGGGCACAGATCAGCCGCGATTACGAGGGCAAAGATTTGTTGCTGGTGTCTATCCTGAAAGGCTCCGTGGTGTTCATGGCCGATTTGATGCGCGCCATCACGGAACCCTGCAGCATTGACTTTATGGTGGTTTCCAGCTATGGCGGCGCCAACACCACTTCTACGGGCCTTGTCAAGATCGTCAAGGACCTGGATCAGGATCTTTCCGGCAAGGACGTTCTGATCGTGGAGGATATTCTGGATACCGGCGTCACGTTGTCTCACTTGGTGCCCATGCTGGAATTGCGCCGCCCCAACAGCGTGCGCCTGTGCACCATCCTCAGCAAGCCCAGCCGCCGCAAGGTGGATATTGAGCCGGACTACTGCGGTTTTGAAGTGCCCGATGAATTTGTTGTGGGCTATGGCCTTGACTATGACGAAAAGTACCGCAACCTGCCGTATGTCGGCGTGTTAAAACCGGAAGTATATTCCAAATAAAATTCTGTCTTGGCAGAATAACCAATCGCCCGCCGTTTTGGCGGATTTTGACAGGGAGTTGATTTTTTGCAGCACAAACCGCGTTTCAGCGGCATTATCATTGCCGCTGTCCTGATGGTGGCAGCACTCGTGATGATCTCCAGCTATTCCAGCCTGTTTGGCTCCAGCAAGAGCACCATGATGTTGTCCGAAGCCATGGGGTACTTTGAATCCAATCAGGTCACCTACTTTAACCTGGACCTGAACACCGGCGTTATCGAGATGAGCGTGAAAGAAGGTGAACATCCGCTGCCGGAATCCGACACGTCCAGCGAAACATCCAACGGCCTGCTGGCAGAGATTTACGGCGATGGCACCGATGCTTACGCCCCCAAGAACGGCGGGGCAGCGGTCATCACCTACAAGCTGCCGTATCCTTCTTATTTCCTGCAATTCTACCTCAAGGATTATATCGACCAGTATAACGCAGCCAACCCGGATGCGCCCATGCAGTATGATATGGTCGCCGTTAAGACCAACGTGCCCTGGTTTGAGATCATCCTGTACGCCTTTATGATCGGCAGCGTGGTGCTGCTATTCATGTCCATGTACCGCGGCGGTGCCGGTGGCGGCGGCCTGATGAATGTTGGCCGTGCCAAGGTCAAGGACCAGCAGGAAGGCCAGCGCAAGGCAACCTTTGCCGATGTTGCCGGTGCGGATGAAGAAAAGGCTGAACTCCAGGAAGTGGTTCAGTTCCTGAAAGCACCGGAAAAGTTCAACTCCCTGGGTGCGCGCATTCCCCACGGCGTTCTGCTTGTCGGCCCTCCGGGCACCGGCAAAACGCTGCTGGCCCGTGCCTGTGCAGGCGAGGCCGGTGTTCCGTTCTATGCCATCTCCGGTTCCGACTTTGTGGAAATGTATGTCGGCGTCGGCGCATCCCGTGTGCGCGATTTGTTTGAAAAAGCCAAAAAGACAATGCCCTCCATCATCTTTATTGATGAGATCGATGCCGTGGGCCGTCAGCGTGGTGCCGGCCTTGGCGGCGGGCATGACGAGCGCGAGCAGACCCTGAACCAGCTGCTGGTTGAGATGGACGGCTTTGACGCCAACGACGGCGTTATCGTGATGGCTGCCACCAACCGCGCCGATATTCTGGATAAGGCTCTGCTGCGTCCCGGCCGTTTTGACCGTCAGGTTTATGTTGGTCTGCCGGATGTGAAGGGCCGCGAGGAGATTCTGCGCGTTCATACCAAGAACAAGCCCCTTGGCCCCGATGTCAGCCTGAAAACCATCGCCAAGTCCACCGCGGGCTTCTCCGGTGCCGACCTGGAAAACCTTGTCAACGAAGCCGCCCTGCTGGCTGCGCGCAAGGGCAAAAAGGCCATCACCGAACCCGAAATCGAGGAAGCTTCCATCAAGGTTGTGGCTGGCCCCGAAAAGAAGAGCCGCGTTGTGACCGATGCCGAAAAGCGCCTGACCTCTTACCACGAAGCCGGCCATGCCATTACCGGCTATTTCTGCAAAACGCATGATCCCGTGCACCAGATCAGCATTATCCCGCGTGGTTCGGCAGGCGGCTTTACCATGTACCTGCCGGAAAAAGACCCCAGCTATGTGACCAAGACCGCCATGAACGAGAACATTGTCTGCCTGTTGGGCGGCCGTGTGGCGGAGCAGCTGGTGCTGGATGATATCTCCACCGGTGCTTCCAACGACCTGCAGCGTGCCACGGATACCGCCCGCGCCATGGTGACCCGCTATGGCTTCTCGGAGCGCATGGGCCCGGTGGTTTATGGCACCGACCCCGGCGAAACCTTCCTTGGCCGAGACTTTGGCCAGGGCAAGGGCTATTCCGAAAATACGGCGTCCGAAATTGATAATGAGATCCGTGATATCATGGATGAATCTTACGAGACGGCCCGCCGCATTTTGACCGAGCACATGACTGAGCTGCACCGTGTGGCCGGTGTGCTGATGGAACGCGAAAAGATCAGCGGCGAAGAGTTTGACGCCCTGATGAAAGGCGAAAACCTGGCACCCTTTGGGCTGGATACCCCCGCGCCTGCCGCAGCCCCTGCATCGGCAGAGCAGCCCGCCGCGCCGGAACAGCCCTCCGAACCGTCTGATGAAAATTGAGGCAAGGTGAAACACAATGGATCAAAATTTTTCCCTGATGGCGCAATCCCGTGCCAATTATTACACTGCCGGCAGCCCGGTCCAGTTTGTCCGTGTTGAGCTGCTGAAAGGGGATGTCACGGGTGAAGTTGCGGTCTGCCTGACCTTTAAGAATGTTGGCACAGAACCGCTGACCGGCTTTATCATCCACTTCAAGTGCAAAGATGCTTCTGGTCAGATCCTGTGCGAGGATGATTTCTATTATGAGCAGCTCAATGTGCAGCCCGGCGAACTGTTTGGTGCCGATGACGCTGTGTTTGTCAGCGATACGCCGGTTTCCAGCGTGGAAATTGAGCAGGACCGTGCTTTCCTGAACGGCCGCGGCGTAGATCTGCGTAATTATAAGCGTGTCCGCCTGCAGGCCCCCCGTGTGCTGCCGGGCTCTATTGCCCGCACGCTTCAGACCCGCACCAACAATAAGATGCTGACCTGCGTCCCGCAGGACACCGAAAACGGCTGGTTCTGCGCCTGCGGCGCGTTCCACCCCAACGAGGAAGCTGTTTCCGTCTGCAGCGAGTGCGGCGGCGACCGCGCTTACATCAAGGCAACCCTGACCCGCATCCTGGAGGAAGCCCGCCAGGCCGCCGAACAGCAGCAGCGCGAAATCAACGCTGTGGCCAATGGCGTTGACCCCGCAGCTGCCCAGGCAGCCCAGGCCGCTGCCACCGCCGCCGCGGCTCAGGCAGCCATCAGCCAGGAGCCCACCGCACAGTTCACCCCGCCCGCCCCGGCCCAGGAACCGGAAGAAGAGGACGAGGACGACGAAGCAACCAACGCCGAAATGGACCGTGTGCGCCGCTATGTCCCCAAAGGCCATCTGTTTGCCGATGAAGAGGATGAAGAGGACGAGCATACCCGCATGTTCGATGATGAGGAAGAGGAAAGCGACGATGACGAAGAACCCCGCCGTGGCCGTTATGCGGACGATGACGAGGAGAGCGAGGACGATGTAATGGCCGAGCGTATCATCCATTGGGCACCGCCCATCACCGCAGTGGTCTGTGCGCTCATCATTGCTGTGTCGCTGATCTACCACTTTGTCATCGCCTGATCGTCTGCTGTTTATCGGCAAAGGCGGGCTGACCCGCTGATATTTATCCGGGCAGGATAAAGCAAAATAAACCAAAACCAGCCGCCGGGCAGGGGGAAATCCCTGAAGCCGGCGGCTGGTTTTCTATTTGTTCTATTCCGTGTCTGTGCCTATTGCTGCCATCAGGAATATAGGAAAATGTGGTTAGAGCTTGTGATTAAATTTGCGAGGCAGCAATCATAAAGCAGTAAAAGCATGCAGGATGCGAAAAATCAATCCCCCTGGCGCATAACGCTTATTTCAGCGTTCCATCCAGTACCTGCTGGTAATACCATGGCTTGGGTGCGCGGAACACCTTGCCAGCCAAAGCGGCAAACTGTGGGTCGCTGATCTTTTTGGGGAAAGCCAACTCCCAGGCGCACAGAGCCTGATATTTCAGCTTCAGCTCCCGGTTGGCGGCATTGTTGCCATACTTGGAATCGCCCAAAATCGGGCAGCCAATGCTGGCCAGATGAGCGCGGATCTGGTGGGTGCGGCCCGTTACCAGCTCCACCCGTAATAGCGCCAAACGTCCGCTGACGGCAATGGTATCATATGCGGTAATGATCTCTTTTGCACCGGATTTCGGCTCGTCCAGAATGCGCACAATGCCATGCACAGAATCTTTCGTCAAAAAGCTGTGCAGCGTGGCAGCGGGTGGTACCGGACGGCCAAAGGTTACGCACAGGTAAGTTTTGCGAATCAACCGCTCTTTGATGGCGTTTACCAAAAATTCTTCCGCCGCCGCGGTCTTTGCCAGCAGCACAAGGCCGCTGGTGCCGGTGTCCAGCCGGTGGCACAGGCGCGGCTCATGGGCGGCGTCCCACCGCTTTTCCTCATACAGGCGGCGCAGTACGCGGTTCAGCAGGGTGTCGGCTTCGTCGCCATCCACCGGGATACCCGCGGGCTTGTTGGCCACGATCAAATCATCGTTTTCATAAATAAATTCCGCCGGGGCGCGTGCCTGCAAAAACTCCGGCCCCTCCTGGGAGGTCAGTCCAAGTTGGTCGTCCAGCAGGTAAACACGGATCACATCGCCGTTCTGAACACGGGTGGCAAGGGGCTGCTTTTTGCCGTTCAGCTTAATTTTGTTTTCTCGCAGTGCCTTATTCAGCCGCCCCAGCCCCAGGGCGGGGAACTGCTCCATCAGGTATTTGTCCAGCCGCACGGGCAAAAGGCTTTTTACATGTAGTTCCTGCATTATTTACTCTCCAATTCTTTATCCCACAAAACGGTCGCGTCCGGGATGTCCAGTGTCACCATCAGCCAGCCTGCATCGTGGTCGTCAATCGTTTTAATTGTGTATTCTTTCCCACCGGCGCACAGCACACTGGCATGTTCCAGCTTGCGGCGCACAAAGGGGGAATCTGCAAAGCATACCGTCTGTTTCGTTTCGTCCAGCACACCGCGGTTCCACAGGGCGTCAGTGTAATCCGCAAGGCGCAGGGGATAATTTTCGTCATAGGGGGTGCACAGCGCATCAAAGTTCTGCCCCTGCAGCCCCGGCGCAATCACATACCAGCTGCATGTGCCGTCCGTACTCGTTACCCTGCCGCACCAGGCATTGTCCTTCACCGGTTCTACGGCCTGCAAAAAGGCACCTTCCTCTGCAAACAGGTACAACGTATCCTCCCGCACGGTTCCGGCAGCAAGCTCCGCCAGCAGCGTTTCCCGTTGGGCGGCCAGTGCCGTTTCATCATAGCGGGCGGCAAACGGGTCGTTGGTCGTCATGCCGTTGTCCGCGGCAAACAGGGCTAGATGCAACGCGTCATCTTGAATTTCATCCATTGAGACAACCGCCGTATACTGCTGCGCTGCCTGCCAGAAATCGCTCTCCATCTCGGTGGGGAACGTATCGGTCTGCATGGCCTGCAGCATTGCCGCACTGCGCTGCACCATGCCGGGGCTTACATCCCAAACCTGTACCACAGCCAGCAGGGCAGCACCCGCCAGCAGCCAGCGGCCTTTCAGCCGGGCAAGGCCCACAAGGGTTAGCAGCATCAGCAGGTAATAGATTGGCCAGAACAGCCGCCCACTGGAACGGAAGATGGAAAAAAGTTTGATCAGCGAAGCAGGCAGCGGCAGCGTGGCAAGCGTTGCGCCGTTTGCGGTAATCACATTGCTGATGGCAAACACCGTTAAAACCGCGCAGCAGCAGGCCAATGCCCAGTGGCGGCGCAGCATGCCGCCCAGTTGCCGCCGCAGCAAAACCACCGCAATGGGCAGGGCAATCAGCACGCCCAGCCCCAGGTAGGCAAAGGCATCATAATTGCCGTAAACCTGGTTCTGTGTGGGCAGCACCCGGCTGTACATCACGCCGTTTACCCCCACGGGGTTCCACAGTGCATTCAGGTTCATGCAAAAATAGCCATACAATGCCTGCCCGCCGCTGGAAGCACTGCCGTACAGCAGCCCCAGTGCCCAGCCCAGCAGTGCCGTGCCGCCAAAGTTGGCAGCAAGGTACAGGCCGGGCCCCGCAAGCTGGCGGTTGTGCAGTGCATATTCCAGCAGCAGCGCCAGCGTGATGGCATAGGTCATCGGCAGAAAGTAGGGGTGGATGCCTACTGCCAGCACGTTCAGCGCAAACAGCCCGCGGGAGGCATACTGCCCTTTGCGCCGTGCAGCAAAATAAAAATAGAGTGCAGCCAGCACAAAAAACTGTGCCCCCAGCGAGGTATGCCGGAACACACGCTCAAACAAAACCGGGCTGGTAACAAACAGCAGGTCCGCTGCAAGCGGTGCCGCGCACCCCGGCAGGAACAGCCCTGCCAGCAGCGCGCCAAACCCGCCCTGCAACGCAAAGCAGACCAGCGTGAACCACCCCATATACTGGAACGTTCCGCCCACAAGGTTGGCAACCGGCTTTAACAGGGCAGCCACCAGCGGGATAGAGTCGGTATAAGCAACGCTCAGCCCATCCGGGTAGTTGATGCCGCGGGCAATGCAAAGCGGCCAGCCAGAGGAGCTTTGGCGGTAAAACAGCCACCCGGCATAATGCTGCTGGATGTCCTTTTCAATATACCCACCGCGGCAAAAGGCATCGTTTGTTACATCCAGTGTGCTGACCCCGAACACCAGCACAAACACCAGTACCCCCAGCAGGGCACCGCCGAGGAACAACCGCCCATTGCGGGTAAGTTTTGGTAAAGTTGAATTTTTTGCCAGTAGTAACACATCCTTTGGGGCAAAGAAATAAAATTTGAAAGCTGATATAAGCTAAGGCAATACCGCATAATTCTAAGTGCCGATACGGCGAGCGAGGTGCGGCAG
>ERZ1034691.647-NODE-647-length-25655-cov-8.372539_pt1 | contig 25655 bp, 24 predicted proteins | sample MGYA00520638_ERZ1034691 | MGnify/ENA primary metagenome ERZ1034691 (study PRJEB33766, sample SAMN09781763) | gut metagenome | biome: gut microbiome | host: Homo sapiens | place: Madagascar | study: EMG produced TPA metagenomics assembly of the PRJNA485056 data set...
AGTAGTATTTTTGCGGAGAAAAGATTTAAATAGAGACGATTATGAAAGATTTTACTTTAAGAAAAAATTTCTTAGATTGTAAAAGCGGAACCAGTAGTCTTTTTAAAGGCTTTGTTATGTTGGTAGTTCTGATGCTCATGACTACGAGTAGTGCGATGGCACAAGAACCAAAATTTGAGGTGATTGATGGCTTTCGTTATTTGTTGGATTCTGATACGAAGACAGCAACGCTTGTACCCCAAAAAGATGGCGACTATTCCGGTGATATTATTATTCCAGAGAAGGTTAAGGGTAATGATGGGGTAGAGTATGTTGTTACTTCATTGGGTGCTTCTTGCTTCTCTGGTTGCAGTGGCTTGACCTCTATCACCATCCCTTCATCGGTTACTTCATTGGGCGGGTCTTGCTTCTCTGGTTGCTGGGGCTTAACCTCTATCACCATCCCTTCATCTGTTACATCATTGGGTAGGTATTGCTTCTATAATTGCAGTGGCTTAACCTCTATCACCATCCCTTCATCGGTTACTTCATTGGGTGAGGATTGCTTCTATTATTGCAGTGGCTTAACCTCTATCACCATCCCTTCATCGGTTACTTCATTGGGTGAGGATTGCTTCTATAATTGCAGTGGCTTAACCTCTATCACCATCCCTTCATCTGTTACTTCATTGGGTTGGTATTGCTTCGCTGGTTGTAGTGGCTTAACCTCTATCACCATCCCTTCATCGGTTACTTCATTGGGTACCTCTTGCTTCTCTGGTTGCAAAAATCTGGAAACTGTTTATTTTAAAGGTAAAAAATGTAATTCAAGTTACAAAGACTTAGAAATACCAACGACAAGTATAATCAAGGTTCCAACAGAATACCTTCAGGAATATAAAAATGCCTTTGGCTCTGATTATAAATATATCTATGCCTGGAATCCTAATGGAACAGGAGATGATAACAAGCCAGTTACTCAGTGCTCTACTCCATCAGTTTCTTATGGCGAAGGCAAGTTGAAGTTCGCTTGCGAAACGGCTGGAGCAAAGTATCATTATACAATAACTGATACAGATATTAAGTCTGATGCGCTGAGCGAAAATGGAGAAGTATCTCTTTCTGCAGCCTATAATATTTCTGTTTATGCTACAGCAGATGGATATAAAGCATCTGATAAGGCGGAGGCAACTCTGTATTGGATTGATGCTAACTTGGATACTGGTACTAACATCAATATGGTAAAAACACGTGGCGTTGTGGCTTCTGCCCATGATGGTATCATCTGCCTCTCTGGACTTGATAATGGCGAAGTGGTGAAGTTCTATGCTACTGATGGCAAGTATCTCGGCTCTTCGGTTGCAGCGAATGGTGCAGCCTCTTTTGCCGTAAACGAATCATTAGTTATCGCCAAAGTAGGTAAGGATTCTATAAAGATTGCGGTGAAATAATAATAAAACAATTTTTTGCCTTTCGGGGTGCGGACGGCCACAGGTGCCGCACCCTGCAAAGCACATGATGCACATCTGTTAAATAGAGTAATGACATTTTACAAATGGTCGTCTGAGAATCGATTTTTCTCAACCAAGCTGTCGCTTGGTCGAAAAAACGCGAATTATGGGCTATTTTGGCAAATCGCTGAATATCAACACGTTGCAATTTTAACGGTTCCAAAACCTCTGATTTGCGCTTAAACAGCGTCGCCGTTACAGTGTAATCGCACTGCCGTTACACCGTAATCGCGATGCCGTTACACCGTAACGGCATCGCGATTGCACTGTAACGGCGACGCCATTTGGCTACTATCGCAAAAAAATCTGGCCGAAAAGCCGCTGGCGGTGTTGCGAAAAGGCAAAAGGCTACCCTTTTCCCGCTCTATTTGCAACTGTTCCCAAGTGTTAAATTTTGGCAATAATATTTTACATTTCAGCGTGAAATCATGCGCCGAAACCGCATTTTAAAGACGACCGCGACTTTATGGTATAAGGCAATATTTTAAGCACTTGCCTATGTTTTAGGCATGATTTCGCGTAAAGTTGCCTATGTTTTGAGAAAGTTTCGCTTAATATTTGCCTATGTTTTAGGAAAACGCAGTATTTTTGGGTGCGTGACAAGAAAGGCTCCAATGGCCGAGGTGGATTTCGTGTGGCAATATCAATCTGCCATTCTATTATGTGGGAATGCTCGACAAGGTGTTGGAAAAATATTGTTGAAGCAGTTATTCCGGCACAGCCAGCGTAAAGGCGATGGAAAAGCGAATTAATAAAGATTTTTTTAGTAACTTTGTACGCTGAATAGCATCATAAAACGAACACATGAACATTATCGACATACTGGGCGACGCAAGTCGACAGAAAGGCTTCTCCATCGAGGTGCTGCCGCCCCTGAAGGGCAATGGCACGGAGACCCTCTTCCGCAACATTGACAAGGTGATGGATTTCGGCCCCAACTACATCAACATAACAACGCACCACTCAGAATACGTCTACCGCGAGACCGCCGACGGGCAATACGAGCGGCTCAGGATAAGACGCAGGCCGGGCACGATAGCCGTGGCGGCGGCCATACAGCGACGCTACGACACCACGGTGGTGCCACACGTCATCTGCGCGGGTGCCACGAAGGAGGACATTGAATACGAGCTCATCGACATGCAGTTTCTCGGCATAAGCAACGTGCTGCTGCTGCGCGGCGACAAGGCGAAAGACGACAAGATGTTCACCCCGACAGCAGGCGGCTGGGCGCACACCACCGAGCTCGCGGCGCAGGTGAACCGCTTCAACGAGGGATTCTTCATAGACGGCACGCCGATAAAGCACCCGGGCGAGAAATTCCAGTATGGCGTGGCGGCTTACCCTGAGAAGCACGAGGAGGCGCCCAACATGGAGATGGACATGAAACACCTGAAAGAGAAACAGGACCTGGGAGCCGGGTACGCCGTGACGCAACTGTTCTACGACAACAAGAAATATTTCGACTTCGTGGCCAAGGCAAGGGCCATGGGCATCACCATGCCCATCATACCCGGCATCAAGCCCCTGGCGAAGCTGACCCAGGTGACGCAAGTGCCCAAGACCTTCCATTGCGACATGCCGCAGGAACTGGCCAAGGAAGCCGTGAAATGCACTACCGACGAGGAGGCCAGGCAGCTCGGCATAGAATGGGCGGTGAGCCAGTGCAAGGAGCTATACGCCAATGGCGTGAAAGACATACACTTCTATACCGTGTCCGCCTTTAAGAGCATGCCCGACATACTGAGGCAGATACTGTAGGCAAGACCAAGGAAAAACAACAAATACGAAGCCGTGAAATTCGACAAGGTCATAGGCCAAGAAGAGGCTAAGAAGCGACTGCGCCAACTCGTTGACGAGGAGCGCATACCCCACGCGCTGATGTTCACCGGGCCAGCGGGCAGTGGCAAGATGCCGCTCGCCCTTGCCTTCGCGTCGTTCATGCTTGGCGAGAGATGGGACGGCACGTCGGTGCTAAAGAACGATGCCGCCATAGCCAACGCCGAGGCCATGCTCGCCAAATGGCAACACCCCGACCTGCACTTCACCTACCCCACCATAAAGCCGAAAGGCGCGGGAAGCGACACCAAGGTGACAAGCGACGACTATGCCAAGGAATGGAGGCAGATGCTCGCTGGCGACACCTACTTCTCGCTTGAGCAATGGATGACGCTCATGAGGGCCGAGAAGCAGCAAGCCGTGATATTCGAGGCTGAGAGCGACAGGCTGATGAGGAAGCTCAACATGAAGTCGACGCTCAACGGATACAAGGTGAGCGTGATATGGCTGCCGGAACGCATGAACCTGACGTGCTCCAACAAGATGCTGAAACTACTGGAGGAGCCACCGCGGATGACGGTGTTCCTGCTCGTCAGCGAGCACCCGGAGCTGCTGCTCGAGACCATACGAAGCCGAGTGCAGACGTTCGCCGTGCCACGACTCGACAACGAGGACGTGGCACAGGCCCTGACCGCCAGGCGAGGCATAGAGCCGCAAGACGCGGAGAGGATAGCGCGAGTGGCGATGGGCAACTGGCTGAAGGCGACGGAGGAGATAGACGCCGGCAACGAGAACAAGGAGTTTTTCAACCTGTTTGTATCGCTCATGCGATGCGCCTTCAAGAAAGACGTGAGGCAACTGAAGGCGTGGAGCACCACCGTGGCCGACTTCGGAAGGGAGAAACAGAAAAGGCTCATTGCCTACATGATGCAGATGGTGAGGGAAAACTTCATCTACAATTTCCACGATCCGGCACTGTGCTACATGACCAAGGAGGAGGAACAGTTCGCCAAGAACTTCTCGCCTTACGTCAACGAGCGCAACGTGATGCTGTTTCAGCACCGACTGCAACAGATGACGCGCGACATATGGCAAAACGCCAACGCGAAGATGCAGTTTTTCGACTTCGCGCTCGAGACCACCATTTACATAAGGAAATAAGAGACAACTACATATATACATTATAAATACATCACTTCAGAATACGCGATATGAGAGAATATAATATGTGCTCCGGATGTGGACGGGGACTTTCGGCAAAAGGCGTGGGAAGGCAAGACAAGCAGCTCAACACCTACGACTGGCTCGCCGACGTGCCCGGCAACGCGGAGTCGACCGACCTCGTGGAGGTGCAATTCAAGAACACAAGGAAAGGCTACTACCACAACGTGAACAACCTCGACCTGCAAAAGGGCGACATCGTGGCGGTGGAAGCCAACCCTGGCCACGACATCGGCGTGGTGACGCTCACGGGTAGGCTCGTAAGGCTGCAGATAAAGAAGGCCAACCTGAAGTCGGCCGACGACATAAAGCGTGTCTACCGAATAGCGAAGTCCGTGGACATGGAGAAATACAAGGAAGCCAAAAGCCGCGAGCACGGCACGATGATACAGAGCCGGCAAATAGCCAAAAGCCTCGGACTGCAAATGAAGATTGGCGACGTGGAATACCAAGGCGACTGCAACAAGGCGATATTCTATTACATTGCCGACGAGCGCGTGGACTTCCGCAAGCTCATCAAGGTGCTTGCCGAGACTTTCCACGTGCGCATAGAGATGAAGCAGATTGGAGCGCGACAAGAGGCTGGACGCATTGGCGGAACGGGACCGTGCGGAAGGGAGCTGTGCTGCGCCACATGGATGAAAAACTTCTCAAGCGTCTCCACCAACGCGGCGCGCATACAGGACATCTCACTCAATCCGCAGAAGCTCGCCGGAATGTGCGCCAAGCTGAAATGCTGCCTCAACTATGAGGTGGACGACTATCTTGAGGCAAGCCGAAAACTGCCGAGAAGGGACGTGACACTGGTCACGCAAGACGCGGAGTACCACCTGTTCAAGACCGACATTCTCGCCGGCCTCTGCACTTATTCCACCGACAAGAACCTCGGGGCGAACACGGAGACCATAACGGCGAAACGCGCCTTCGAGATTATAGCCATGAACAAGCAGGGCGAGAAGCCGCTGTCACTACTGGAAAACGACAAGGCGAAAACGGAGAAGAAACCCGTGGACTTGCTCGCCGACGCCGACGTGAGCCGATTCGACAAGGCCAAGAAGAAGAAAAACAAGAAAAACAAGAATAATAAGCAAGCTGCCCCGAAGAAGCCGCAAGACGGTGCCGCGCCACAGGCTCAGAACAAGCCGAAAGAGGCGAAGGCAAACGACAGGCAAAGAGACGGCAAGCCGATGACCGCGAAACAAAATAGCGGCAAGTCGAGCGACAGCAAGCCGGCAACCACGAAACAGAATAGCGGCAAGTCGAGCGACACCAAGCCGGCAACCACGAAACAGAAAGACGGCAAGCCGAACGACAGCAAGCCGGCAACCGAGAAATAAGGAAAAATGCGAAGGTTAGCCTTTATCTCACTTCTATTCCTGCTCGTGTCGTGCACGGGCAGGAAGGTTTACGACACTTACGACCACACCTCTGTCTCAGGTTGGGACAGGGGCGAGGTGTTGTCGTATGACGTGCCGAGAATGAAAACAGCGGCTAAATACAGCACCATGCTGGGACTCAGGGTAAGCGACGCCTACCCTTTCCAATCGCTCACATTGATAGTGGAGCAAACGGTTTATCCTAAGAAGACCACGAGGAGAGACACCATCAACTGTCAGATATACGACTCACAGGGCACGATAAAGGGAAGGGGGATAAGCTATTTCCAATACCACTACCTAATATCGGAAACCAACTTGCAGGAGGGCGACTCTCTCCACGTCACCGTGAGGCACGACATGCGACGGGAGATAATACCGGGCATTGCCGACGTGGGCATTGAGATAGCACGCTAAAAGAGCACATACCGCTCTTCGCTTATTTTATGTCCTCACGAGGTTCCTGCCCGCGTCTATTCGAAGGAAGATGAACAGCAGGAGCGTGAATCCCCACAGCGAAGAGCCACCATAACTGAAAAACGGCAGCGGGATGCCGATGACAGGCGTGAGACCAAGCACCATTCCCACATTAATGAAGACGTGGAAAAGGAAGATACCCGCCACGCAATAGCCATAAACCCGCCCAAACTTGAACGGTTGTCGTTCAGCCAAATGTATCAACCTTAATATCAACGCGAGGAAAAGCAGCAACACGCTGGCTGAGCCAAGGAAGCCTTCCTCCTCGCCTACCGTGCAGAAGATGAAGTCGGTATCCTGCTCTGGCACGAACTTCAACTTCGTCTGCGTGCCATTAAGGAAGCCCTTTCCTTGAAGGCCACCCGAGCCGATGGCTATCTCGCTCTGGTGAACGTTGTAACCAGCGCCGGCAAGGTCATCGTCCAGTCCCAACAACACGTTTATCCTGACACGCTGGTGCGGCTCCATCACGTTGTTGAGCACGTAGTCGGCACTGTAGAAGAAGATTATGCTGCCAACTGAGAACAACGCTATCAAGAGATAATGGAGTATGCGGGTGGACAGTCCCTCATAGACAAGGAAACCTATAAGAAAGGCTGATATGCCAAGCTGAACCCATACTATGTCGAACGGGATGACAAACTCGGAGAACAACAGCACGAGCAACGTCACGCCCGTGCAAATGGCCAAGAGCCGCAACGCGAAATGGCGGTTGTGGGCATAGATATAAACCATCGACGAGGCGAATATCTGCACGAGCAGCAACACCACGAACTTTCCAACCGACGTTGGCGTGCCCAAAAGGAACACTTGCTCATACTTGATGCCGACCACGAAATAGATGACCATGGCGACGCCAGTGAATAATATGCTGCCTGGCATCCCCTCACGATAGAGCATGAGGAAGAACGCGAGGTAGACAAGGGCCGAGCCGGTCTCCCTCTGGCCTATGATAAACAACATGGGCAACAGGATGATGGCCATTGCCGAGAAGAAATGCTTGGGCTTTTGCATGTCGAAACCGAAGGTGCTCATCAGTTTCGACACCGCCAACGCCGTGGCGAACTTGGCAAACTCCGCCGGCTGCAACCTCAGCGGGCCAAGCACTATCCAAGAGCGGGAGCCCTTGATCTCGTGGGGGTTGAATATCGTGAGAAACAGCAAGAGCAGCAGCACCGCGTATATGACATAGGCAAAGGTGTCGTAGAAGCGGTCGTCGAGCATGAGAAGGATAAAGCCAAGGGCAAAAGAGGTGCATATCCACACTATCTGCATGCCCGAACGCGTGGAAAGGCTGAAGATGTCGGTCTCTCCGTATGTGTAACTGGCACCGCACACGCTAATCCATCCGAAGATGAGTAGGGCGATGTATATGCCCACCGTCCACCAGTCTAAGCTGCGCCAGATGCTTGGCTGTCCTTTATCGTTCTGAGTCTCCATAAGATATCCTGCGATTCTGCATTTCCGTGGCAAGCCTCTCGCCCGAAGGACTGAGCTTGCCCATGATATACTGTTCCATCAACACTTTTCCCATTGGCACGCCATAATCGGCACCCCAACCGCCATTCTCCACATACACGGCAATGGCTATCTTCGGCTTGTCCATGGGGGCGAAGCCCATGAACACGGAGTGGTCGTGGCCACGGTTCTGCGCCGTTCCCGTCTTGCCGCAAGCGGCGAAAGGCAACGATCCCAGCATCTTGCAAGTGCCGCCCATGGCCGAAGAGCGCATGCCGGCCACGATGTAGTCGTAGGCGCGGCGTTGGGCCTTGGTGTAATGGCGACGCGTGAACAATGTGTCGATGGGCTGGCCTTGAATCTTCCTCACCACGTGAGGCACGTAGTAGTAGCCGCGGTTGGCGATAGTCGCGCCAAGGTTGGCAATCTGCAACGGAGTGAGGTTGACCTCACCCTGTCCTATGCTTATGCTTATGATGGTCAAGCCATTCCATGAGCCATGGTAAGCCTTGTCGTAGAACGTGGCGTTGGGTATCAAGCCGCGTTTCTCGCCGGGCAGGTCGATGCCGAGGCGATAGCCAAAGCCCATGGACACCATATAGTCGCGCCATGTGTTCATGGCATCTTCCACGGTCTTGTATTTCGCGCGGTTGCTCATCATGTGGAACAAGCCCCAGCAGAAGAAGGCGTTGCACGATGTGCTGATGGCCGGCACGAGGCTCAACGGCGCGGCGTGGCTGTGGCAACCCACGTGAAGTCCCTTGTAATAGAATCCCCTGTGGCAAGGATACTGTGTGGCCGGTGAGATGATGCCCTCGGAGAGGAATGTGAGCCCTTGCGTCGTCTTGAACGTGGAGCCAGGAGGATACTGGCCCATGATGGCACGGTTGAGTAATGGCTTCTGTGGGTCATGGGTGAGAAACTTATGATACTTGTTGCGGTTCTTTCCCTCAAGCAACCGTGGGTCATAGGTCGGCGACGACACCATGCAAAGAATCTGGCCCGTGGATGGCTCTATGGCTACGATGGCGCCTATCTTGCCCTGCATCATGCGCTCGCCAAGGGCCTGGAGATTAACGTCGAGGCCAAGGGTGAGCTCCTTGCCTGGCACGGGACGATGATCGAACTTGCCGTGCTGGTAATGTCCTTGCACCCGTCCATGGGCGTCGCGGAGAAGGACCTGTACTCCTTTGATGCCGCGGAGCTCTTTCTCATAGTTTCGCTCCACGCCCAACTTGCCTATGTAGTCGCCAGGCTGGTAATAGCTGTCCTCGTCGATGTCGCTTTGCGATACCTCCGACACCTCGCCAAGGATATGGGCTCCATAAGGATACATGTATTGCCGTATGGTTCGCTTCTGGATATAGAAGCCGGGGAAACGAAACATCTTCTCACGAAACACGCTGAAGTTCTTGTCGTCAACCTGCGTCATGAACAATTGTTGGGTGAAACGGGAATATCCTGGATTCTTGGCGGGATCCTTTATGTCGTTCATCCTTTTGATGAACGTTTCCTTGGTAATGCCCAAGGTCTGGCAGAAGTCCAACGTGTCAAGGTGGCCGCGCTCCTCGTTCATCACGACCATGATGTCGTAGGAAGGCTGATTGAAAACCAGCAACTTACCGTTCCTGTCGCGTATGATGCCACGACTGGGGAACTCCACCTTCTTCAGGAAAGCGTTGGAGTCGGCGCTCTTGCGATAGTCGTCGCTCATGACCTGAAGCGCGAACAACCTGACTACATAGAGCACCACTATGAAGACTGCGACGCCACCTATAACCCTTTTCCTATTCTCAAGACTGAAATCCTTCATCTCGACTCCTCTCCACTATGCTTGCGCTAAAAACGCCTCAAGTTGTCGACGACCAACACCAAAAGAAGCGTCAACAACAGGCTTGTGAAAATGCTCAACAACCATTGAAGCCAATTGAAAAACGTGAACGACTCCAACGTGAAAAAGACAAGGCAATAAACAAATGTCAGAATCAACGCGAACAACGTGAACTTGCTCAAGCCAAGCTCACGAATAGACGGAAACACCTCGTCGTTGTCGCCATGCTGAATAAACAGCTCAAGCAAATAAGGCTGTACGGCCGCTGCCAACGTCATGGACGCGGCGGCAAGACCTGGGGTATTGGAGAAGACGTCAATGCTCAAGCCCAACAGGAAGCTCCATACAAGCATGACCCATTTAGGCGTGCCACGCCTAAAGGAAATGGCAAAATAGACATACAGCAACGGTGTGGCCACGCCAAAAAGGTGGACGTGGTTGAGCACCAACGCCTGAACAAGCATCAGCCCAAAGAAAAGCAGCAAACGTTTAAGGAAATCAATATTCATCCTTTTACCTTTTCTTCCTATTCAACTTTTAACTAATCTACTATACCCCTTACCTCAACAACCTGCTATACGCGTCTCTGATTCATGCGCGCGTCGCCATCGCTGTCTTCCCTCTTTACTTGTCGACGTTGCCTTTCAGCGAGTCTTGCGCGGCACGCAACACTTCGAGGCGTTCCAAGACAGGCGCGTTGTCTATGACGCAAACATCACGCAGGCGCGAGAAGTCGGTTGCCAATCTCACTTGCAGCCTATACGACACGCCATCGACAGAATTATAGACATGAAGGATTTTTCCCACCAATATGCCAGGAGGGAAAACAGACGAGAATCCACTCGTCTCCACGTTGTCGTACAGCTTGAAGCGCGCATGACGCGGCACTTCCTCCACATAAGCCTTCTGCGGATCGCCGCCCGTCCAGTGAAGATAACCGAAATAGTCTCTTCCCTGAATACGGCAACTTATGTTCGACTTCGTATTGATGGCAGGAATCACAATGGAATAATGGGGCGAGGTGAGATACACTATACCTACCACGCCACTGCCACAAGCCACGCCCATGTCAACCTTGACGCCGTCAAGTGAGCCCTTGTCAATAGTGATGAGGTTGTTGGCATGCACCACGCTGTTGCTCACCACCTTGGCGGGAATGAGCCTGAAGTTCTTGAGCAGCTTCACGCCCGCGGTGTCGGTCCACGTGGTGTCCTTCGTGACATCATAGAGACGCGTGGAAAGTTTCTTCACCTGCTGCTCCAAATATAGGTTGCGCTGGGTAAGTTCTTGATTGACCTTACCCAAGGAGAAAAAACTTTCCACGGCGGAGTTCCACGAGTCCACCTTGCCACAAACAGTATTGGCCGAGGTGAACCACACGCTACCTTGATAGCTATTGTATTGGAACAACAAGACCATACTGATTATTTCGAGCAATACGAAAAGGAACCAGTGGCTATGCTTTTGTAAAAAATCAATTAAATTGTGCATCGCACAATTAACGCATAAGGAACGAGAACCTGTCTACATTCTTAAGCGCGATGCCAGCGCCCTTGGCCACACTGTGGAGAGGATCCTCCGCGATATGGAAAGGAATGCTTATCTTGTCTTGCAGACGTTTGTCAAGACCACGGAGCAACGCGCCGCCGCCAGTGAGCCAGATACCGTTTTTCACGATATCAGCATAGAGCTCTGGAGGAGTGGCCTCCAGTGCGGAGAGCACGGCGTTTTCTATCTTCGCCACCGTCTTGTCAAGGCAATGGGCAATCTCCTGATAGCACACCGGCACCTCCATTGGCAGGGCCGTGATGCGGTTAGGACCATGCACCACATAGTCCTCAGGAGCCTCGTCGCCAAGGTCGGTAAGCGCAGAACCCACATGTATCTTGATGCGCTCGGCCATACGCTCAGAGACCTTCACGTTGTGCTGACGGCTCATGTATTCTTGGATGTCAGCCGTGAGGTCATCGCCGGCAATGCGGATGGAGTTGTTGCTCACGATGCCGCCAAGCGATATGACAGCAATCTCGGTAGAGCCACCGCCTATGTCGACAATCATGTTGCCCTCCGGGGCCTCAACGTCTATTCCAATGCCAATGGCTGCCGCCATAGGCTCAAAGATAAGGTAAACGTCGCGTCCATCGGCATGCTCGGCAGAGTCGCGCACGGCGCGAAGCTCAACCTCTGTAGAGCCAGAAGGCACGCCTATTACCATGCGAAGCGTCGGAGAGAAGAGGCGACTGCCCGTGTGGACCATCTTGATAAGACCGCGCATCATCTGCTCACAAGCCGTGAAGTCGGCAATCACGCCGTCACGCAGTGGGCGAATGGTACGTATGTTGTCGTGGGTCTTTTCATACATCATCTTGGCTTTCTCGCCGACCGCGATCATCTTGCCCGTACGGCGGTCAAGGGCGACGACAGAAGGCTCATCGACCACGATCTTGTCATCGCTGATGATGATGGTGTTGGCAGTGCCCAGGTCCATCGCTATCTCCTGAACGAAAGAAAACATTCCCATTTAATTTCTTGTTTCTATATTTTATATTTCTTGATTGACGTATCAACGACGTGGTTTAGCGCAGAGAGGCAAACCACTCATGGATAGCCGTATCATAATGGCTCGACACGCCAAACGCCCTCTCGGCGAGCATGCGGCGATCCTCCAAATCGGTCACGGCGCCCTTTTGGTTAAGCAATTCCAGCAGCACGGGATATTCAGCCTTGCTCGGGATGATGACAACATCCTTGAAGTTCTTTGCCCCGGCGCGTATGAGCGAGATGCCGCCTATGTCAATCTTCTCTATGATGTCCTGCTCCGACGCTCCGCTTGCCACTGTCTGCTCGAAAGGATAGAGGTCCACGATGACGAGGTCGATTGAAGGAATCTCATACTCCTCCATCTGCTTCTGGTCACCCTCATTGTCGCGACGAGCGAGAATGCCGCCGAAGATTTTAGGATGAAGGGTCTTCACCCTGCCTCCGAGGATTGACGGATACGTGGTCACGTCCTCCACCTTTTGGCAGTCGTAGCCCAGTCCCTCTATGAATTTCTGCGTGCCGCCGGTGCTAAGAAATTTCACACCCTCCTCGTTAAGCTTCTTGAGGAGATCCTCCAGTCCATCCTTGTGGAACACGGAGATAAGCGCAGTCTTGATTTGTCTTGATTCAGCCATTTTAAGATACTATTTTTATCTCGATACCATTTGATATGCAAAGTTAGTTCTTTTTCATCGAATCGTTACAGAAAAACGGGATAAAATAATTGCCGAAACGTTAAATTGTCACAAGTCAAGCGTTTTTTTTCCACGCCTTGACTTTTTTGATTATTTTTGTAGCCTCAACACATTATTAGGTATATTTACTTATGAAGCACATAGTGTATTTATGCGTTCTCATCCTCTCCTTGCTCCCATTAGAGCGAGCCGACGCCCAGCGCCACGTCACGGTCTACGACCCTGAGGTGAGCCGTCCCGTGCAGGGTTTCCACGTTTGGGCCGACAAGCTGAAGGCCGACACCACAAACGTCTTCGGCTCGGCGGAGGTACCCGAGAAGTTCGACACGTTGTTCCTCGTCAAGCCTGGCTACGTGGCATTGCGCATTCCGGCAAGGCTCGCGGCAGACACCATTCCCGTGATAAAGGACTACAACAACATCGGCGAAGTGGTGGTATACGGCTCGCAGTCGGACAACTTCAAGGAAGCGGTGAACAAATGGACTAAGGAAGACCGCGTGGAGATGGCACTGCAACACCCCATCACCGGCATCGATTTCAACCTCTCCGACCTGCTCAGCCCGAAGCGCCGCCGCGACAACCGCAACGCAAAGAAGATGGCAAAGATATTCAAGAGAATGGACGAGGCCGACAACGACCCTATAATCCACGCCTACAGGAAGGCCTTGGGTATAAAAACAAAGCATTAACCAAAACAAGAAAATGAAACACACCGCTTTACTCATCATTTCCCTATTGCTCTCTCATTGCGTCATGGCGCAGCAAACGTTCAGGCGCAGGCAATGCGGAACGGCGATGCTCATGGAGCGCGAGGCCGCGGCCTACAGCAAAGGCCAAAGGGCTATCTCCACACAGAAAGACTACGTGCCACACACGGGCACTATCACCATACCCGTGGTGCTTGTCAACTTCAAGGACGTGAAGTTCAAGATAAACAAGCCCAAGGAAGCCTTTGACCAATTATTCAACAGCGACACGCAAGCGAACTTTGGCAACGGCAACTATCTCAATCACGGCTCCGTGGCAAAGTATTTCCGCGACATGAGCAACAGCAAGTTCACCCCAAAGTTCAAGGTCTACGGCCCCGTGACCGTCGACAAACCGGAGACATATTATGGAGGCAAGCACGAGAACGACAACAATGATGAGGAACCACGGCTACTCGTGGAGGACGCCTTGAAACTCGTTGAGGACCAAGTGACGGAAGACGACATCAAGTCGTTTTGCAGCGACGGCAAGACCATCGATTGCGTATACATTGTCTATGCCGGACTGGGACAGAACGACGGAGGCGACGGAACCACGGTATGGGCCAACTGCTCGACCACCGGCGGAAAGACATTGGGCGGCAAGGAGGTGAGATGGTACACCATGTCGGGCGAGCTTTCACCCGTGAAGATTAAAGATAGTACCATTCCAGTCGTAAACGGACTTGGCGTGATTTGCCATGAGTTTTCCCACTCCCTTGGCCTGCCCGACATGTACCCCACAGCGAAATCGGCATACTTGGACAACCAGGAGATGGAATGCTGGGACCTCATGGACGGCGGCGAATACACCAACGCAGGATTCTGCCCCACCGCCTACACGGCATTCGAGAAAGAGCAAATGGGATGGCCGGTGGACATAAGGACGCTCGACAGCGACGCGAACAACGTCACCATGACGACATCGACCGAGCAGGGCGGCACGGCTTACAAGATAGTGAACCCACAAAACGATAAAGAGTATCTCATGCTGGAGTACATACAGCGGGAAGGGTGGAACAAGCACCTCTTCGGCAACGGCTTGCTCGTTTACCACGTCTGCCTGCCAAGCGAGACGCTAGACCTCGGCACGCGTCTCAACAACAAGCCTCACTATCCTGGCATGGCGGTGGTGCCAGCCGACGGGGCTTGCCTGTCATCGTATATAAAAGCCAATAAAAACGACTACGAAAATAGCCATTATGGCGACCTCTTCGGCCAAAACGTGACGGAGCTGAGCGACACCAACAAGCAACCAAACTTCTGCTGGTACAACGCGGCGAAGACCGATAAGCTGGATACCAACAAGGCCATAAAGAACATAAAATACGACAACGGCAAGCTGAAGTTCGATTACGTCAACGACGTGGCCAGCGGCATTCTCCCCGTTTGGGGCGACAAGCAAGCCACTGACGGAAGGGTCTATTCCATCAACGGAGCTTACCTTGGCGACGACATCACGAAGCTGCCCCATGGCATATACATCGTAAACGGACAAAAGATCGTGAAATAAGAAAAGATAAGGTCACGCAATAAACGCGAAAGCCCCGCCTTCCTTCACAGGAAAGACGGGGCTTTCTTTTTAATCCACAATCTTTTTACCAACTATCTTTCAAGCCATTGAAAGAAACTAACCTATCTCAATTCTCCTTCCATTCACGTTAGCCTCGTTCTTCTTTATCTTAGGAAGCACGATGCTCAGGATGCCGTCCTCGACCTTCGCGGAAATGCCGTCCTTCTCCACGTCGTCGGGCAGACTGTAAGTCTGCTGGTAGTTGGTGTAAGAGAACTCGCGGCGCAGATAGTGCTCCTTGCGCTCTGCCTTGCCGTCTTCCTCGTGATGCTCGAGCTTGTTCTCGATGGAAAGCTCAAGGTCGCCATCCTTGTTGAGGTCAATGCGAACGTAGTCTTTCTTGATGCCCGGCACGGCCACTTCCATGGTGTACTTATCGGCATCTTCCTTCACGTTGACTGCCGGAGCGGTAGCGTTGACGCGACGCAAGCCGTTCATCATGTTGTCACTGAAATCGTTGTCAAACCAATCGTTCAATACTGGGAATAACATAGTCATAACCTCCTAATTATTTTTTTTGTTTTTTATTTTCGTTTGTCTTGAAGCTCTTTCGAACTTCACCCACAGTATTGCAACCTTTGTGCCCAATCCGCCCGTGCGCCACAATGTCACGCAACCGTGACATTATGGCACCACACTGGGCTTTTCACGTCCAAAACGTCGTTTCCCCGGTAATCTTCCTCTGCGCCATGGCTACCTCCTCAGCACGTCGATGACCTGCGTGGCCACCTCTCTCGCCCATCCGGCATCGAGACCGGCGTTCATGCGGACATACTCGCTTTCAGGCTTTTTGGTCGTCAAGACAAGTTGATACTGGCCTATGGTATAGGGCGTAGCGGTGTTGACGGTCGCCACGTCCGTGATGTCGTCCATGCTTATAGGCTCGCCGGCCACGACCAGCATCCGTTTCTGCTTGAAGACCAGGATGCAGCCTGCCGCTTCATTGGCGCACGTGGCATCCACGATGATACTGTCGTCGGGGTCGCCATACCGCGCCACGGCCTCTTCCATGGTGAGAAGACGTGTGGCACAAGCCGCGTCCTTGCGCAGACGTTTGCGAAAGACAATGACGGGCAAGAGCACCACAAGGGCCAGGAGCACAAAGCCGTTGAGCTGAAAGGCAACAAGCACTATGGCGACAATGGCGACAGCGGATATAAGGATTTTCTTCATTACTGTTTGTTTTTTTATTCTTGTTATTTTATTGTAACGACGGCAGTTTGCCATTGGAGATTCGCTCTGCCATCACGTTCAGCATCTGGCATTTTTCCCGTGTTATGGTCAATCGCTCCGTGTGATAATCCCAAGGGGAGAGCATGAGCATAAGTCCCCTGGCACAGGCGTCAAAGGCCCTGCCGCCCGGCTTCTCATATTTCCCGAATCCGTTTTCCCTGAGAATGACAACAGGGCATCCCCTTTCATGCGCCCTTCGCATCACGGCCTTTTCACCCGGTGATATGGCGGCAGAGACGAAGACAGAACCTTGGCAAAAGTCTGGTTCCAGTTTAGCCAATAAGCAACTTATGTTCTCATCTGTCAATCGTCTTGAGCACTGGACAAAGATGCGCCGAGGGTAATCAAGGAGAAACTCGTTTCCCATGGCATCAAACGTGAACCCCGCGGCTTTGACATTATGCCTTATGGTGAATAGGTCTTTCAGCCGCTCTTTCAATAATCGCCGGCGTGGGTTGTCGTCGAGATATTGCCGCCAAGCGTCCAACTCGCCTTCATGCCATAAGATTTTGTCGTTGAATCCCGGCTCGAAGAGAACACCGTGGCGGCTCTTGCGCTTCTCTTGTTGAGCCTTCAGCTGCTCTTCAAGAATATAGGTTGGCACGGGCGGCAAGTCGCCCGCTTCCACAAGCTTCTTGTATTTCTTCCGGCATTCTGCTTCAAAGATTCTCACCACCGAGCCAAGTGTCACGTCGGAGATGGCAGTGAAGAAAATGATGAAGTGCAGGTGGTCGGGCATGAGCTGGAGGCTGATGTTTCTCACGTCAGGGAAACGAGGAGGCAACTCCTTCCATGCCTGGACGACGGCCCTGCCCAGCGGCGACGGCACAAGGGCCGCGCATCCAGGTCTGCCGTTTTGTATCATGGGGTCACCGGTTAGGGTACCGAGCAACTGCCTCCGCCCCTCGATGACAAGTGTCACCATATACATGCAGCGCGAGCGGTAGTCGTGGTTGGCGCATCGCCGTTTCATGTTGTGCCGGGTAGGGAGGCGTGGCGCTGGGTTTTCGTTGTTCATAAGGGATGACTTTTCCGGTGCCGAGGACGGCACCGCACATAACTAAACTGGAAAAACAAAGCTTCAAGGCAAGCCCAAGGGCAAGCAATAAGCCAAGCAGCAAGAGGCAAGCCGAGCAGCAAGAGGCAAGAGGCAAGCCGAGCAGCAAGAGCCAAGAGGCAAGCCGAGCAGCAAGCCAAGGGGCTTGGGTAGTTCTGTGCTCTGCCGCCCTCGGCAGAGCCACCGTGTTTACCCAAGGGCCGTGGGCTTTATTGCATCACGGGTTTGTAGATGGCTTTCCACCAGGAGTCGTCGCCCTTGAGATAGCGTTGGAACCACGCCATGATGGTGTTGTGCCACTTCACGCGCTTGCCAAAGTCGAGCACGTGGTGGTCTTGCCCGTCCACCACCACGAAGGCCGTAGGCCTGCCAAGGAGCTTCAAGGCCGTGAACATCTGTATGCTCTCACCTATCGGCACGTTGTGGTCGGCGTTGCCGTGGAGGAAGAGCAGCGGCGTGTGTATCTTCTCGGCGTTGAACAGTGGGCTTTGGTCCACGTAGAGGTCCTTGCGCGTCCATGGATAGCTGTTGGCCATCGACACCTCGCTGTAGCTGTAGCCCCAATATCCCTCGCCCCAATAGCTGGTGTGGTCGCTGATGCCGGCGTGGGATATGGCGCATGCGAAGATGTCGGTCCGCGTCTGCAGGTATTGCGTCATGAAGCCTCCGTAGCTCGCGCCTATGCACCCCACCTTGGAGCTGTCGGCGAAGGCGTGGTCGCGGCAGAAGGTCTTGGTGGCCTCTATTATGTCATCGGCCACGCCCTTGCCCGCCGTGTTGACATGGCGCGACGCGAACTCCTGGCCAAAGCCCACGGCGCCGCTCGGGTTGACCACCAGCACCACGTAGCCGGCGGCGGCATAGACATGCTGAGGATAGCGCGACTCGAAGGCGCGGCTCGTGGGCGAGCAGCCGCCATAATAGTTCACGATGACGGGATAGCGCTTCTTGCTGTCGAAGCGCGGGGGCAGGTAGTAGCGGCAAGAGATGGTGTCGCCCCTACTGCTGACAAACGACCACGGCTCGCAACTGCCCAGCCGCACGTCTTTCATCTTGTCAGCGTTGAGGTCTTCCAGGAGCGTCGACTTGCCCGTGGCGGTGTCGAGACTGTAGAGACGGTCGCTGTTGCTCGCGCCCTGACCTTGCCAGAGCAGCGTGCGCGACTTGTCGGCCACGGCTATCTGGTTGACCATGTCTTCCGGCTCTTGCGCCTGCGCGATGGAGCCCGTGGAAGGGTCGCAACGGTAAAGGTGGCAATAGTCGCGGTCGTAGGCGGTGAACCAGATATTGCCGTCGGCCCTCGACCATACGTAGGTGTTCACCGAGGGGTTAAAGTCTCTTGTCAGGGCCTTGACCTTGCCAGTGGCAATGTCCAAGGTGTAGAGCTGGTAGTCGTACATGTTGGGCACGCTGCCCTCGGGCACGTTCTTCCCCACTCCGGCGAGACACTCCGGCGAGCCCATTATGGCTATCTGCTTGCCGTCGGGCGAGAACTTCGCGCTTGCCACGAAGCCGTCGTCCTTAACAAGGCACTCGGCCTTCAGCGTCTCCAGGTCCATGCTCCAGATGGAGAAGAGCGTCGTGGGGCGTGCGGTGAGCCTGCGGCTCGTGGTGATGAACAGCACGCGCTTGCTGTCGGGACTGATGTCGAGCAGCGACACGTTGCGGAAGCCGAACGTCAAGGGCTGCACCACGCCCGTCTGTATGTCGAGGAGCGAGAGCGACGTGCGGTCGCGCCATCCCGGCTGGCGGTCATCGGGCTCCACCACCTGGAACACGTCCTTGTCTTCCACGGGGCCCTTGTTGTCGTGCGAGAGGATGACGGCCTTGCCATCGGGCGTCATCTCCCAACCGTCGCCACTTGGCAGGTTGGCCACCACGGTCTCGCTGCCGTCGGCCATGGATGTCCTCACGAGCTGGCGGTTGCCGTTGTCGGCCACGCGCTCGCCGAGCAGGTCGTCGGTGCCGGGACAGAACCTCATGCTTTTGTCGCTCACGCGCAGCACCCTGCCCGTGGCCACCTCCCTCAGCGTCCACGACCACGACACCCTGCCGCCGTCGTGGGTGTCGTAGCAGCCGGTGATGGCATAGCGGCCGTCGGGCGAGAGGCTAAGCCCACTGTATCGTTTGCCCACGAGCACGTCTTTCAGCGCGTAGACACGCTTCGCGCCTGGCTCAAGGATGTTGAGCGCGGCGTCGTTGTCGGTGGTGACGGTGACCTTGGGCTTTGCGGCTTCGCCACGCAGAAGGGCGCGGACCTCAACGCGGTGGGTGCCCGGCTCGAGGGTCACGTCGCCATCGCTCTCGGCTCCGTCCACGAAGAGCTTGCTGCTTTTCAGGCCCGCCACCGTGAGCTTGGCCTTGGTGTACATTGTGGCCTCCATGTCGAAAGAGAGCGACGCCAAGGCCAGGGCCTTATCCGACCGCAACTTCCGCCCGGAGACGAGCGTCAGCGTGCCCGACTCTCGCAACGGGCGGCTAAGGTAAGCGTCGTCGCTGAAGGAATGGCCGCTTACGTCGACGCTGTCGAGCATAAAGGGACGGCTCAACGCCACAGGACCATTGAGACGGAAACTCCCCACTATATGGTCGCCGGCAAGCACGGGCGTGCCAAACGCTGTCAAGAAGAGAAATGACGATAATATCTTTTTCATGCTACACATATAAAATCAACACTACAAAATTACGCATTTCTTTCTACTTTGACGATTAATGGCCAAGGGAATAATCATCGATTAATATCCAAAGGTTGGCACGTTCTTGCAATGCGATAATAATATTTTACAAATGGTCGTCTGAGAATCGTTTTTTTTCAACCAAGCCGTCGCTTGGTCGAAAAAACGCGAATTTTGGGCGGTTTTGATAAGTCCTTGAATATCAATACGTTATATTTTTAACGGTTTTTAGGCGTCACGAAAACTGCCAAACAGCGTCGCCGTTACAGTGTAATCGCAACGCCGTTACACCGTAACGGCAACGCGATTGCACCGTAACGGCATCGCGATTGCACCGTAACGGCGACGCCATTTGGCTACCATGGCAAAAAAACATGGCCGAAAAGCCGGCGGCGGCGTTGCCAAAGGGCGGAAGGCTACCCTTTTCCAGCTCTATTTGCACCGGTTTCCAAGTGTTAAATTTTGGCAATAATATTTTACATTTTCACGCATATTACCCAAAGGCATCCGCCCGTTTGAAGATAAAGGCACGCAAGATGACCAACGGCACCGCCTCATCACATGACGTTTCTACCGACAAAATTCTTATCCGGCAAAAAAAATATTTCAGAAGGTGTTTTACTTTTCCCTTTTCACAGGGTCATATAGTCGTAGCGCCATTAAAAAGAGCTCGACAATAATGACTATACAACAGACGAAGACGCTTGGCCATGAAGACCAACCGTTTCCTCCGAGAGAGTAACAAACAAGTAAAATACATATAAGGAGATTACGACCATGAACATAAAGACGAATATCAAGAAAGGCGCGGTCATCGCGCTGATGACCCTGGCCGGCACTACAGCTTTCGCGCAGCACAGACACTATTACGGCCATGTTCGCTATTTTGGCTATCACCGCCCGGCAGTGGTGACCGTGGTGAACCGCCCAGCCGTGACGACCCACATAAGCAATCGCTTGAGCAAGAAAGACCGCCTGGAAATGGCCTTGGCCTACTTGAAAAACAACAAGTCGCTCACCGTCTCCAGATACTGCAAGATGACGGGCTTGGCAAAGGCCACGGCAGAGGCTGAACTCGACGCTTTCGCCGCAAGCAACAGCAATCCCATCAAGATGGTGGTGAACGGCAAGAAAAAGCTCTACGTGGTATGATGATTGAGGATAAAGACATCGTTCGGGCCATTCGCGAGAATCGCGAGAGGGGGTTCAGGCTCATGATGCAGAAATACAAGCACCCGATATATTGGCATGTTCGCCGACTGGTGGTTGCCCACGACGACGCGCAAGACGCCACGCAGGAGGCTTTCATCAGGGCGTCTCGCTCCTTCGACAAGTTCAGGGACGACAACTCCTTCCGCGGTTGGCTCTTCCGCATTGCCACCAACGAGGCCCTAAGGCTGATAGAGGCCCGGAGGCAAGGCCAGGTGTCGTTGGAGGAAGACGAGAACGGGGTGAACCGCATGGCGGCAGACAACTACGTGGACTACACCGACCTGGAAGCCGTGAAGTTGCAGAAGGCCATCCTCTCGTTGCCAGCAAAGCAGCAGGCGGCGTTCAACCTTCGCTATTACGACGAACTCAGCTATGAGGAGATAGCGGAAGCCATCGGCTCAACCGCCTCGGCGGCAAAGGCGAACTACCACGTCGCCAAGGAGAAGATTATCAAATACATGAACTCAAACTATTAAAAGCATAAAAAGCAATGACGAACAAAGGTTTTGATTTCGACAATATCGGTAAGCGAATGCCTTACAGCACCCCTGACGGATTCTTCGACAAGCTGGAAGACGACATCTGGAATGAGGTGAAGAACGACGCTCCGGGACATGCGGAGAGCAAAGACGACGCTCCGGCGACGCAGGGCGCGAAGCGCAAGCCCAAACAGCTCAGGCTTCGCCTGATTACGCGAAGCCTCCTTGCCGCGGCAGCCTCGATAGTGTTGGCATTCGTCATACACTTCAGCTTCCCAAAGCGGCCAGCCACCACCATCAACGACGTGGACCAGGCTTTCAGCCAGCTCTCCACCGACGACCAGGCCTACTTGGTGGACGTTTACCAAGAGGATGTCTTTATCCACTGACAAGCATCAACAGAGACACGACATAAAACAAAAGAAACAATTAAAACAAAAGAATCATGAATCGTATTATCAGGACATTAGTTATCGCGGTGATGATGATCGCGACTTGCGCCACCACTTTCGCGCAGCAGAACGGCTCACGTCGCCCCACACAAAAGCAGCGCATCTCGCGCGAGCAACTCGCCGAGGTGCAGGCCAAGCACATTGCCAGCAAACTGGCTTTCAGCGATGCCGTGACCGAGAGGTTTGTGAAGACCTACCGCGACTGCCAGAAAGAGATTTGGGCTTTGGGACCTCGCATGCGGCCCAACAAGCAGGGCACGTCTGAGCAGGACAACGAGGATCGCATAAAGCAACGCTTTGCCATGAGCGAGAAGATTCTCGACATCCGCCAGAAGTATTACAAGGAGTACTCAAAGTTTCTTACCCAAACGCAGATAGAGAAGGTGTATGAGCAAGAGCGCAGGATGATGAACCGCCTGGCCAAGAGAAGGCACATGAAGCCAGCGCAAAAGCAACGCAACCAGTAAGAGAGGCGTCGCATACAAAAAAATCACCCGCCCTGACAGAGCGTCTTCTGCCAGGGCGGGTGTGTGTGTTTTTTTTTTATGGAGTGCCTCGCAACTGCCGCGAAGCCTCTACCTCATCATGTCCATGAAATAAGCGTGTACACGCGTGTCGGTGTCGAGCTCCGGGTGGAACGCCGTGACGAGCTGGTTGCCCTGGCGCGCCGCCACGATGTGGCCGTCGACCGTGGCAATGGCCTTGGCACTGCCGCTCACGCCCTCGATATATGGCGCGCGGATGAAGGTCATGGGTATGCGGCCCACGCCTTCCATCTCCGCCTCGGTGTGGAAACTGCCGAGCTGACGGCCATAGGCGTTGCGGCGCGCGCTGATGTCCATGGTGGCGAGGCGGCGCTCCGGCTTGCCCTCAATGTCCTTGGCCAGGAGGATGAGCCCGGCGCAAGTGCCGAACACGGGCAAGCCCGCCTCTATGTCGGCCCGGATTGGGTCCAGGAGGTTGAGGTCGCCGAGCAACTTGGCCTGCGTGGTAGACTCGCCGCCGGGCAACACCAGTCCGTCCTTGGGCTGGTGCCAGTCGGCAAGCTCGCGCACCTCGAACACGTCGGCTCCGAGGCTTCGCAGCATGCGCTCGTGCTCAATGAAAGCCCCCTGAAGGGATAAGACAGCCATGCGCATCTACTTGCCCCTTTCCGCCATCAGCACCTTTATCTCCTCCTCGTTGATGCCCACCATGGCAGGTCCGAGGTCCTCGGAGAGCTCCGCCAGCTTGGCGGCGTCGTTATAGTTGGTCACGGCCTGCACGATGGCGGCGGCGCGCTTGGTGGGATTGCCGCTCTTGAATATGCCCGAGCCCACGAACACGCCCTCGGCGCCGAGCTGCATCATCAGTGCCGCGTCGGCTGGCGTGGCCACGCCTCCGGCAGCGAAGTTGACCACAGGCAACTTGCCGTTGTCGTGGACATATTTCACGAGGTCGTAAGGAGCCTGAAGCTGCTTGGCGGCCTCGAAAAGCTCATCCTCGGCCATACCCACGAGTCGACGTATCTCACTCTGCATCAGCCTCATGTGGCTCACGGCCTGAACCACGTCGCCCGTGCCCGGCTCGCCCTTGGTGCGTATCATCGTGGCACCCTCGGCAATGCGGCGAAGAGCCTCGCTGAGGTTCTTGGCTCCACAAACGAAAGGCACGTTGAACTTGGTCTTGTCGATGTGGTAAACGTTGTCGGCAGGACTGAGCACCTCGCTCTCGTCGATGTAGTCGATCTCTATGGCCTGCAATATCTGCGCCTCGGCCACATGGCCAATGCGGCACTTCGCCATCACAGGTATCGACACGGCCTGCTGTATGCCCTTTATCATCTTGGGGTCGCTCATGCGCGCCACTCCGCCAGCCGCGCGTATGTCGGCAGGTATGCGCTCCAAGGCCATCACGGCGCACGCGCCGGCCGCCTCGGCTATCTTTGCCTGTTCGGGCGTTGTAACGTCCATGATAACACCGCCCTTCAGCATCTGCGCCAGATTGCGGTTCAAAGTCATTCTGTCTTCCATGTTCTATATTCGCTTGGTGATTTGCCTACTATGTTCTTGAAAAACCTCGACAAATGCGCCTGCGACGAGAACCCGAGACCTTGCGCTATCTCCAGGATGGTCTTGCCGGTCTTGGAGAGTTGCCGCTCTATGTCTTTCACTATGAAGTCGTCGATGATGCTCTTGGGGCTCTTGCCGGCTATGCGGCGGCACACCTGCCCGAGATAGGCACTGCCCACGTTGAGCTTCTCGGCATAGGACGCCACGTCGCTGCTGACGGCGAAGTCTTGGCGAACGAGCGACACGAAGTCGTTGTAGAGCTGCGCGCTCCTGCCCTGCAGCACAGTGGTGGCAGACAGCTGGCGCTGGCAAAACTCGTTGGCCTTGCCAACGGCCTCGTCCATCTTCTTGCCCTTGCAGAGGGCCACGGCAAGCGACGACGAGAAGCCGTTGCTCAGTCCGTGACGATTGTCGTCGTCGATGAAGCAAACGTTGCTGGGCACCATGTCGCCCAAAAGCGCATGGGCCTCATGGCGGCGCACCACGATGACCGAGCACAAGGGGAACAGCCTTCGCCTCACTATGCCAAGGGCCTCATCGCCCATGAGCCTGTCGCCACGACTGGAGAAAAGCACCGGGTCGTAGACCACGAAGGCCGGAGTGTAACGCCGCAACGCCTCGACCACCGTCTGTATGGTCTCCACGCGCCGCATCATGCCAATCTTCACCACCTTGGGCTGCACGTCGTTGACAAGGGCCTCTATCTGACCGCCCACGACACTGGCAGGCAAGTCGTGAAACTCCTGGATGCCGAGAGTGTTTTGCAGGGTGACGGTAGTGATGGCGGAAACGGCGGTAAGCCCAAGCTCTGATATATACTTTATGTCAGCCTGGATTCCCGACTCGCCCGTAGGGTCACTTCCTGTTATGGTCAGAATGGTATTGTCCTGCATTTGTCTTGTTTTTCCGCGTGCAAAGGAAAGAAGAATGTGGTGAAAGGCAACCGTTTTGCTCGCCTTTTGACAATATTTGCTTCAATTTGTATAACTAATGCTGGTTCACATAAGATAACCGCAAGCAGGGACGGGTTCTGTGCCCGTCCCTGCAAAGCTATTGAAATTCGCTCATCGCTCGTTTATAGGAACATAATCCTTGTGTTCCAATATGTTCTTGTAGGCAGGGCGTATGATGCGGCGACCCTCGAAGTTGAGCTCCTCTATGCGGTGCGCCATCCAGCCCACGATGCGCGCCATGGCAAAGATAGGGGTGTAGATTTCTTGTGGCAAGCCCAGCATCTCGTAGATGAATCCGGAATAGAAGTCGAGGTTGGCGCAGATGGGCTTCTTCGACTTCCTGAACTCCGTGACGC
>ERZ1034691.648-NODE-648-length-25642-cov-5.826123_pt1 | contig 25642 bp, 19 predicted proteins | sample MGYA00520638_ERZ1034691 | MGnify/ENA primary metagenome ERZ1034691 (study PRJEB33766, sample SAMN09781763) | gut metagenome | biome: gut microbiome | host: Homo sapiens | place: Madagascar | study: EMG produced TPA metagenomics assembly of the PRJNA485056 data set...
TACATAGACTGCACTCATTCTATCACAAAAGAAAAAAGGGTGCAATATAAATTGCCCCTTTAGTCTGTTCTAAAAATAATACAAGTCATGATAAAAACGACTTATTTTCTGCCTTTACCGGTGTTTCTTTACTGCCCTTCGGGTTTTATTTTTTGTTCCCGGATTATTTTTATCAGCACGTTTCCCTCTATCCGTCTTGTTACTATTTTTACCGGTGCCTCTCTTGTCATCCGGTCTGTTTTTATTTCTACCGATACCTTTTCTACCATCCGGAGCACAGTTCTTATTATTGGTTTTACTGCCGCTTTTACTTTTATGTTTATTGTCAATTCTTACATTATCATTTACGGCATTGTCATTCCTGCCGGCATAGGATTTTTTATCCGTATCCGACGCAGGCTTCCTCGGCCTTATGAGGCACTTCTCACTAAATCCGATCAGATCTTCACGGTGCCCCTTTATAAGAGCTTCCTTTACAAGATCATAGTTTTCCGGCTTCCTGTACTGGATAAGTGCTCTCTGCATGGCCTTTTCATGAGGATTTCTTGGCACATAAACCTTCTCCATATTTCTCGGATCCACGCCTGTATAATACATACATGTAGATATAGTTGAAGGCGTAGGATAAAAATCCTGAACCTGTTCCGGCATGTAACCTATATCTCTTATATACTCTGCCAAGGCAATAGCATCCTTCATGGTGGAACCCGGATGTGATGACATAAGATAAGGCACAAGATACTGTTCCTTGCCCGTCAGATTATTCACCTTACGGTATTTATTTATAAATGCTTCATATACAGAATTCTCCGGCTTACCCATAAGCTTAAGCACATTATCGCTTATATGTTCCGGAGCCACTCTAAGCTGGCCGCTTATATAATATCTGCACAACTCCTTTAAAAACCTGTCATCCTTGTCTGCCATAACATAGTCAAACCTTATACCGGAACGTACAAATACCTTTTTCACTCCCTCTATGTTTCTTAGCTTGGCAAGAAGATCCAGATAATCCTTGTGATCCACCACAAGATTTTTACACGGTTTAGGGAAAAGACATTGTTTCTCCGGACAGGCTCCGTATTTCTCCTGTTTCTTACATGCCATGTGTCTGAAATTCGCCGTAGGGCCTCCCACATCATGTATATATCCCTTAAAATCCGGATTTTTTGTCATATTTACAGCTTCTTTTATAATGGACTCGTGACTTCTTGTCTGCACTATCCTTCCCTGATGGAAGGTCAGGGCACAGAAGCTGCAGCCTCCAAAGCACCCTCTGTTGCTGGTAAGGCTGAACTTAACCTCGGAAATGGCAGGTATACCACCACTCTCCCTGTACATAGGATGATAGTCATTCATGTAAGGAAGATCGTATACATCATCCATTTCCATCTCAGTCAACGGCATGGCAGGTGGGTTCTGCACCACATACCCTCTGTTGCCGTACCCCTCAACCAGAGTTTTTGCCACAAACGGATCCGTATTTTTATACTGGATTCCAAAGCTTTCCGCGTACTTCATCCTGTCGGCCTGAAGCTCATTATACGACGGCAGAAGCCTATAGTCATATACGTCATCTAAATGCCTTGTCTTATAAACTGTTCCCCGGACAAATGATATATCCTTGACATCAATGCCGCTGTCAAGAGCGTCTGCGATCTCAACAATGCTTTTCTCGCCCATGCCATAGGATATGATATCCGCCTGGGAATCTATAAGGATAGAATGTTTAAGCTTGTCAGACCAATAATCATAGTGGGCAAGCCTTCTGAGGCTGGCCTCTATACCGCCTATGATTATAGGAGTGTTCTTGTAAGTTCTCCTGATCAGATTACAATATACCACCGTGGCATAATCCGGACGCAATCCCATAACTCCTCCGGGAGAATATGCGTCCCTGCTCCTGTGTTTTTTATTTACAGTGTAGTGATTGACCATGGAGTCCATATTTCCTCCACAGACCAGAAATCCAAGTCTCGGTTCGCCAAACACATCTATACTGTCGTCCCTCTTCCAGTCAGGCTGAGGTATCATGCAGACCTTATATCCATGAGCCTCCAGGACTCTGCTTATGATGGCAGAACCAAATGAAGGATGGTCAACATACGCATCCCCCGTGACATACACGAAGTCCGGCTGTTCCCATCCCCTCTTATTCATGTCTTCTCTATTTACAGGTAAAAAATCTTTCATAGTAAATTATTCTGTCCCTCTGCTGTATTCAGGAATATCCTCAGCCATACCTGCGCCAAGCACTACCGCCTCAAGAGCACGGTCACTTACATAGGTATCAATTCCGGTCTTTTCCTTTATGAGCTTGTCCATTCCATACATAAGACTTCCGCCACCGGTAAGAGTAATACCCGAAACCGAAATATCCGCAACCAGCTCCGGAGGGGCCACTTCCAGTATTCCGTGTATGGCATTAAGTATCTGCATGGTAGGCTCACTGAAGGCTTCTATAGTCTCATTTGCATTTATGGTAATCCCCTTAGGAAGCCCCCTTATAAGATCTCTTCCCTTAACTGTATACGTAAGTTCCTCAGGTCTTTCATAAACTGATCCTATAGCAATCTTGGCATTCTCTGCTGTCTGCTCACCTATAAGAAGATTATACTTCCTCCTTATATACTTTATCATGGCAGCATTATAATCGTCTCCGGCACATTTTATGGACTGGCTTTCCACTGTACCTCCCAGGGATACCACTGCAATATCCGTAGTACCTCCGCCGATATCGACCACCATACTTCCTCTGGCACTGTTTATATCAATTGATGTTCCTATAGCGGCTGCCAACGGCTCTTCCAGCACATAAACAGTCTTGGCTCCGGTTCTGTATACTGCGTCCTCAACAGCTCTTCTCTCTACCTCTGTTATCCCACTTGGCACACACACACACACCTTGGGTCTCCCTACGCTTATACGTTTCTCCATAGCCGTCTTGATAAATGCCTTTAACATCCTCTCTGTGATAGTAAGGTCGAACACAACGCCCTTCTTAAGCGGCCTCACAACCTCTATATTCTCAGGGGCCTTACCTATCATCTTCTTAGCCTTGGCTCCAATAGCCAGTATCTTCTTCGAATAAACATCATACGCTACTACGGAAGGCTGGTTTATGACAATTCCCCTTCCCCTCACATACACAAGTACATTTGATGTTCCTAAATCTATTCCTATATCCATGGTTGGCATGGTATCTTCTCCCTTTAACTAAAAATGGCATCTAGCCTATAATAATACAATTATAAGCATAGATGCCATTATTTTCAACAAATTATATCAATAAAATTTTTATTGGATATCTGCCTTTAAAAGCTTCTTTGAAAGCGGATCTCTGGCTTCTGCTCTTGCTATACCATCATCTACTGCCTTGAGAAGTCTGTCGATATTTCCTGTTTCCATAGACATAAGCAGGTTCTTAATAGTTCCACTCATGCCGCTCTCAGGCTTATATCCCTTCTCACTCATGTATCCCTTGGCAATATCAACCATGTTTGCTTCCTGAATCTGATCAAAGTAAACTCTGTTATTAAAGTGTCTTGCCTGACTCATATTATCTGCAAGCATATTTGAAAGAGCCACCTTCTCACCTGTAAGGATTATCTTAACATCACTCTTTTCAGGTGCGCATAACTCTATGATCTCCTTAAACTTATCAGGTCTTACAAGACCGGCATTCTCGATTATGAGACATCCGCCCTTAAGCTTATTCATAGCACCTGTAAGCTTATCCTTGCTTGCTGAGTTGATACCCTTCGCACTGATCTTAGCCTTTGCAGCATTCTTGCACCATCCAAGATCAAGATATGTTCTTGCAAAATCTTCTCCGATATTCGCAAGACCGAATCCGTGAAGACCAAGAACCACAAGATTCTTTGTTCTGTTTGAATCCATCTTTATTGTCTGGAGGATATTTACTATCTGTCCGCCTGCAGGGTTTACGCCGAGATACTTATACAGGTACTTGGCTTCCTTAGGAAGTGCCTTACGCTTCTCATCGATAGATGATGTATCCTGCTCTTCAACCTGTACTCCATCAGCAGCCTCTGCCTCCGACGCAAGCTTAGCAGCCTCTTCTTCCTTACCCTGTTCAAGAAGTTCAGCTTCCTTACGAGCCTCTTCTTCTCTCTTTATAGCTTTTTCAAGAACAGCCTTTGCTGCACTTGCTTTATTTCTGTGATCCTCAAGAGTATTCTTCACCTCTGTCTCAGCCTTTATGATAGTCTCAAGATCCTTGCTTCTCTTAGCCTCAACTGCCTCTTTCTCTTCCTTGGCGGTTTGCTTACGGGCAACAACCCTCTCTGCCTGCTCTGTTCTGAGATCAGATATCTTCTTCTTAAGTTCACTTTCCTTCTTATCTGCGTCGCTTAACAGCTTCTTGGCATCAGCCTCTGCCTTCGCCTTAGCATCGGCAGCTTCCTTGTCAGCCTTAAGTGCTGCAGTCTTAACCTTTGTAAGCTCTGCTGACTCTGCAGTAGCGTAGCTCTCTTCCTCCGAAGCAAGATACTCCTCTCGCTTCTTCTCACTTTCCTTCTTTTCTGCCTCAAGCTTATCCTTAGCTTCCTTGGCAACGGCCTCTGCATTCTTAAGCTCAACCTCTTCTGTAATTTTTGCTTCTTCAACGATCTGTTCGGCCTGCTCTTCAATATCCTGAGCCTTTGAAAGAAGATCCTCAGCCTCAACAAGAGACTTCTTGGCTGCGTCAAGGGCTTCCTGTGCCTCAGCTTTTGCCTTCTTAAAGGACTCAACATCCTTCTTAACCTCGGCGATTTCCTTGTCGGAAGCAGCCTTCTCATCACTGATCGTCTTGATCTCAGCCTTTGCCTTTTCGAGATCAGCAGTAACTGTCTTGATCTTAGCGTCTGCTGCTTCTTTCTTCTTGATGGCTTCATCAAGAAGCTTCTTGATCCTCTCTTCTTCCTTTTTAGCTGTCTCTAATGCCTTCTCGGCGTCTGTGCAGGCCTTAGCCGCTGCGGACTCCTTCTTATGAGCCTCACTTTCTCTGTTAAGGATACCCTTATGGCTGTTTGTGAGCTTATCAAGCTTCTTGCTTGACTCTGCTTCCATGTCAGAAGTATTCTTCAGATTATTTGAAGCTTCCTCTTCAGCCTTCTTGGAATCACTGAAGATAACGCCTGCCCGTTCCTTATCGCCCGCAGCTTCCTTCACTAATTTATCAGCGGATGCTTCTGCATCAGCCTTCTTCTTCTTGGCAGCCGCAATAGCACTATTTTTGGCATCCTCGATACTCTTGGCATCCGCCTCGAACTTCTTAACAGCCTCAGCGTAACCAGCTTCATACTTATCAATGTTTGCCTTCTTGTTATCCGCAAGCTTCTTTATAGCTTCATCAGCAGCAGTCTGAGCGTCGCTGATAATCTTATTCTTGATCTCCTCTGTGTTAATTCCGCTTAAGATCTTATCTGACTCTTCCTTGGCAGTCTTCTTGTTCTCGTCAATCTGCTTTTTAAGTGCCTCAACATCACTGTTAAGTTTAGCCTCTTCCTTCTCAAGAAGCTCTGAGTTTGCCTTGGCCTTAGCATCAGCGTCAGACTTGAGCTTAAGATCGTAATTTTCACGTTTCTTAGCATACTCTTCAATCTGCTTTGTAAGCTCTACCTCAGCCTTCTCAGCCTCATCTATAGTCTTCTTGGCTGTCTCGGCAACCTTCTTAGCTTCCTCAGCCCTGTTCTTTGCATTATCGATTGCCTGCTTCTTCTTGGCTTCCTTTTCAGCCTTAGCCTTTTCGGCAGCAATCTTCTTACGCTCTTCCTCGGCTTTCTTTCTCTTTGCTTCCTCTTCTGCCTTTCTCTTGGCCTCTTCTTCAGCTTTCTTCTTAGCTTCTTCCTCAGCCTTCTTCTTAGCTTCTTCCTCAGCCTTCTTCTTAGCCTCTTCCTCAGCTTTCTTTCTGGCAAGTTCTTCTTCACTTGTCTCATCAATGTTAGAAAGATTCTTTATGCCTGCTCCAAGGAAATCTTCATCTTCGTCATCATCAATGTCATACATTGAATTGACATCACTTCCTGCTGCTACATCTCTGTCCGGAAGAATACTGAACAGATCTCCGTTTGCATCATTACCCTTTGGAGTCTTAACCTCTTTAACCTTGACATTCTTACCTGCAACCCACTCTGTATCATCGTCAGCAATAACTGCCTCTGTGTCCTCTGAAAAGGTTTCTTTCTCAGCCTTCATGTCAGACTTAACGCCACCGGATACAGACTTATTCTTCTTGGATTTACCAGCTTTATCTTCAGTTTTCTTGACATCTGTATCTATTCCAAGAGACGGCTTGTTCTTTGACTTCTCTTCCTTATCACCGAGACCTCCAAGACTTCCGCCTAAGCCGCTGCCAAGACCTCCGGAGCTGCCAAGCCCACCACCAAGTGTAGGTGCATCATCATCATCATCACCGGCAATACCCCCGAGATTAAGACTAAGGCTCGGACCGCCCAGACCCCCACCAAGTCCGCCAAGGCCACCAAGGCCTCCGCCTGGCTTCTCTTCACTCTTTTCTTTGACACCTTTCTCATCGGCCTTCGGTTGTAGTATAGCAGCCTCCTCAGCCTCTTTCTCTGCTTTTTCTTTAGCAAAAATCTCGTCCGGGTCAAGTCCCATGGCTTCAAGTTTCTTACGCCGTTTCTTCTCCTCGATACGAGCTAACTCTTCAGCAGATAATGTCTTGTATTGGCTCTTTTTGCCACCGTCGTCGACTTTTTTCTTTCCCCCATTTTTAAGTGCCTCTTCTTCTTCAAGGCGCTTCTGTTTTACGGCTTCAGCAGCTCTTTCTTTTTCAAGCTGGGCTTTAATTGCAGCAATCATTGCCTCCGTTTGATCCATAGCCAATTTGTTCGCCTCCTTCCATTAATACATTCAAGTCAAGTATGCAGAATTATATTTAATAATCATCTTAATTTGAATCTTGAATTATCTTCCTTTGTTTTTTTATCTTGTTTTTGATTAATACTGGCATCCATCCTCTTTACTGCCTCATGATCTTCTTCGAACTGTTCCTTGGTAAAATAATCCGAACCGGAATAATACTTGGTTCCCAATTCGATTCCAAGCCGTGCAAGCAGCTCATCAGTCTCTTTAAGAAGTGCCTCCTCCTTTGCAAGATGTTCATCTATTTTCTCCTGATTTTCAAGTTTGATGTCATCAGGATTAAATACTTTGTTGCCGCCAATCTTATCATCACTGTTATACTCAGGGAACAGTTCTGATCTGAATATCGGAAATTCATAGCCTTCGTCACCTACAAGTTTATCTGACTGGAAACCATATTTTACCGGTTCCGGTTCTTCTTCCTCTACCGGCTGCGCTTCTTCTGCCCTTGCAGTATCTTCATACTCCTTGACTATCTTCTCATTCTCTCTGGAGATCATTTCAATCTCCCTTAACATCTGATCCAGTTCATCAGGAGTTGTTATCTCCTCCGGCTCAGCCTCAGGTGCAGCTTCTGCTACCGTCTCCGGTTCAATATCACCTTCCGCCTCTGTCACCGTCTCCGGTTCAACTTCAGTTGCCGTTTCAGCTTCAACAGCTTCTTCTGTTTCAGCTTCTGTCATTTCTATCGTTTCGATCTCTGTTGTTTCAACCGGCTTGACTTCAGTCTCCTCTGTTACTTCTTCTGTTTTGCCCTCTGTTGTAGCCTCCTCAGCTTCTGTTTCAACCACAGACTCAAAAGTTTCTGTTCCCGGTTCAGTCTCAACTATCGGAGTGTTTTCCCGGTCAGTTTCAGCTTCCACTATCACCTCTGTTTCAAGCTGTTCCGACTGCTTGCTTTCTTCAGACTCCGTTTTCTCTTCATCAACCTCAAGCCCGGAAGTCTCAGGTTCAGAAATTTCAAGTTCAGAAGTCTCAGGTTCAGAAGTTTCTTCGACTATGTCTACCGAAACCTCACTGACATCTGTGAGTGTATCCATAAGATCTACAAGCTTTACATCCTCTGATTTTGAGAGATCTTCAATCTCTACTTCTTCCATAGAATCAGTAATCTGTGAATGATCTATTGTGACCATGTCATCTTCATCTGCATTCTCTGCAAATGAAACTTCTTCGTCTTCATCGACACTTATGAAATCAAATTTCTCCGTCTCATCATCAGTGTCATTATTCTTATTATTTGTTTCCGTGTTTTCTTTACTGTCTATATTATCTTTATCCGTTACAGTCTCTGAATCGATCCTTCCTTCAACATCAGCAGTGTGTGTCTCACTGCCCTCCGCTGTAGCTTCAACACCGTAAAGTTCTGTATTATCTGTTACATATTCAGGAGATACAGCCTTACTGTCAGAGCTGTCATCCGAAGCATTCGCCTTGTAGCTCATACTATCTTCTGTAAGCTCCATGTTTGATATCATGGAATCCCTATCCTTATCAAGTCCCATATCTGAGCTTACACGCTCATCTCGCTTACGCTTTCTCTCCATTTCCTGCTGTTCAACTTCCCGTACAACATCATTATATGCAAGAGAATCTCTGTCTCCATTGATTTCGCTTTCTATAATGCTGTTTATCTGATCAAGATCGGTTTCATCAAACATCGGATCAAAATTATCTGATGTATAATCATCACCGGACATAGTTGTTATCTTAATATCACTTATATCCGGCTTTATCTTTACGCTCTCAAGAACTATAGACTTGCGTATCGGAGCTGCCGCCACCCTATCAGCCTCAGATGCACCAACTTCAGTGTCTTCATCAATGTCAGCGCCCTTTGCTTCAGCCTGCACTGCATCCGTGTTTTTCTCACTGATAGCGTCCTGTGCTTCCGTCTGTGCTGTATCGGTATTTTCTTCACTGCTGTCAACAGCCTGAGCTTCAGCCTTCTGAATCTCAACAGGCTGTTCTGTTTCATCCGAATCAGTCTTATCAGTTTCCGCAGCCTTGCCTGTTTCTCCGGACTCACCCGCCTCTGAAACCTTAGTTTCTTCCGATGTCTCAATCTCCTTCGGATCTTCAGCTTTTTCTGCGACCTCAGCCTCCGTAATCTGCGGTGTTTCAGGTTTCTCCACAGTCTTTCCGGTATCTTCGCCAGCCTCGTTATTCTCTGTCTGAGCTACTTCCTCATCCATTATTTTATTAAGAAGTGTGGTGTTATCATCATTGCTCTCCTTTATTCCTGCAAGAGCCTCCATGATCTCTTCCTCTTCCTGCTTCGACATTCTCCGCTTAAAAAAGCCCCTCTTCTCATGCTTCTCGGATGCAGTCTCTGAATTCTCCCCCTCTGTATTCTGAACATTACTTTCAGCCTCTGCCTTGGCAAGCTTCTTCTTTTCTTCTCTTTTAGCCTTATTTCTTGCAAGGGTCTGTTTTATCTTCATTGTGCCTGAAACAGGCTCATCATTTTCAACCATAAGAGTTATGGTAGGAGCTGTAGGATTAAGTCTGTAGTCATCCGCCTCAAGAGCCTTCTCTTCCATCTTTCTTGTATCAGCATCCTCAGCAGCGTCATCGGCGGTCTCGTTTTCAGGGAAGCAATACAATTTTTTTTCTGGATCGGCAGTTCCTGCCAAGAGCTCATTTACATCATCTATGTAGATGGACTTCTTGTACGTAGCCTTAAACACTTCTCCCTCGTACTTAAGTTTTTCTTGCTCCTTCAAGGCAGCAAGAATGAGCAGATGCTCGTATTCCCACCGCTCTGCCTTTTCCTTATCATTTGCCGCTACCAGCATGGCACGAAGCTCAGACACCGGCTTCCTGTCCGCCTTGGCAAACAGATACTCCAAACGTATCTCTCCGGCATCCTCTCTACCTTCAAGATTAAACTTGTACACTTCATAATACTTATCTGCCAGCGTTCTGAGACCCATGGTCAGATACAACTGTATCAGAGAAAATATGATCTTATTTCCTGCAGGTGCCATGGAGTGTGCTCTTACCAGAGCCGCCCTTGCTTCATGGTACTTATGGTTCTCGTAGTAGACCTCTCCGCATACCCTTATAAACTGCGGGCTTAGCGACTTGGACAGATCTTGATTCTCAAGTATATCTAATGCAAGACCATACTCTCCGTTTTCAGCAAGTTCCTTTATTTTATTTACGCTGGACATACTAATTCCTGTAGCCACTTTTGATTGCTCCTATGTATTTATAATCACCCTGAAATTTTATCATAAAAAGCGTTTCTTTACAACCTTTTGATAGTAGGGTGTCATTAAAAGTCCAAGGACTATTCCAAATACCAGTCCCACGATATGTGCGGCATTATCTATGCCATCCGACACATATCCATTTGCAATGGTAAGAAAACAAAGCATAAGAAGGTTTCTTAAGGATATATCTCCCACACGTCCCTTGTTAAAAGATGCCATTACTATGAGCAATCCCATAAGTCCAAACAACGCTCCCGATGCTCCACCCGCATAATCATATGGGTGCCCCAGATAACATGCTGCAAGGGAACCTATGGACGCCACCATCCCTGTAACTATATAGCATATTGGATATATCACCTTTCCAAGCAAATGCTCTACCCTTGCTCCCAACGCTTCAAGTATGATCATGTTGCTTACCAGATGTTCAATACCAAAATGAACAAACATGGCAGTAAACAAACGATAATACTGATGACCTTCAATGACAGCTGAAGGATTTATTGCAAGATAGTAATTGAGTCTGAAATTATATTTTCTTGTAAGTATGCTGTCCAGAAAAAATATAATAACATTTATGGCAAGCAATATAGGAGTAACAACTCCGAATATCCTGAGAAGTCTGTTGCTGTCCTTCTTTTTTTCAATCTTTATCTCATGATCGAGTATATCTGCAAGGTCATCAAAATCACCTATCTGATTCTCAAAGACATAAAACTTTCCATAATCCTCAGTGAACAGCCACAGGTTATCCATGACCTCTATCATATGATTTATCCGGTCATCGAAAACACCGTCCGGCATTAACAATATGTTCAACAGCCTTATGTCCTTGTCTGTGTCCTGGGAAATGTCACTTATTATCTTATTGTTAAATCTCTTCAGATCGTCCGCATCAAGATTATGACCGCTACCTATGACAACAACGTATATGGTACCGCCTTCGGCTCGGCCATATACGTTGTTAGTGTCAGGGTTTAGCTTTACATATCCCTTTTCTTTAAGCTTGTTTACGATCTGCAACATATATTGCTGCATACTCTACTATCTACAGGCCAAGGAACAGATTCTCAATCTTCTCGATAACCGTATCCTTAGCGTTTCCTCTCTTTCGCTCGTACTGGCTTCCTGATTCCATGATCTCCAATAACTGTATTCTTATGCTTGCGTCAAGACTTGGCAGATATTTCTTAAGCACATCCTTAAGCTCAACCACGTACTCCTTGGTCTGCATTTCTGCAAGCATTGGCTCATAATCAAATGTAACAGTGCTCTTAAGATCTTCCTGCTTTCTTCCGCATATTACACATTCCTCTGCACCGCCTTCATTCACATGTCCGCAGTTACATGTCCATACAAGTCCGTCTGACTTGTAATTTGCAACAGCGTCAAGACCCCTCTTATTCTTCAGGGCATTGAACTTAACAGGGCTTAGGTTTATATCAATAGGATCATCTCCACATGCATATACACCTCTTGACGTTACGTACTTCTTTATATAAACCTTTGAGCTTGAAATAAGCTTTATGTACTTATCAGGAAGCTTACAATCTGCATAATCTGACTTTAAAAGCGACAGATTGATCTGACTGTCAAATACGAAATCAACACCTGTAAGTGTTGTTATATCTCCGTATATATTAACGAACTCTATATCTGCCTTGATCGCCTTGATATCCTCACGGCTGTAATTGTTAAACCAGGCAGCAATCTTTGTTCCGTCCCCCTCTGATGCAAGTATTACCTTGACTGCTCTTGGAACTGCCTTGTTATAGTAGTTCATTACATACAGCTCATTTCTTACAAAATTAGCCTTCTGAAACTCAGATACATACTCCTTGTTCACCTTAACGAGTGTGCCACTGGCAACAACTGCCGATACATTACTTGAGTAGTCAACAACATTGATATTAAATCCAATAACTCCATTGTATGCTGTCTCACCGACCATCTCCTTAAATGCAACGATTGCATCATTCATAGCTCCGTCAAGCTTCGCCTGATAAACGCTGCTTCTGTCTGTTGCAATATCTGCGATTGATGAGCCAATTTCCTTAACAAAATTTGAGCTTAATATTATCTGTGTAAACTTATACGGACCATACTCCATGATCTCATAACCCTCAAATCCTGTTCCGGATGTAATCTTAATTTCCTCCATATCTACTCCTCCAAAAAAACATGCAAAAATTTCCGCCAGTCCCTGCCTGGCAGATTATTTAATGGGATGTACGCATCCCGATGTAACCAATATAAAAATTGTATCACATGGAATTAAAATATACAAATAAAAATTGTTAAAAACATCAAAAAACCAAAGTAGTTTTTGTCTATTATCACAAGTTTTCAGGATCGTTGTTTACATAAGTACAGAATTTGAACCTATGCCCCTTCTCCTCATATTCCTCTGACTCATCCACCGTCTTCCATCTATCCATATCATCAAGCACAGGCAGATATGCATCTGCAATAAACTCTTCATCTATCTTTGTTATTATCGCTCCGTCACAATATTGCAAAAGCTGTTCATAAACAGACGCTCCCCCTAAGACAAATACCTTATCGCTCTCCTGTCCGGCCAGAGCTTCCTTAAGCTCTTCAATAGAATGTACAACCATTGCTCCCTCTATATCAAGCTCCTTATTTCTACTTAAAACTATATTCTTCCTTCCCGGAAGAGGTCTCGCCCCCGGAAATCCCTCTATAGTCTTTCTTCCAAGTATGACCGTGCCGCCCATTGTAAGAGTTTTAAAATTTTTGAGGTCAGAAGATATCCTTGTAAGAAGCTCTCCTTTATATCCTATACCCCAGTTTCTGTCTACTGCTGCTATCATCTTCATGGCAAATATCCCTCTCCATTTCTGTATCTATACTATATTGCTATAGGTATGTTCTTAATCTGTGGGCCGGTAACATAGTCCTCTATAGTGAAATCATCCAGTGTGAAATCATAGAAGTTCTTAACATCAGGATTCATGCTGAATTTAGGTGCCGGATATGTCGGTCTGCTTATAAGCTCCTTAACAATAGGTATATGCCTGTCATATATATGTGCGTCCGCGATAACATGCACAAGCTCTCCTGCCTTGAAGCCTGACACCTGGGCTATCATATGGAGCAATACCGCATACTGGACAACGTTCCAGTTATTTGCAGCCAGAACATCCTGTGAACGCTGGTTAAGGATCGCATTAAGCCTGTCTCCCGTAACATTAAAGGTCATGCTGTAGGCACATGGATAAAGATTCATCTCAGACAGATCAGCATGAACATAGATATTGGTCATCATTCTTCTGCTGTATGGATTCGTCTTAAGATCATATAAAAGTCTGTCTACCTGATCCATCATTCCCTCTTTATACTTGTGCTTCACGCCAAGCTGGTATCCGTATGCCTTTCCTATGGAACCGTCCTTATCAGCCCAGCTATCCCATATATGGCTCTTAAGATCATTGACATTATTGGATTTCTTCTGCCAGATCCACAATATCTCATCTATGGCAGACTTTATATAAGTCTTTCTGAGAGTTATGGCTGGAAATTCCTTTGAAAGATCATACCTGTTCACCACTCCGAATTTCTTTATGGTGTAGGCATATTCTCCATCCTCCCATTTTGGTCTGACTTTTTCCCCCTCGGTACTGTATCCGTTTTCTATTATATCCTTGCACATGTTGATAAATAATTCATCAGCTCTGCTCATACTGTTTCTCCTCCGTATACTTTATAAACACTTCCTCTATTCTACATTATTCCCGGCAAAAAAAGAAGAACAAATATTATTTGACATATTTCCGCTGCAAATATACCAATTATACCCATAAACCATACCAGTTATACCCATACAGACAAATTCCGCGTCTTTCGTTATATACTACATTCACACGAACCATATAAGCTTATTTGTTTCGCTATCTAAAAAGTCGGCGGATATCAGCCCCTAATATGCAAGGAGAAATAAAATGTCCAAAAAAAACACAAACAGTAACAACACAAATACACCACCTGCTGCCACAGCCGGGAACAAAGACATGTTCTGTAAGCTTCTCCGTCACTACAGGCAGAAGAAGAATTTAAGTCAACGTGAACTGGGTCTTATGCTGGGTTTATCAAGAAGTGGCTATGCCAATTATGAAAATGGAGCCTGCCTTCCCTGTATAGACCAGATAAATCTTCTATCCGAAATACTCGATTATGATTTTTTATTTGCATTTACCAGGGCAAACGCCAGCATTGCAAGTTATGAGAGAAAAAAAGAACCTGCGATGCTTGTATGCGACAACGCAGGAAATTATCATTACGATTCACGATTCCCGGGAGAAGCTGAAGATCCACAACCCACTGAGACCATAAAACCCGATCCGGATCAGGTTGAATTGCTTAGGCTCTACAATGACATAACAGACTGGGACAAACGCCTCATAAAAGAATATATGAAATTGAAAAGGAGTACATACAATGAACAACACATGCACATTTATGAAAAACCTAAGGGTGCTGAATAACCTCACCCAGGAGGAACTGTCACAGCGCATAGGCATAACAGCCTCTGCCTACTCGCACTTTGAAACCGGTATTCGCCAGCCGGATATTAACACTCTTGTTAAGCTCTGCTGTTTCTACAAGATAAATATCATGCATTTAATATATCTGGTCTGTATGGATATGTGCCCCACAGAGGATCAAGACCCCGGAATGTTCCAGATATTCACCTACGGAAGCCTCTGTTCCTCAGATGAGAATACTCTTATCACAAAATTTAGACGGCTTGATCCTGATGATAAGCAAAACGCCCTGCTTTTCATTACCGCTGCCGAGATCACTGAAAATGAGAATCATTAAGTACCCGCCTGTTGATCTCATTTAACACTTTCTTCTTGTCACCGCTCCACAGCGGAGCAACAAGGAGACTCTTAGGGCCATCCCCTGTGAGCCTGTGTACCACCATACCCGTCGGTATGACTTCTATGCAGGCTCTCAGGATATCTATATACTGATCCAGTGTCAGCACTTCAAAGTCTCCTTTCTCATACATTTCACACAAGGCAGTATTCTTAAGCACATGAAGGAGCTGGAATTTTATACCTTGTACACCCGAATTTCCTATATACTCTGCAGTCGCAACCATATCCTCCTTTGTTTCGTAGGGAAGTCCTATTATCATATGTGTTATTATATGGACGTCTATAGTTTTTAGCAGAGAAACCGCGGTGTCATATTCAGAAAGCTCATAGCACCTGTTTATAAGCCTTGCGGTATCCTCATGTATAGTCTGAAGTCCCAGTTCCACCCATACAGGCTTTATACGGCATAACTCATCAAGAGCAGCCACAACTCTTTCATCAATGCAGTCAGGTCTTGTGGCTATGGACAGTCCACATATACTGTCATTTTCTATAGCCTCCATAAACTTGGCACGTAGCACGTCAATATCTCCATAGGTATTGGTAAACGACTGGAAGTATCCGATATAATGATCTCCCTTAAACTTCCCATTTACCCTTTCCTTCGCCTTTTCTATCTGTTCAGTTATACTTAAATTTCTTTTCTGGGAAAAATCTCCGGAGCCTGATTCACTACAGAAAATGCAGCCTGCATATCCTCTGGTTCCATCCCTGTTAGGACATGTGCAGCCTGCATTTAATGATATCTTGTATACCTTCTCCGAGAATACATCCCGCATATACTGGTTTGCTGTATATATCTTCATATTCACCCGGTGTTTATCTGTTATTTATATGCACTAAAGCTTCTCCATGGCACGTATCAGCTCAGGCACAACCTGTTTCTTTCTGGATACCAGACCTTCCACATATGCGTAGTTATCATCAAAAGACTTGCCAAATGCCACCTGGCAAAGCTGCTTGGCGATACTGCCCTTACACAGTATTCCTGAACCTTCATCCAGTATATCTGTCATAATGAACAGACATATATCGCAATCGGCAAATTCCGTATCCTTCATATACTTCTTCATCTTGGCTGTTATACCGCTAAGTTCATCCTTGCTTATGGATGTTATCTGTCCTATACCTACAACTTTATCTCCAACATCAAACTTCTTATAATCCTGATGGAGTATCTCTTCAGTGGTCTTTCCCGTAAGATTACTTCCGGCTGTGAACATGGACATGGCAAGTTCCTTGAGATCTACCTCAGCTATACCTGCCAGTTCCTTGGCATACAGTTCATCAACCGGTGTACAGGTAGGTGACTTAAACATAAGCGTATCTGAAAGTATGGCGGCACACATAAGTCCTGCCGTAGCCCTGTCAGGGAAAATATTCTGCTCCTTGTACATCATATATATAATGGTAGCTGTACAGCCAAGAGGCAGATTTCTGAAATAAACCGGAGCCACAGTTTCAACGCTGCCTATCCTGTGGTGGTCTATTATCTCAAGAATCTCAGCCTTGTCTATATTATCTACCGACTGGCTTCTCTCATTATGATCCACAAGTATAATCTGTTTTTTTCTGGAATTAATAAAGTTTCTTCGTGATACAAGACCCTTGTACATTCCGTACTTGTTCACCACAGGGAAATATCTGTATCTGGTCTTAGACATAACCCCCTTAAGGGTCTCTATGGTGTCCTCTTCCCTGAAGGTGTATATATTGTCCTTTATCATAAAATGCTTTATAGGCATACTCTGACCTATAAGTCTCGCAACGGTGTAAGTGTCATACCTGCTTATGATCACAGTACATCCTGCTGCCTTCGCCTCCTCAAGCACCTTATCTGACACACAGTCAACAAGACATACAATAAGCATGCCTGCACCATTTTCAATAGCTGTATGCTGAGGTTTCTCCCTGTCTCCAAGAATTATTATATCATGGGGCTTTATATATTGCTTCATAACGTCCACATGAGCAGCGCCTATCATGACCTTACCGGATGGAACCACTGCATTTTCATCTCCAACCAGTATCTCACCATGTATGGTATCTATAACATCCTTACAGGTGGTCCCTGCCCTATAGAGTACATCAGAATCATTTGTAAGAAAATATGCCTCTGCTATATCACCTACGGTAACAAGTCCCTTAATCTTTCCGTCATCTACTACAGGAAGTGTCGTGGCGTCATTTTCCTGCATAAGTTCAAACGCTTTCTTTAAGGTAATATCTCCCGACACTCCATCCACCAGTCTATAGGTTATGTCCTTAACCTGAGAATCAACGTCTGAAAGCAGTTCCGGTGTCTTAACTCCAAATCTCTTAAGTACATATTCTGTCTCTTTATTCAATTTTCCTGCCCGCTTAGGGAAATACTTATTCTCAGTCAAGTTCTTAAGGTTTGCATAGGCAATGGCAGAACATATGGAATCCGTATCAGGGTTCTTATGTCCTATTATAAATACCTCATCAGCCGGTGTATTATGCATATACTATACCAAATACAGGCGTGATATATATCACGCCTGCTATCCTTCTTTTAAATTTTAAGCGTAACATCTTCTTATATTGTGTTTCTTAATAAGAAGATTATACTACTATATTTCACTGATATCTACAAGTGAAAGTTTTCTGTCAGCAGATGTCTCAAGACTTGTTAAGAGTGCGTCTGCTGTGTCAAGGCTTGTAAGACATGTAACTCCTGTCTCTACTGCATGACGTCTTATTATAAATCCATCCTTGCTCTTCTCAATACCCTGTGAAGGAGTATCTATGATCAGATCTATCTCATGGCTCAAGATAAGATCAAGAAGGTTAGGTGACGGCTCCTCTACCTTGTTTATAAGTTTGGCAGGCACACCATTTTCATTGAGTACTCTGCAGGTGCTTCTTGTGGAATATATCTCGTAACCGATATTTACAAATCTTCTTCCGATATCTATTGCATCCATCTTATCGGAATCCTTTACTGTAAGTATCATCTTCTTGGTCTTAGGAAGATTTACACCGGCTCCAAGGAATGCCTTATACAGCGCTTCATTGTAATCCTTTGAAATACCAAGACATTCGCCCGTTGACTTCATCTCAGGTCCAAGGCTTATCTCAGCACCTCTGATCTTCTCAAATGAGAATACAGGCTTCTTGATGGCAAAATACTCTGATTCAGGCTGGAGTCCCGGCTCATACTCCATATCCTTTATCTTCTCACCAAGGATAACCCTTGTGGCAAGATCTACGATAGGTATTCCTGTAACCTTGCTTATATATGGAACTGTACGGCTTGAACGTGGATTTACCTCTATTACATATACTTCATCATTGAGAGCAATAAACTGTATGTTTATAAGTCCTATAACGTGAAGGCTGTTGGCAAGCTTCTTAGTGTAATCAACTATTATCCTCTTTACCTTTGGTGAAAGGGTCTGGGCAGGATATACGGATATACTGTCACCTGAATGTATTCCGGCTCTCTCTACATGCTCCATGATACCAGGGATAAGAATATCCTCTCCATCACATACAGCGTCAACCTCAACTTCCTTACCCATAAGGTACTTATCCACAAGAATAGGATGCTCCTGGGTATATCTGTTGATGATATCCATGAACTCTATTATATCCTTATCTGATATGGCAATCTGCATACCCTGACCACCAAGAACATATGAAGGTCTTACAAGAACAGGATATCCAAGGCTGTTAGCTGCCTCAAGAGCCTCATCCCTTGTAAATACTGTATGTCCTGCAGGTCTTGGGATACAGCACTTCTCAAGGATCTCATCAAAGAGCTCTCTGTCCTCTGCTGCGTCAACATTCTCTGCGCTTGTTCCAAGGATCTTAACTCCCATCTCCATGAGTGCTTCAGTAAGCTTGATGGCTGTCTGTCCTCCAAACTGCACTACCGCACCGTCCGGCTTCTCAAGATTTACGATTGCTTCAACATCCTCTGCTGTAAGAGGCTCGAAGTAAAGCTTATCTGCTATATCAAAGTCTGTACTTACAGTCTCAGGGTTGTTATTTACAATAATGGTCTCGTAACCCTTTCTTGCAAATGCCCATGTGCTGTGTACTGAACAGTAATCGAACTCGATACCCTGACCTATTCTGATAGGACCTGAACCAAGTATCATTACCTTCTTTCTGCTGTTGTCCTCCACAACCTCATTCTCACCATCAAAGCATGAATAATAGTAAGGTGTAGCTGCGTCAAACTCTGCGGCACAGGTATCAACCATCTTGAATGAAGCTGTGATACCATAATCATATCTCATCTTTCTGATCTCTTTTTCTGTCTTTCCTACAAGACGGGCAATAACCTTATCAGGAAACTCAACTCTCTTGATCTCCTTCATGAGCTCATAGGAGATATCTCCCTTAGACTGTATGATCTGTCTTTCCTTTCTTACAAGGTTATGGATCTTATCGATGAACCACCTGTCTATCTTGGTGATATTGTATATCTCATCATATGAAATGCCTCTTCTTATGGCCTCGGCAATAACATATATTCTTCTGTCATCTACTCTGTGGAGAAGCTCAATAACCTCTTCATCAGTCATATCCTTATATCTGCTCGACCAAAGACTGTCTACATGCTGCTCAAGTGAACGAAGAGCCTTCATAAGGGCACCCTCAAAGTTTGTACAGATACTCATAACCTCACCGGTAGCCTTCATCTGTGTGGTAAGATCATGGTCTGCCTTTATGAACTTATCAAACGGAAGTCTAGGTATCTTGACAACAACATAATCTAGAGCAGGCTCAAAGCTGGCATATGTCTTCTTGGTAATGGCATTTGGTATCTCATCCAGATTGTAGCCAAGAGCGATCTTGGCTGAAACCTTTGCTATAGGATAACCTGTAGCCTTTGACGCCAGTGCTGATGAACGGCTTACTCGAGGATTTACCTCTATAACGCAGTATTCAAATGATGTTGGGTGAAGTGCGAACTGTACGTTACATCCACCTGTTATCTTGAGTTCTGATATGATATTAAGTGCTGCACTACGGAGCATCTGGTATTCCTTGTCTGCAAGAGTCTGAGATGGAGCAACTACTATTGAGTCACCCGTATGGACTCCCACAGGATCAAGATTTTCCATGTTACATACGGTGATACATGTGCCGTTAGCGTCACGCATTACCTCGTACTCTATCTCTTTCCAGCCTGCGATACATCTCTCTACAAGAACCTGTCCAACTCGTGAAAGTCTGAGGCCGTTCATAAGTATCTCTACAAATTCTTCCTCGTTGTTGGCGATACCGCCGCCACTTCCTCCAAGGGTGTACGCAGGACGGAGAACAACCGGATAACCGATCTTCTTTACAAATTCAAGGCCATCATGAACTGTTGTTACAACCTCTGATGGGGCAACAGGCTCATGGATCTTCTCCATGGTCTTCTTGAACTCAAGTCTGTCCTCTGCCTTCTTAATAGTCTGGGCCGATGTACCTATAAGTCTTACATCCTGCTCCCTTAAGAAGCCGCTCTCCTCAAGCTCCATTGCAATATTAAGCGCTGCCTGCCCTCCAAGGGTAGGAAGAAGACTGTCAGGCTTCTCTTTCTCTATAACCGCCTTTACAACATCGGCAGTAAGGGGCTCTATATACACCTTATCGGCAATATCCTTATCTGTCATGATAGTTGCCGGATTTGAATTTATAAGTACAACGCATATACCCTCTTCCTTAAGGGATCTGCACGCCTGGGTTCCGGCATAGTCAAACTCTGCTGCCTGTCCGATTACAATAGGACCTGAACCTATAACTACAACCTTTTTGATATTTGCATTCTTTGGCATTACTTAGACACCTCCATCATGTTCATAAATGTATCAAACAGATAACCGGAATCAAGAGGACCTGCACAGGCCTCAGGATGGAACTGGACTGTCTGTGCATTCTTTCCAAGATAATGTACACCCTCAACGGTTCCATCATTTACATTTACAAAGCTTACCTCAGCTATCTTTCTGTCAAGAGTCTCCTCCTTAACCATGTATCCGTGATTCTGGGTAGTAATATAAACCTTTCCTGTCTTAAGATCTCTTACAGGATGATTTGCACCTCTGTGTCCGTATTTCATTTTCTCTGTGTCCGCACCATTGGCAAGAGCCATTAACTGATGTCCAAGACAAATTGCAAATATTGGAATATCTGTTTGGAATAATTTCTTGATCTCATTGATTGTTACCTGACATGATTTAGGATCGCCAGGGCCATTAGTTAACATAATTCCGTCAGGATTGTCTGCGATGATCTCCTCAGCCGGTGTTTCAGCCGGATATACTGTAACCTGGCAGTCTCTTTCAAGTAAAGATTTGACTATATTGTTTTTAACACCAAGGTCAATAACTGCTACCTTATAACCTGTTCCGGGATAGAACTCCTTCTCCTTGCATGTTACCTCAAGAACAACATGCCCCATCTCCCATGCCTTGATCCTGCTTATGCATGTATCAAGATCATATGCCTCATCAGTAGTTATCATGCCCTTCATGGTACCCTTATTTCTAAGGATCTTTGTAAGAGCACGGGTATCAATTCCCTCAATGCCCGTAATTCTATTATCTACAAGGAATCTGTTGATGTCTTCATTGCTTCTGAAGTTACTAGGATACTTACACAGCTCTCTTACAATAAATCCTGACTGCCATGGCTTTGTCGCCTCCATATCATCATAACATATTCCATAATTACCAATAAGGGGATATGTCATACAAACCGACTGACCTGCATAAGAGGGATCTGTAAGAATTTCAAGATAGCCGGTCATTGAAGTATTGAATACGATCTCACTGATTATCTCTTCGGTAGAACCAATGCTGCTACCTTCAAATACATGTCCATCCTCCAGTATTAAAAAAGCCTTCATAATACACGTTTTCCTTTCTTTTTTCTATTTTTGCTCAAAAAAAAAGAGTGAACAAAGGGATTTTCTGGAGATCCTTAACTTTCTTCATTGCCTCTTTTTTTCTAATTTAATCAATATTAACACAATCATTTTACTAATACAACATTTTTTTCGTCAGTTCTTTTATGAATTTGCTTTAGAAAACTCACAGCCGCAGAAATTCTGCCTGTACAGTCCGTATTCATGGGACAATTCTATGGAATGTTTGTATCCGTTCTTCTTTTTGAAGTCACTGTACAGATATGGTATTTTGTATTCCTGTTCCAGCTCTCTTCCTATCTCATTAAGCCATGCCGAGTTTTTATGGGGACTTATGGACAGGGTTGTGGTGAAATAATCGTATCCGTGGCTTACTGCATAAGCGGCAGACTTGTCAAGTCTTAATCTGTAGCACTTATAACACCTGCTGCCTCCCTCAGGCACCTCCTCAAGACCTTTGCTCATTTCTAAGAACTTCTCGCTCTCATGCTCCTCAAGAAATGTACCTACTTCATCATGGTACACATTGTCCACAAATCTCACCAGTTCTCCCCAGCGTTTCATATATTCCTCATACTCTGTGATATTTGGATTGTAAAAATATGCCGTAATATGAAAATATTCACTTAGCACAGACAGGCAGTGGCTGCTGCAGGGAGCACAGCAACAGTGTAACAGAAGTCTTGGTTTTGTTCCTTCCGGTATATTTTTTATCTGCAACTCCATAATTTTATTGTAATTTGCATCTTTTTTAATTTTTTTGGAGCTTTTTCGCTTTTTGTGCATATTTTATAATTGACATTGTAATTTATTTACAATATACTAAGGGTAGTTATTAAAGCATGTGTCTATACGATTCGGAGGTGTTAGCCATGACAGTACAACAAGCTGTAAAAAAGTATAAGCTCGAGCCATTAAGCATTTCTATGGCAAAGCAGAAAGCTAAGGAGCTTAACGTCGATGACGTTTTGTACATGAATGTGCAGAAGAACAAGTATGCGTATATCGTAAAGGACGGAAGCAGAGGCATTATGCTATATTCTGACGAAAGAAGCCTTTACACCAAGCTATACAAGGGACTCAAGGTTACTCCGCTGGAGCCTTGATCTACCGTATATCTACATCAGCTGTTCTACATTCACACATACATAGTACACATTATGGGAGTCTCCCCTTTCATTCATCTGAAAGAGATTCTACTATATCAAAATGGGAAGATGTTTCAAGTCTGATCCCCCATCAGACCCGAAGCAATCTTCCCTTTTTATTTTTCTCTTCTACTTTTTCAGCTTTCCTCTGAAGAATGAGCCTATATGTTCCATAACTCTGTCATTTGTCTCTATAAGGACTTCCTCCGGCTTACCATTTACATTAAGGATAAACGCATATACATTATCCCCTGCTTCATCCATCACGAACACATGGCTTCTTATATCAGGATTTGCCTGATGTTCATTGTCTCTGTATACGGAATCCGCCTTTGTGATGATCTTCACATCCTTACCTGTAAATGAATACACTTTCTTTCTTGATGACTTGGCAACTATCCTTGAAATATCCACATCATCATTTGTCATTATATATTCATATTCAACATCTCTCTTTGACATTGCCAAGACAATAACAACAATTCCGATCAGCAGAAAGGAGAAGCCTATACCGCCGGTTGCAAATACCAGTCCCATTCCTATAAGTGATATGATCACTCCGATCACAGTTGCCAATATCACCCCTGCAGGCGTCTTTCCTTTAACTATATGCTCCACATAACCATTTTCATTAAACATTTCTTTCCTCTTTTCCGTTTTTTACTTCCTCTGAGCCATCAGAACCATTTATACGATCTCATTTATGAGCATGTTGTCAGCCATTATCTTTTCCTTGAAATCATCATTGATAATATTGAACATTATGCCCTTTCCCGGTCTTAATATAAGGTCTTCGTCCGATATACTCCTTCCGAACAATTCTATCTCATCTGCCGGATTGCTAAGGGTATGGATCATGTATCCGAGGGACTCCAGATCCTTTTCTGTAGTGATATACTGTATTATCTCCTCTCCTTTGTCACCATTCATAAATCCTGCAATGGCAATTATCCTGTCGGACTTTGTGACCACAAGAACCTCACCGCCCTCAGACTGGCAGCAAAGGTCAAGCCCGCTTATATATTCGCTGTTCCTCATGGTAAAAACGTCATAAGTCTCAGCTATCCTTGAATTAAAATCCTTCCAGAGATAGTCAGACACATCGCTGTAATGTATCATATCCATGTCCTCATAACGATCCTCGTATCTTGCAGCAAGAGCGTGAGTATCATATATGTGGCTTTCCTCAAGTCTGAAGAAACCCTGACTCTCATAATACCTGTTATCCTCCGGCATAAGATATGTGAAATCCTCCCCATCATTCTTAATCCATTCTATAACATGCATCATAAGCTCTCTCATTATACCCTTCTTCCTGTATTCAGGCAGAGTTCCCACCCCCACTATATAGTGGACATCCTTTCGTCTGCCGTTAAACACTATGGTATACGGGTTAAGATGTGCCATTGATACCAGCTTTTCTCCGTCAAAAGCTGCAAATATAACATTTCTGCTGCACACCTCATTAAAATAATAATCTATAAAATCATTTGAATCATTAAAGCATATCTTCCACAAGCTCCTAAGCTGAAGAAAATCCTCCTTATTGCAAATCCTGTATTCCATATACTTTCCTCCTGTGAATAGAACATCAGCCCATTTAAAATTTGCCTTCGGCAAAGGGGCTGAAGCTACATGTCAAGTTTTCATATAAAACTTGACACAATAAATAGAACATCAGCCCATTTAAAATTCTCTTTTTTTGCCGGGCTGGCTCTTATCGGTCTGTCTGTGTCATGGCACATCCGCTGCAGCCTGCACATGCTCCTGATACGGTGTTCACCTGATAGCTGAAGGTATCCACAGTTTCAAGAAGACATACAGCCTGTGAACTTATGCCAAGTCCTTCACCTGTAAAGCCCAGTTTCTCTTCCGTTGTCGCCTTAACATTAACAGCATTTACCGGTATACCAAGCACTCCGGCAATCTTCTCCCTCATAGTATCTATATAAGGTGCAAGCTTAGGCTGCTGGGCTATTACCGTTGCATCAATATTGCTTATGAACAGCATTTCCCTATCAAGAAGCTTCTTTACCTCTCCAAGGAGAACCATGCTGTCAGCACCCCTATACCTGTCATCTGTATCAGGGAAATGTCTTCCTATATCTCCAAGTCCTGCTGCACCAAGAAGAGCATCCATTATGGCATGAACAAGGACATCCGCGTCAGAATGACCAAGCAACCCTTTCTCATAGGGTATATCTACTCCGCCAAGAATAAGCTTCCTGTCGGGAACTAATCTATGAACATCATATCCCATTCCTATTCTCAATTATATATTCCTCCAAAATCCGAACATCAGCCGACCATCCCACCCAAGATCACTGTCATTCTAAAATAACCTTCATCCTAAGATCATATAATCTTAAGCTATCTGTGGACTATGGTGATGGCTGACAACACCTGTATTATATATCTATCTAGCTATTTTATAGTAAAAAGGTGAGATTTTCAACTTGATTGTTGGGAACTTTCCTCGTTGAGGGCAAAAAAAAAGACAGAAACCTGTCTTTCCACTTAGTAGCGGGAGGGGGATTTGAACCCTCGACACTGCGGGTATGAACCGCATGCTCTAGCCAACTGAGCTATCTC
>ERZ1034691.651-NODE-651-length-25528-cov-5.922231_pt1 | contig 25528 bp, 17 predicted proteins | sample MGYA00520638_ERZ1034691 | MGnify/ENA primary metagenome ERZ1034691 (study PRJEB33766, sample SAMN09781763) | gut metagenome | biome: gut microbiome | host: Homo sapiens | place: Madagascar | study: EMG produced TPA metagenomics assembly of the PRJNA485056 data set...
TAAAGGGGAAAGAATTGACAGATTTGTTGAAGAAGAATGGCTTAGTTTGATATGCAATTTAAGAAAGGAGTAAAATATGAAAGCAAAGAAATTAAAAGCCTAAGTTGAGGGATTAAATGAATAAAAAAATCGCCCTGAAAGGTGAAGCATCATTTATGCTTGTTCCTTTCAGGGCGATTAAAATATTAAAATATTAAAGTATGATTGTATTTTTAGCCTATATTACAAGATCTTGTGATACAAGGCGATGATATCCTCCTTAGAAACCTCGCGAGGGTTACCTGGAGTACATACATCGGTGAATGCCTGCTCGGCAAGGGCAGGGATGTCAGCCTCTGTAATACCCAATTCACTGAGATGCTGTGGAATACCTACCAACTTAGACAACTCCTCGATAGCATTGCAGGCTGCCTCTGCTGCCTCCTGATCGGTCATACCATCCTTGTAAACACCCACAACCTTGGCAATCTGTACGTACTTAGGAACACTTACCTCCATATTGAAACGCATCACGGTAGGAAGCAGGATGGCACAAGCTACTCCGTGAGGAACATCATGAAGGGCACTCATTGGGTGAGCCATACCATGGTCAACGCCCAAACCTACATTAGAGAATGCCATTCCGGCAATATACTGAGCTACAGCCATTCCGTTGCGACCCTCAGGATTGGTAGGGTCATTCACTGCGATAGGCAGGTACTTATGAATCATCTCGATAGCCTTGAGCTCGAACATATCACTCATCTCCCAAGCTGCCTTGGTAATCAAACCTTCGATAGCGTGAGTCATCGCATCCATACCGGTAGCTGCGGTGAGACCCTTTGGCAAAGAATACATCAGCTCTGCATCTACGATTGCAACGGCTGGAATATCGTTAGGATCCACGCATACCATCTTCTGCTGGCGCTTCTCGTTGATAATCACATAGTTGATGGTTGTCTCTGCTGCAGTACCAGCTGTTGTAGGAAGTGCTACGATAGGCAAGCACTTGTTCTTGGTAGGAGCGACTCCCTCCAGAGAAACGATGTCAGCAAACTCTGGGTTGGTAACAACCACGCCGATACCCTTTGCCGTATCCATAGAACTGCCACCACCGATAGCGATGATGAAGTCTGCCTCGGCTTTCTTGCAAGCCTCAATACCTGCAGTAACATTGGAAACTGTTGGGTTTGGCTTTACGTCATCAAATACCTCGTAAGCGATGTTTGCCTCGTCCAATACGTCGAGTACCATCTTGGCAACGCCAAATTTCATCAAGCCCTTGTCTGTTACAACCAAAGCTTTTTTCCAACCACGACTAGCGATTACTGTAGGAAGCTCCTTGCGGGCACCTGGACCGAAATAGGAAACTTCATTAAGAATGAATCTGTTTACCATAAATGTCTTTGTTTAAGATTGAATTTATTAATTAATAATATATTTAGTATATCTATATTGCCATTAGATTGTTTATATGCGACAAAGATACAGCTTTTCTGTGATTCCGCCAAGTTTTTCTGGGAAAAAATCATCGGGTAGGGCAAAGATTAAAGGCTTATCTCAAAAAATCGGGTATTTTCTCGCTTTTTCCCTCCTACTATTTTGCTCTTTCAAAATAAAAGCGTAACTTTGCAAAGAAAATAATTAGAAACAATAACATCAACTTATGAAGAAAACTTATTTATTACTTTTAACCGGACTCATTTGCTCATCAGCATGGGCAGATGGTACTTTAGGAGGCTACTTCTACAATCTGCAGGCTGCGCCTACGGGATGGGAGTGGCAAAGTCCTGATTCCGTAGCTGTCAACAAGCAGCAGCCACATGCCTGGTTCTTCTCGTTCCGCAATGTCGAAGAGGCGAGAAAGGTTTTACCGGAGAACAGTTCTTACTGGAAATCTCTCGATGGTTTATGGAAGTTCCATTGGGCTCCAAATCCAGATGAGCATCCTAAGGATTTCTACCGTACAGACTATGATGTCTCTCAGTGGGACGACATCAAGGTGCCAATGAACTGGAATTTGGCAGGACTGCAGAAAGATGGAAACAACAAGTATGGAGATCCGCTCTATTCTAACCAGCGTGTCATCTTCCAGCACTCCTGGCAGCCGATGAACGACTGGAAGGGTGGAGTGATGCGTACACCTCCTACCAACTGGATGACCTATCGCAACCGCAATGAGGTGGGGTCTTATCGCAGAACCTTCTCCGTTCCTGCAGATTGGAAGGGACAGCAGATCTATCTGAACTTCGATGGTGTAGATTCTTTCTTCTACCTATATATAAATGGTAAGTATGTGGGATTCTCCAAAAACTCACGCAACCTGGCTGAATTCGACATTACACCTTATCTTAATAAGGAGGGTGAGGAGAATACGGTAGCAGTGGAGGTTTATCGCCATTCAGACGGTTCTTTCCTGGAGAGTCAGGATATGTTCCGCTTGCCTGGTATCTTCCGCACCGTGGCTCTGGTTGCCAAACCACAGGTTCAGGTAAGAGACATCAAGGCTATTCCTGACCTGGATGAAACCTACAGCCATGCCACCTTGCATATCACAGCCCAGTTGCAGAACCTTTCCAAGAAGGCCATCAAGGGTTATACCTTGCAGTATTCACTCTATGCCAACCGTCTCTATTCCGACGACAATGACCTGATGGAAGGCATTACAGCTTCTACTCCTCTCGTAGGAAAACTGAATTCCAAGGGAGAGATAGTTCTGGAGACTACGCTCGATGCTGCCAACAAGGTGAAGCTCTGGAGTGCAGAAGCTCCTTACCGTTATACACTGGTAGGAGAATTGAAGGATGCCAAGGGCAGAACGGTTCAGACCTTCTCTACCATCGTTGGCTTCAGAAAAGTGGAAATCAAGGAGACTCCTGCCGAGAAGGATGAGTTCGGATTGGCTGGAAGATATTACTATCTCAACGGACAGCCTATCAAGCTGAAGGGTATCAACCGTCATGAGAACAATACACTGTTAGGTCATACTGCTACCCGTGAGCAGATGGAGAATGAAATCTTCCTGATGAAGCGTGGAAACATCAACCATGTGCGCAACTGCCACTATCCTGATGCACCTTACTGGTATTATCTCTGCGATAAGTATGGTATCTATCTGGAGGATGAAGCTAACCTCGAGAGCCATGAGTACTACTATGGCAAGCAGAGTCTTTCTCATGTACCTGAGTTCCGCAACGCTCATATCGCCAGAAATATGGAGATGGTACACGCTACCGTGAATCATCCATCTGTAGTAATCTGGAGTTTGGGTAACGAGGCTGGTCCTGGCAAGACTTTCGTAGATTGCTATAATGCCATCAAGGCTTATGATACAAGCCGCCCTGTTCAGTATGAGCGCAACAATGATATCGTGGATATGGGTTCCAACCAGTATCCTTCCATCGCCTGGGTTCAGGGAGCCGTACAGGGCAAGTACAAGCTGAAGTATCCGTTCCACATCTCTGAGTATGCTCACTCTATGGGTAATGCCTGCGGTAACCTGATAGATTACTGGAATGCCATCGAGAGCACCAACTTCTTCATGGGTGGAGCTATCTGGGACTGGGTTGACCAGGCTCTTAACAAACAGGATCCTGTAACCGGACAGACCTACTGGGCATACGGTGGTGACTTCGGTAAGGACAACAAGCCAAACGATGGTATGTTCTGTATGAATGGTATCCTTCGCCCAGACTTCTCACCTAAGGCTCAGTACTATGAGGTAAAGAAGGTTTATCAGAATGTAGGCGTGAAGGCTGTGGATATGAAGCAGGGACAGATTGAAATCTTCAATAAGAACTACTTCGAGCCTCTCAGGAATTACCAGATTGTATGGTCTCTCTATAAGGATGGCGTCTGCATTTCTAAGAATCAGCCATTGCAGGGTGCCAAGAATATTGTGGGTCCTCGCGAAAAAGGCTTCTATACCTTGCCATACGATTATGCAAGCCTCGATCCTAAGAGCGAGTACTTCGTTACAGTTCAGTTCCTTCTGGGCAAGGATATGCCATGGGCTGCCAAGGGTTATCCTCAGATGGAAGAGCAGTTGAGAGTGAAGGGCGCTGATGTTGCTGCTCCTTCTATCGCTACTGTTGCCAAGAACGGTAAGGCGATGAAGCTTTCGGTAGATAAGGCAGCTAAGCGTGCCAACATCCATGGCGGCAACTTCCAGGTGGCATTCGACCTGAATACCGGTGCCATCTATAGCTTGAAGTATGGCAGCCAGGATATCATCAAGGATGGCAATGGTCCTAAGCTCGATGCATATCGTGCTCCTACAGACAACGATGCAGGTATCGGATACCACAATGCATGGTTCAAGAATGGTCTGTACGATCTGCAGCATGTAGTGAAGAACTGGAACTATACAGCCAAGAAGGATGGTACTTACCAGCTCGACTTTACTGTAGAGAGTCAGGGTAAGGAGGGATGCGATGTGAATTACAGCAACCGCGACCGTGACCCAGAGTCTTGCTATAACTTCGAGAAGAACAAGCATGCCTTGACTGATGCTGACCTGAAGTTCACTTCACGCCAGATCTATACTATCTATAAGGATGGTTCTATCGAGATGCAGAGTGCCATCGGTGCTAATCGTTCTAAGGTTATCTTGCCTCGTATCGGCTATTCTATGGTATTGCCAAGCGAGTTGAACCAGTATGATTATTATGGACGCGGACCTGTCAACAACTACAACGACCGCAAGACCAGCCAGTTTATCGGTTGGTACCACAGTCCGGTAGCAGAGCAGGGCATCATGCTTCCTAAGCCACAGGCACAGGGCAACCGCGAGGAGGTTCGTTGGTGTGCCGTTACCAACGACAGCCAGCAGGGTGTAGTATTCATCTCTGACAGTACAATGTCTGCCTCAGCATTGCCTTGGAGTCAGCAGGAGTTGACTTTGGCAGCACATCCATATCAGTTGCCAAAGAGCAGCGGTACTCACTTGCACCTCGATGCAAAGGTTACAGGATTGGGCGGTGCCAGCTGTGGACAGGGTGGTCCTTTGACGCCAGATCAGGTACGCAGTACTCCTACCACATTCGGATTCATCATCCGTCCAGCGGTGAAGTCAGAGCTAGGAAATATCGTGAAGGTTTCAGCTACCGGTCGTGAAATGATGAAGGAGGTTATGAAGAAGATGCAGCAGAATCAGCAGACATCCGGTCTTCAGATTGCCTTTGCTTCTAGTCAGGAGCCTGATGAGGGTGATGCAGCCTACTTGGTAGATGGCGATCCTTCTACATTCTGGCATACGATGTATTCCATTACATTGGCTAAGTATCCTCACTGGGTTGACTTCGATGCTGGCAAGCAGAAGGTTATCAAGGGCTTTACTTATCTGGCACGCCAGGATGGTTCTCTGAATGGTTGCATCAAGGATTATGAAATCTACGTCAGCAACGACAACAAGACTTGGGGTGAGCCAATCCTGAAGGGTCATTTTGAGAAGACTGCCAAGCTGCAGAAGGTGATGTTGAACAAACCTGTCAAGGCTCGCTACTTCCGTCTGCGTGCATTGAATGAGCAGAATGGTCAGGATTATGCTTCAGGTTCAGAGTTTACACTGATAACAGAATAAATAATAGTATATTAAAAAGGCTGGTGCACATAGCATCGGCCTTTTTATTTTAAATATGTAATGCTTTTGTATTTACCCCGATGTATATATAAACAAAAAGTGGATTAACCTTTCGATTAATCCACTTTTGTGATTCCGTTGGGGTTCGAACCCAAGACCCACAGCTTAGAAGGCTGTTGCTCTAATCCAACTGAGCTACGGAACCAACACTGCCATTTTTCATTAGCGAGTGCAAAGGTAATACTTTTTTGTGAATCCACCAAATATTTTGGGATATTTTTTTCTTTTATTTCAATATTACGTAAATTCTTTATAACAAGAGCATCTTCTTCGATTATTTTTAAAGCTTTTGCCCTTACAGGGCGCAGAGCTAAAACAACAAAAAAAACAGGGTGTTACCCTGGGGATGTATGAATCCCGCTAGGCGTCCCGACGGATTTGCAATCCGCCGTAAAAAAAGGTTCGACCTATTAAAACTGGGGGATTTGTAATCCCCCAACAAAAGAAAAAGCATACTTCTTTGCTGCGGATTGCAAATCCGCAGAGCCTAAATAGGTTAGGACATTTTTTAACGCCGGATTGCAAATCCGGCGAGACACCTAGCGGGGGCGGTGTTCAAATTCTCCGAGACACCTAGCGGGCTTGCGTTCTTGAAGAAACGAAGAAGAGGGTGTGTCTTGGACTTTTGACACACCCTCCTATGAGCTTTTGCCCTTTCAGGGCGTTTGAAAGTGCAATTATTACCACCTTCAATTTTGTTATTTCAATTAATCTGGTTATTTCAATTAATCTAATTATTTCAGTTTCTTGAGATAACCCTCAGCACGGGTATCTCCCAGTTCCTTTGCTTTTTCCAGGTTCTTGCGAGCCTCTTCCTTCTGCTTATTCTCCATCTGGAGCAAACCGAGGAGGAGATAGCCATCGGCATATTCTGGAGCAATCTCTATGCAATGCTTGGCTGCACTGATGCCTTCTGCATATCGCTTCACACGCAAGTCAAGACTAGCCCATTCTGCAAAATATGTAGGCTCGTTAGGAGCGAGGTAGCAGGTACGGGCAATATCAATCAGCGCTGGCTGCCACATGCGCAACTTGGTCTCAGCCTTGTATCTTGCATAGAAAAATGCAGGATTAACAGGACGGACAATCGAATCATACATATTATAGTCGGCTATAGCACTACGATACTCTCCCTGTTCTGCCTGGAAATCACCACGAGCCAGATAGTAAGGACCAGCCATCGTGCCCGAGTTCTTAGCCTCATTGACTGCACTATCCAGCAAAACCTTGATCTCTGTAGCTGGAGCCTTGAGCTGAATCTTAGCCTGAGCAGCTTCCAGGAAGATTTCCGGATTCTTGACCGAAGTCTTGGTCAGGGCGATGAACATATCGTATGCCTTCTGATAATTACCCTTGGTAAAGATGATACGTGCTTCCTGATGCTGATATACAGGATTGGCATTGATGGCGTATGCCTTCTGTGCCTCTTCTATCGCCTTGTCGTAAGTCCAGGCTGTATAGGCAGAATCACCCTTATAGATCAGTTTCTGATAGATGACATCAGAATAATTGGAGTGGGCTTCATCCTTGGCTGAAGATTTTTTGATTCCTTCTTCCATACATTTGGCTGCCTCAGCAAACTCGTTCTTATCTACAAGAAGAGTTGCTTTTTCCTTATAGCCGAATGCTGAAGCAGGGAACTTTGTCATAAACTCATCTGCATACTTGGCATAGATGTCGCGGGACACCTGAGACTTGTTGAGCGTCATCATCGTAATTGCCTCCTGTTCGGTATCAGGAAGAGCGGTACGGATGCCTGTTTCGCGAAGGGCAGCATCCAGTGTGGAAAGTCCTGTCACCTTCAACTCCTTGGCATAATTGGCATCAATGGCAGTTACCTGACCGTTGCTATGCATGATACCAATCACCTGTCCGCTTTTGTTGACGAATGGGCAACCCACTGCATTGTCCGGTACGGTGTTGGAGAAGATGTAGTAATTGTAAGTTTCCTTAAACTTCTCAACGCTTGCGATATCCTCCTGCTGGAAAGGTGACTTCTTGATAGAATAAGGAACGAGCCAAACCTTGCTGCCCGCAGGTGATTCTGCCGTTGCAATGTTGGCAGCCGTGGTATTACCCAGTACCCTAAACTTAGCCACATCGTAAAGTTCATCGGCACCGAGGATAGCATCCACGTCCATCGACTTTCCGCTGGCATCCACGATGGTAGCCTTCACAGCACCGATAAACGGTTTGAAGGTACCGATAGCCGTTCCCTTGTTATCAATAAACACACCTTGTGTAGAAGAGATGATGTTACCATCCTTGTTGAAGGTGGTGAGTGTAAATACGCTCTTAGCGGCTTTCTGTACAGAGCCTGGCTGAGCGAAGAGGGATGATGCACCCAGCATCAGTCCCATCATGATCATATTTATTCTTTTCATATTCTCAATAATTCTTTGGCATTGGCAAGAGCTGCCTGCGTGATGTCACTGCCACTGAGCATCTGGGCAATTTCCTCAATGCGTTCCTGGTTGTTGAGTTCTTTCATGTGCGAGATGGTTCCATTCTCGGTTTCCTCCTTCAATACCTTGTAATGATGGCTACCCTTGGCTGCTATCTGTGGCAGGTGAGTGATAGAGAGTACCTGTCGGTTCTGGAGTCCCATTTCTTCCATGATATCTGCCATCTTTTCTGCTATCTTACCGCTTACACCGGTATCAATCTCATCAAAGATGATGGTTGGCAACTTCACGGCTCCACTGATCATTGCCTTCAGCGAGAGCATCACACGGGCAATCTCACCACCCGAAGCAACCTGACTGACAGGCTGTAGCTGGGTACTCTTGTTGGCACTGAAGAGGAAGCTGACCTTATCGGCACCATTTCCTGACAGTGGCTTTTCTGCGAAGGCAATCTCGAATCTCACATTCGGAATGCCCAGCGGGATGAGTCTGCCCTTCATCTCTTTTTCGATGGCCTTTGCTGATTTCTGACGGATAGAAGTGAGTAGGGTAGCTTGCTTTTCAGCCTTGGCAAAGAGAGCTGCAACTTCTTTTTCCTTCTCTTCGATGTCTTCATCGCCATTATCGATATGCGAAAGCTGTTCTGCGATGCGGTCACGGGTAGCAATGAGTTCAGTCACCGTTTCCACATGGAACTTCTGCTGCAGGGTGTAGAGCTTGTCCAGACGGGTATTGATGGCATCCAATCGGTTAGGATCGAATTCCACGTGATCTACACTACTGCTGATTTCCTGTGCGATGTCCTTCAGTTCGATATAGCTGCTCTGCATTCTGCCAGCCACATCAGCCATGCTTGGATAGACATCACAGATGTTTTCCAAGTGATGAGTGGCGTTCTTCAGTTTGTCAAGTATGCTGTCGTCGTCTCCCGAAAGCGCATTGTCTGCTTCGAAGAGAGCGGTCTTGATGTCCTCCGAATGGCTCAGGGTCTCTGCTTCCTGCTCCAGCTGTTCCAACTCGCCTTCCTGCAGATTTGCATCATCCAGCTCTTTATGCTGGAAGCGCATAAACTCCTCGTTCTCACGATTCTTGGCAATCTCGGCTTTCAGCTCTTCCAGAAGTTCCTTGGCTTTGCGATAGGCATAATACTCTTTTTGATAAATCTTGATCTGGTCGGCATCCTGAGCGATGATATCCACCACATTCAACTGGAAGTCTTCTTTCTGCAGAAGAAGATTCTGATGCTGCGAATGGATATCCACGAGTTGCTCTCCCAATTCTCTCATACGGGTGAGAGGCACCGGGGTGTCATTGATGAAGGCACGGCTCTTGCCGGCTGCAGTCAACTCTCTTCGGATGATCGTATCATCGGCATCATAGTCGATGTCGTTATCATCAAAGAATTTCTGCATACCATATCTGGAGAGATCGAAGTGAGCCTCTATCACGCAACGGTCTCTTCCAGCCTTGATCGCCTTGCTGTCGGCACGGTTACCCAAAAGCAGTCCGATGGCACCGAGGATGATACTCTTTCCTGCTCCTGTCTCACCCGTGATGACGGAGAAGCCAGGATAGAGAGAGATGTTCAGCTCGTCGATGAGCGTGAAGTTCTTGATATATAATTGCTTGAGCATATTTTATTCTACTTTTTGATAAAGATATAAAGGGAAAGCTGATTCTGATTTTCAGAAGCTTCCGTTCTGGAAGATGATTGGATGATGATGACTTCTTCCTGAAAGATTATTCCTTGACCTGATCCCAATATTTATTCTGTGAAGGATTGATGGAGAAGAGGAGTTCATAGATGCTCTCCTTTTCCTTTTGGGTTCCCTTGCCGCGATAGATGTTGGCAAGTTCATCCTTCTTGAAGTCGGTCCATATCTGTGGCAACAAACTGAGTGGGCGATTTTCCTTCGCCTTCTTCAGTCCTGTTTCCAGGGCTGCGGTTATCTCGGTACGACCTCTTTCCGCATTATTCGCCATCTCGTCGAGTCCTTTCCGATAGTAGTCATACTGCAACTGTCTGAAGGGTTCCAACGCTCCATCCAGATAGTCTGAGATGATGGCATATCGGTTGCGGTCATCAGAGAAAGCCTTCCATCCGGGATAATCCAGATTCTGGGCATTGTTTGTCAGATTCATGCAGCGCTGCAGAATGTCTTCACCGCCTTTGGGGGCAAAACTATCCAGATTGATGCCGATGATAAGATATGCATAATAGGCAAAGAGAGCCGTAAGCTGATTGTCTATCTGCTGCTCATTGAACTCCAACTGGTCGTATTCGGCAAAACGAAACGTGAAGTTATCGTCCACATTATTATATAAGGTGGAGGTGTATGCCGAATTGAAGACGGGGCGATTGGCCTGTATCAGCGCCTTGCAGGTAAAGAGATTCTGGTCTCTGTCATACTTGGTGACGGTGATATTGAAGTTGCAGATGATGCGTTCGTTCTTCTGAAACTGAAGATGAGTCCATTGGCGATTGTTGACGAATTGCTGCAAGGTCTGTTGCAGATTGTCGAATACGCCTTTTTCCGTACCCGAGATCTGGGCATGGTTGATGGTAATCTTAGCTTGCAGCTCCTGTGCTGAAATCGCAGAAGGACTGCAGCACAGGAGACCAGCAGCTAAAGATACCGGACTAAAACAGGAGAGCCAGCTCATCGATGATGTCACGAGCCACCTCAGTCTTCGGTTTCTTTTCATATTCTTTCTTTCCCTTTTCAGAGATGATGGTAATCTGATTATCGTCAGTACGGAAAGTAGTGCCCGGATTACGGGTAGAGTTGAGCACGATGAAGTCGGCGTTTTTCTTCACTCTCTTCTTCTGGGCATTACTCTCTTCATCGTTGGTTTCCAGGGCGAAAGCTACGATTCGCTGATTCTTTTGTTTCATCTGTCCCAAAGCTGCTGCGATGTCATGGGTAGGCACCAGTGTCAACTCCAGGTCATCCTTTTCGCGCTTGATTTTCCTATCAGCTACATTGGCAGGACGGAAGTCAGCTACCGCTGCACAGAGAATGGCTGCATCAGAAGAAGCAAAGGCTGCTGTGGCTGCCTGATACATCTCCTCACAGCTCTCCACATTGATGCGGTGGATAGCAGGACTACAGTCTAATGAAACAGGACCTGCCACCAAAGTAACATCCGCACCACGGCGAAGACATTCTTCAGCAAGTGCGAATCCCATCTTTCCTGAAGAATAATTGCCGATGAAACGCACTGGGTCAATCTTCTCATAGGTTGGTCCAGCTGTAATCATCACCTTCTTACCGCAGAGGTCTTTCTCTGTATTCTTCTGGTTCTCTGATTCTATATCAGCAACCTCATCGGCACTCTCCATCATGTTGAAGTATCTATCCAGGTAATACACGATGACATCCGGTTCCTCCATGCGTCCCTTTCCCTCTAATCCAGAAGCTAGGAATCCCACTTCCGGTTCGATGATATGGTTACCATAGCCGAGAAGGGTTTTCATGTTGGACTGTGTAGAAGGATGCTTGTACATATCAAGGTCCATGGCAGGAGCGATAAAGACTGGTGCCTTCATGGAGAGATAGGTGGTGATGAGCATGTTGTCTGCAATACCATGCGCCATCTTGCCCATGGTAGATGCCGTACATGGTGCAATGACCATCGCATCCGCCCAGAGGCCGAGATCCACGTGCGAATTCCAGGTACCATCACGCTGCGAGAAGAACTCGCTTACCACCGGTTTGTGGGTCAGCGACGAGAGGGTGATAGGGGTAATGAACTCCTTACCGGCAGGCGTAATGACCACCTGCACCTCAGCTCCCTTCTTGATGAGACCACGGATGATAAGGCATGACTTGTAGGCTGCAATGGAACCCGTAATGCCCAATACGATTTTCTTTCCTTTTAACATATTATTTTCCCATTCTCTTGTTGAACTCGCGCAGACGGATACGGGTGAGTACCTGCTTGGTATTGTTGGTGAAGTCGCTTCCCAACACCCAGGTGAAGTAACCAGGATCCTTGGTCAGGATCTCTGCCACATCCCATCCTTTGTACTTGCCGAAGTTGAATACCTCGTGCTTGCGAGGATTGCCCTTTTCGTCGAGTATCACATTGCCGTCAGCATCCTTCAACTCCTGCCAAACGATGCGTCCGGCAAAATCTACATTGTCGTTGCGCTTGGAGAACTCAGCAAGCTCGTCCATGTCATTGTTAAGCACACGGTCGGCTTCCTCCTGAACACCAGGAGCATAACGGTCCAGCTCGCCTTTCAGTACGCAATAGGTAGCCTCGGTATCCTGGTCGGCACGGTGTGCCTCGAAGTCTTCCTCCATCTTTCTGCCGCAATAGAACTTGTATGCAGCAGCCAGGTTACGACGCTCCATCTTCATAAAGATGTTCTGGGCATCAATGAGGCGACACTTAGAGAAATCGAAATCGATGCCTGCACGCAGGAATTCCTCTGCAAGCATAGGTACATCGAAATGATTGGAGTTATAGCCAGCAAAATCACAACCGGAGAACTCCTGATTGAAGGTAGCCGCCAACTGCTTGAAGGTTGGTGCATCCTTCACATCATCATTACTGATCCCTGTAAGAGCAACCACCTCTTCAGGGATTGGCTTCCCTGGATTGATAAACTGGTTTTTACGTACCTCTGTTCCATCTGGATACACCTTGATATAGGAGATCTGGATGATTCTGTCTTTCACCATGTCAAGACCGGTAGTCTCTAGGTCGAACACGATCAGAGGCTTAGTAAGATTTAATTTCATTACTTCTAGTATTTATTACTATATATTACTGATAGGGAAGGGGTGTTTAGATGAACCAAGCTCCTTATTCATTAAGAAGCATTGGCATGATGAGCATGAGGATGTCCTCGTTTTCAGGCTGCTCAGCTGGTACAATGATACCGGCACGGCTAGGATCTGCCAAGTGGAAGACAACCTGATCGCTGTTCAGATTACCCAGGATTTCCATCAAGCTGCTACCCTTGAAACCGATGCTGATGCTGGAACCGCTATATTCGCAAGCCAATACTTCCTTGGCAGAAGTAGAGAAGTCGATGTCTTCTGAAGAAACCTCGAAACGGCCGCTCTCGATATGGAAACGGATCAGCTGGCTGCTCTCGCTGGCAAATGGCAAAACACGGCGCAATGCACTCTGCAAGCCCTTGCGATCTACGGTTATCTCACATGGGTTGTTGGCAGGAATCACTGAGTTGTAATTAGGATAGCGACCATCAATGAGGCGGCATTTCAATACGCCATCGCTAAACTGAATCTCAGCTCTGCGTGCATCAAACTTGATGGTTGCCTCATCATCCTTGCTCAGAATGTTCTTCAGCAATGATGCTGGCTTCTTTGGCAGGTTGAATGAAGAAGGAGTCTCACTCTTGACAGTGAAGTTCTTGCTTCTTACCAACTTATGGCCATCACTTGCAACGATGGCAAGCGATTCGGGAGTAAGGTCGAAATAGATACCATTCATTACTGGGCGCAGCTCATCGCTGGCTGTTGCAAAGAGAGAACGGTTGATATTGTCGATCAGCACCTGTGCTGGCAAGACGAGGGTAGTGCAGGCATCACCCATATCCTGTGTTGGAGGATAGTCTTCAGCATTCAAGCCTGTGAAATTATAGAGACCATTCTGATATACAATCTTAATGGCATAACTATCTGTATCTACATCGAAGCTGAGAGGCTGCTCAGGCAACTCCTTCAATGCATCCAGGATGACGCGGTTGGCAACGCAGAACTCGCCTTCGCCATCGCAGTCAGTGAGAGCGATGGTACTCTTGATGATGTTGTCACTGTCGCTTGCGGTGATGGTCATCTCGCCGTTGGCAACTTGAAACAGGAAATTGTCAAGGATAGGCAGAGAATTCTTGCTGCCAATCACCTTAGCAAGCATATTGAGCTTGCTGTTCAATGCTGAACTTGAAACTGTAAATCTCATGAGTCGTTATTTTATATTATTAATTTTCTATATTACTTATCTCATTTTCATTGCTGATGCTCCTTACTTGACGGGCAAATTGGAGCATTTGCGCAATTATGAGCACAAAAATACAAAAAATATTGGGGATAGACAAAAATAATCGAAGAAATGTTTTTGTTTTAAAACTATTTTTAGTAATTTCGCAGTCAGAAAGAAAAATAACAGATAGATTCACTCGTTTTTGAGCCTCTTCATACATCTTTTGATTCTCGAAGAAAATGGGGCTCGGCAGGCGAAGGATTGAAACAATTTTTAAAATAATAATATGGAATTACAAGGAAAGGTAATTGCCGTTTTACCTGAAAGAAGCGGCGTTTCTGCAAGAGGTGAGTGGAAGGCTCAGTCGTTCGTTATCGAAACTCACGAGCAGTATCCAAAGAAGCTTTGCTTCGATGTTTTCGGAGCAGACCGTCTTGCTCAGTTCAACATCCAGAGTGGTGAGGAACTTTTGGTTTCTTTTGATTTGGATGCACACGAATATAATGGTCGTTGGTTCAACAGTGTCCGCGCTTGGAATGTGCAGCGTGTAGATCCTAATGCTGTTGCTGCTATGCAGGGTGGCATGCAGCCTGTTGGTTCTCCATTCCCTCCAGTAAGTGCAGCTCCTCAGGCAGCTCCAGCTCCTGCTCAGGGTGCAACTGCTCCATTCCCTCCAGTTCAGCCAGCAGCTCCAGCAGCAGGTGGCAGCGCAGACGATCTCCCATTCTAAGAGAGAAAGCATGTAAGAAAATTGCAAAGAGCATTCGAAAGGGTTTGTTTCCACAATCCTTACGAATGCTCTTTTTCTTTAATTGGACTTCTATACCGGTTTAAAACCAGCAGAAAACTACCCTTAAGGAAAAAAAGATTTATCCTTAAGGAAAAATATAATTTCCCTTAAGGGAAAATATTTCTAGCCTTAAGGGTAAAAGTTTAGCCCTTGATGGAAGCTAAACTTTTACCTGGAAAAAACTTATACTTTTTTATTCCTTTGCTAATCGTTTCGTCTTCTTTTTTCAAAGAATGCCCGGGAGGCTGCAAAGAACAATACCACTGCAGCGGCATTTTCGACCGCTACCATCCAGAAGGCACCACCATAACCGAAATGCTCGGCTACAACACCACCCAGAAGACAACCGATTCCGAATCCCAGGTCCCAACCGGTCAGGATACTGCTGTTAGCCGTTCCACGCTGGTCGTGGCGAGCTACATTGATAAACATATTCAGGAAGGCTGGGTACAGATGACCATTTCCCAATCCTATCAATGCAGCTGAAAGATAGTAGGCTACCGGATGCTTGATGGCTACGAATATCGTAAAACCAACGAGCGATATCAGCATTCCTTCGGCAGCATTCTGGGTCAGCTTACCCTGACTCAAAGCCTTTCTGCCTTGCAATCTGCTCATGAACAATCCCATAGAGAGGATTGCAAAATAGGTACCCGTTCCTCCGGTAATGCCTAATTCCTCCTTACTGTAAATGGCGAGATAGTTGCTCAATACACCCCAGCAGAAACCAAACATGCAGATGTTGATGGCCAACAGCCAGGCGCGGGTCAGGAAGAAGCGGTCGAGCGAGAGCTTCTCCTTGTTTCTGATAATTTCCTTCTCTGGGAGTTTCACCGTTCCAGCTATCACTACAGAAGCAATGGCTACCACAAAGGCTATCCAGAAAAGTACCATATAGCTACCCACCAGATTGTGCAGATAGATACCTATGGAAGGGGCTATCGCCATGGCGAAGTTGTTGCTCAATCCATAAAGACCGATACCCTCATTGCGTCTGCTCGATGGCAAGACATCGATGGCACAGGTACTGTTGGCAACAGTTACCGCTCCGAAAGGTCCACCATGCAGGGTTCGGCAGATGGCAAACATCAGGATGGTACTGGCTGCTATGTATCCTGCAAAGAAGATGGCAAAAGCCGTCAGACAGACCATCAGTACTTTCTTACGGGAAAATCCATCCACCACATATCCGCTAAACGGACGGATGATGAGTGCCGCCACCGTATATCCGCTCAGAACAATGCCTATCACATCCTTCGTAGCCCCGAAAGTTTCACTCAGATAGAGTGGGAGGAGTGGGGTAAGGAGATAGAAGGCAAAGTAGAGCAGAAAGTTGGTGGTCATCACCTTGATGTAATTCGCATTCCAAAGTTTTTCTTTCATCTCTTCTGTATTTCTTAATTTCAAGATTCTACCCTATACTTATCATTAGTCCAGGGCGAGTATAGCCTGCTTGCGAAAGTTTATATTCTATTCTCTAGCCAGGCATCAATGAGTTTGCGGGCAATCGACAATTTCTCCGGCAGAATAGGGAGATTGTCCTTGCTGAACCATTTGCCGCGGGAAAGCTCTTCCTTCTGAAGATGAATCTCACCATCTACATATTCAGCTGTATATCCTACCATCAAGCCACTTGGGAACGGCCATGGCTGGGAACCGAAATACTTGAGGTTCTTGATGGTCAGACCTGTTTCTTCCATCACCTCACGATGAACAGCTTCCTCCAGACTTTCACCTGTTTCCACAAAACCGGCTACCAGGGAATCGAAGTTACCCTTGAAGTTGCGGGCATGAACCAGCAGCACCTGATCGCCCTTCTTGATAAGAACGATGATGGCTGTAGCCAGAGAGGGCCAGACAGACTTGCCACACTCGGTACACTTCTTACTGATATCAGTTGACATCTTCATAGGCGAACCGCATACCCCGCAAAACTGGGTGTTCATATCCCAATAGTTCAGTTCCTGACATTTTCCAGCCTTCTGATACAACTCTGGGGAGAGCTTGTAAAAGCTAGGACGCAAACCGCACATCTCATATTTCGGATTGTCGGTTACGGGCTCTGGAATGGTAAAAGTCTTCACTTCCGTACCGTCATTCATCGGTGTGATGTTGAGGATATGGGTCCAAGGCTTGGTTGCTACCGGACTTTCCTCACTACATGGAATCGTATAGGTTCCGTCATCTCTCTTCTCGAGCAAGATATCTGTCTTGCAAAATATAAACCAATACTTCATAATCTATTATTTTTTCTTTCCGAAAAGCAACTCATAGTCACGCTGGGCAGCAGGCTTGGTCCATGCTTCCGGCACAAACTTCCAGTTGTTGTTTGGCTTGGCATCTACGGTTCCCATCTTTTCGATGGCCTCCATCAGATAGTAACGCTGGTCGCGCTCACTGCGATAGATGATTCTGCTATCCAGACTATCCTTTGGAATACCGGCACCACGGGTGAGGAGCTCTCCGCCGCCATTGCCGCGATAACTGTTCACTGCCACCTTATACCACTTCTTCTCATCGAAAGGCTGACCATTGCTCATACGCAGAATCTTCACCTTCTCGCCGTCTGGCTTGGTAACATCTACCTCATAATCGATGCCGGCAGCACTGTCAAAATTGAAGGAGAGGTTCTTGAAGCCCAGACGCTGCTGATCGCCCTTAGTCTGGGTATCGAGCAGGAGCAGATGGTCATCAGGACTCTTCATCGTATTCACCCAGAGGTCATAGCTCATCTCCAGATGCTTGCGGATCTCCTCTCCGGTAAGGCGCATCACGTAGAGCTGATTCTCATATTTATAGAGATTGAACATGTCACCAACGTAGATAGGTCCCGCCTGGATGGTAGAATTAAACTGGAGGGGCGCATTGAAGGCAATATCAGCATTCGTGATCTGAAGCTGCAGGTTGAGGATGAAGTCATTGAAGGCGCAGCTGCCGAAGAAAGACTCGCGGCTGTGAATGGTATTCTTGAAAGTTCCGATCTGCTTGCTGACAAACTTGTTGATTTCTGCAATCTGAGGCTCGAATGCCTTCATGAAATCCTCATCAATAGGACATTTTGTCACATCTGGCAGACTGCCAACTATCTTCTTGTCTGTCACAACATACTGTTTTTTGCCATTCACCTTCTTCTTGTTCAGGGTAATGGTCACCTCGGCATCTGCCACATTCAGTGCATTATTGGCAGGGTCGAGACACACCACAGGCTTACCTTCCACATTCAGGATCGTCTCATTGCAGCGGGTATGGTCATGTCCGAAGAGTACCATGTCGAAGCCTGGCACCTCCTTTGCTACCCGCAAGGAGGCATCTTCCTCATATTCGGGAGTGACAATACCGCCATCCTTACCGCTGTGGAAGACACCGATGACAACATCCGGTTTCTCCTTCTCCTGGATAATCTTCATCCATTTACGGGCACTGGTCACCATATTCTCAAACTTCATTCCGCTCCAGAGATTCTCTGTCAGCCAGTTGGGAATAGCTGGAGTCAACATACCGAGAACGGCTATCTTCACACCCTCACGGTCCAGGATGATATAAGGCTTCACATAAGGCTTACCGGTCTTGGTATCAATGATATTGGCACCCAGCACCGGACAATCTAACTCCCTGATCCACTTGTCATAAACCGCATGACCTGTCTCTACATCGTGATTACCGAAAGCCTGGGCATCATACTTCATATAGTTGACGACATCAGCTGCCACATTGCGAGCCTGGGTGTTGATATAATTATAGAAGTAGCAGGTAGGTTGTCCCTGAAGGATATCGCCATTCTCCAGGAGGATGACATTGTCCTTATAGGTCTTGCGCAGATCGTTTACATAAGAGGACACGCGTGCCAGGGTTCCTGCCTTCGGTTTGCGATTGATGAAATCGTATGGGAAGAAAGAACCATGTACATCACTCGTCTGAATCACTCTGAGTTTGACGGTGCGCTGCTGTGCCATTGCCTGCGAATTAAAAGTGAGCGCCAAGAGGAGCGCTGCGAATAACTGTTTCATACTTTTTCTCGATTTTTTTGTTTCAACTGCAAAATTACAAAAAAGTTGGCAATTACGGCATACTTTTTGTTGGATTCTTATAAAAATCATAAAAATAGGAGGTATTATACTATGGCATTTGTAGATTATTACAAGATTCTCGGTGTAGATAAGAACATCCCGCAGAAGGATGTGCGCGCTGCATATCGCAAGCGTGCTAAACAGTTTCATCCGGATTTGCATCCTAACGACCCAAAGGCAAAGGCTAAGTTCCAGGCGCTGAACGAGGCGTATGAGGTGATTTCGGATCCGGAAAAGCGTGCTAAGTACGACCAGTACGGTGAACAGTGGAAGAATGTAGGAGGCTTCGGTGGTGGAGGCTATGATGGAACTGCCGGCGGAGGTGCCGCTGGTGGAAATCCATTCGAAGGCTTCGACTTCAGTGGCTTTGGTGGTGGAGGAGGTGGTTTCTCCAGCTTCTTCGAAAATCTCTTCGGCGGAGGTCGTGCCCGCGGTTCACAAGGTGCCGGTTTCGGTGGCTTTGGCGGATTCGGCGGAGCAGGTGCTGGTTTCGGTGCCGGTGCTGAATATGGTACAGGCGGATGTAACGGCGGCTGCGGTGGTCATAGCGCCAGAACGAATACGGGCGAGATGAACATGAATGTGAATATCGACATGTACACCGCACTGCTCGGTGGTGAGGGTATCATCACATTGAGCAATGGTTCAAAGATTAAACTGAAAATCAAACCGGAAACCCAGAACGGTACCAAGGTACGTGTTCGCGGCAAGGGTTATGACAGAGGTGATGGAACCTTCGGCGATCTGATGATTACCTATAACGTGAAGTTGCCTACTGGTCTGAATGAAAAACAGAAGGAATTGCTCCGACAGATGAAGGAAGCAAAGTAAAAGGAAAAAAGAAAGCTCTGATGGAATCAACAAACCATCGGAGCTTTCTTTTTATATTGTTTTTGAATCTTATGATTCTTTTATATTGTTTTAGAACTTACGAATCTTTTAATCAGGACTCATCTATTGCTGTGGCTCAGAAACCTTGTTCATATTGAAGGCAGAAACTTTGCCATCAGGTGAAACAACAGCAGAAATCTTAAAGAGCTGTTCCTTCTTCGAGCCATCTGTCAAATCTACGTCCTGACGGGCAGAGAACTGTACCTGATACTCATATTCCTCATCGCCAACCTCGCGCTTCTTGATCTGGTAGTCGTTGTTGATGTGCCAGTTCATATTGGCTACATTATCTTTATAGAGCTTATCCATAAAGGTAACGACATCAGCCTTGGTAGCCGAGTTCTTACCAAGCAGGGAAGAGAGAATATCCTCGCAGGTAGCTGTCAATCCATCCGCATTACGGGAATTGATGCTCTGGAAGAACTGACGGAACAATCCGCTCACCATCTGCTTTTCTTCTGGCTGGAGGTCACGGCTCTTCACCTTCTTTAAGGCATTTTCAGCCTCTTCGATATGAGCACCATCTGTATGAGCATTCAGGTATGCCTGGTAGGCATCAGCTGTATCTGCAGCCTTAGCTACATTCCAGTCGAGGGAATCTATTTTAAGCAACGCTTCCTGCTTATGCAAACTGTTAGGATACTTCTGGAGATATGCTTCCAAAGCTTCTTTCGATCCGCTCACTACCGCATTGGTCCAATCCTGGTCGTTCTGCTTCAACAGGTCTAGATGAGCCATAATGGAATCGCGATGTGCTTCATCCGCATCCTTGTAGGTATCGAGATAACTCTGCAGTACCATCGGATCGCTGCTTTGCATCGCATACTCATAAGCTTCCATCTCCTTGTTGCGATTGGCACTGTCGTAGAAGTAATACATAATGCCACACGCCAAGACTGCAAAGATCAATGATATGATGAAGATAGAGCGGGTGTTCTTTTTCTTCTGTGGTTCCTGAGGAGTATTGCCCTCTCCGCCATCATTTCCGCTCGCAGTAACACCAGGACGACGTACAGGAGGTACTGGTGGGACAGGAGGGGTTGGAGGGACTGTCTGAGAAGTAGAAGATACTACTTGAGAAGTCGAAGGAATCTCTGAAGTTGGAGAAGATACCGGAGACGGAGATGCAACCGGTGTTTGATCTTTTACTGCTGCAGATGATGCAACAGGATGCGTAACACCCACTGCTATCTCATGGCAGTTTGGGCACATCTCCTGACTGCTGAAATAAACCTCACCGCAATGAGGGCATTTAGTGATTTTTCCAGCTATCTCAACGCCACAACTAGGACAGGTTGGAGCCTTGTCACTGATCTGGCGGCCACATTCTGGACATTTAATAATTGCCATAGTTTTATTTAAAGTTTATGTTTTACTAAAAATGATTCATATTTCTATGCTTACAGACGATATTCACTCTTTACCTTAAAACTAATCATAAAGTTCAAAGCTCCAAGTTCAAAGTTCAAAGTAACAATGTCTTATCTGTGTCTGAATCTAATCTCTCTCAATCGATGCCTGCCCATGAATCTACTCTTATCCACGTAGCCATTGATACCGTTCAGTTTTCCTTTACCGGTATATTGCCACATCTCAAAGTCTCTTCCATCCTTGAGCACAGGTTCTCGCTTGGTATATTGTGCTATCATCAGTTTGTAGCTGTCGAGCTTTCCCAGAAGATAATGGTCATAGAAGTTGGCACCCGTATAGATGAGCGGCTTCTGCCTGTATGCCTTTTCTACGAGATGCAGGAACTTAAAGAGAGAGTCACAAAACTCCTCTGTTTCCAAACCACTCTTGGTCTCTACGTCGATCATCGGCAAGAGATCCTGGTCGCCCGGTCGGCATTGAGCCATGAAATTCTTCAACTGAGTTTCCTGAGGAATACGGGCACGATAAAAGTGGTATGAACCCACCTTGAGTCCATATCTATGCGCCAGATCTATATTCTGCTTATATTTGCTATCTACATTGGTTCCACCTTCGGTAGCCTTCAGATAGACATACGCCATCTTGGAGTTATCGCCCACCGTTTCCCAGAACACATTGCCCTGATAGTGGCTGAGGTCTATGCCATGCACATGACTGCAGGTATCCTCGCATTGCACCTGCGCACTTGCGCATAATGCTATAATAGATGATATTATTGTTATACAAAATCGTTTCATAGATGCAAAGGTACGAAAATCGCTTGAAATTCGTCACAGAGTATGCTTATTTTTTATATATTTTATATTATTCTTCGATTTCTGAGAGCGAGCGGTAGAAGTTATTGCAGAAATTGCTGATAGTTTCTATGGGCGCATATTCCAGATACCGCATACTGCGGCGCAGGTTCTTGCGCATCGTGCCACCGGTGGTGCGAACGAATCCTGCCTGAGTCTGCTCGAATAAAATTTCCTGCTGATCGAGACTGTTATAATAAAGCGAACGGAGGGTCAGCTTGTAGGCACCACGTTCTACACGGCGCACGAAAGGTATCTCATCCTGTTCAAATTCGAAGAAAAGGATAAGTACACTGCCCTGCAACTGCGCCATACGCTGGATGCGGAGCTTGCGCAGCCATTTTTCCAGTTTTACGAAATCTACCTTGTCGCCCTTGGTGCGCAGGTAGTTTCCCATCTCGATGATGCCACCGAGATTAACGCCATTGGCTAATATTCCATTGATATTGGATACGATGATGCGAAGTAAATGAATGGTCTCAATAGAGGTGTCGATGGCATGACGCTCGTTTTCCTGTATGCTGGCTAAACGTCGGTTCAGGAAACCATTGTTCATGCGTACTTCACCCGCAGGCACATCGCTGAGGTTCTTCATCATCTGGGCTATCTTCTTCTGTTTGAAGGTAGTCATCGGTTCCATCTCCTCCTTCGTATGAAAGTGATCGGAACGCAGCTTGACAAAAAGGTTTCTCTGTAAAAAATCCATCGTGTATTCATTTAAAAGTTAAACAATTGGCAATAAGCTACTTCCATTCTAGCTGTATCGCTTCGGGTAACGAAATAGTATCGAAAACAGCGCAGCTATACCGATAGCCAGAGGATAATAGAGGTATGGAAGGATATCCATCGGACTCAGATTGGCAAGACCTGCTGCCAGAAGCATCTGTACTCCGTAAGGTATCAAGCCCTGAACCGTACAGGAGAAAGTATCGAGGATACTGGCTGCCTTGCGGTTGTCAACTCCAAACTTATCACCGATTTTCTTGGCTATATTGCCTACCGTGAGGATGGCAACCGTATTGTTGGCAGTACATACATTGACCATGGAAACCAGTGCAGCAATAGACAGTTCGGCTCCTCGCTTGTTGCTGACGTGTGCCGTAATCTTGTCGATGATATAATTGATACCGCCATTCTCACGGATGATTTCGAGCATGCCACCCGCCATCATAGCGATGATGACCAGTTCGCCCATACCGATGATTCCGTTACCCATGGCTGAGAACCAGCCGAAGAGATCGTAACCTCCGGTAGCACCCAGGAGCTGACAGCTTATACCAATCACACCACAGAGCAATGTTCCCATCGTAAGAACCGCCATCACATTCATACCCGCCACAGCAGTGACAAGCACTACCAGATAAGGGACTACCTTGACATATTCTACCTCCGGAATATCAGTAGGTGCCTGCAGACCGATACCCATCACGGCATAGATAGCCAGTACTATTACGGCGGCAGGTACTACGATAAGAGAGTTGACACGGAACTTATCGCTCATCTTGCAATTCTGAGTCTGGGTAGCAACTACCGTGGTATCAGAGATAAAGGAGAGATTGTCTCCAAAGTAAGCTCCACCAACGATGATAGCTGTCATCATACCTGTATTAACGTCCATGGAGTGGGCGAGTCCCGCAGCTATCGGAACAAGTGCCACAACAGTACCTACACTTGTTCCGATGGATACGGAGATAAAGCAGGCTGCCAGAAACAGTCCCGGCAGAATCATACTTGCCGGAAGAATGCTGAGTGCAAGATTGACTGTTGCATCGACAGCTCCCATCGCCTTAGCCGAAGCTGCGAAGGAACCTGCCAATACATATATCCACAACATGAGCATCAGATTGTTGGCACCGGCACCCTTGCTATAGGTATCTACACGACTCTTGATGGGCATACCACCAGAAATCGCTATGGCATAGATACTGGAGATCATAAATGCCACGGTAAGCGACAAGTTAGTATCCTTATGACTGGCATCTACTGAATAGACGGTGAATGCCACGATGAGGACAATCAATAAAAACAATGGCGACAACGCCAACAATCCTTTCTTATTACTCATGTTTCTTTTTAAGTTATTACAATGTTACTCCATTCTTGAAAATGGAAATCTCACGATAGCCGTTGTACTCGTTGCGGGCTTCCTCGCCACTGGCAACTGCTATGATCTTATCGATGAACTTGTTTGCCAACTCCTTCATATCGGTGCCTTCAACCAGTTCTCCGGCATTGAAGTCAATCCAATTTGGCTTGTTCTGGGCAAGCTTGCTATTGGTTGAAATCTTCATGGTTGGAACGAATGTTCCGAATGGGGTACCACGACCCGTTGTGAAAAGCACAAGCTGACAGCCTGCTGAAGCCAATGCGGTTGCTGCCACGAGGTCATTGCCTGGTGCTGACAAGAGGTTCAGACCTGTTGTCTCCAAACGGTCACCATACTGCAGCACGCCACTGACAGGAGCACGACCGCACTTCTGGGTACAACCCAGTGCCTTATCTTCCAGAGTAGAGATACCACCTGCCTTGTTACCTGGAGAAGGATTCTCACCAACAGGCTCACCATGACTGAGGAAGTACTCCTTGAAATCATTGATGAGATGAACGGTCTTGTCGAAGAGTTCCTTGTTCTCACAACGGTTCATCAGAATAGTCTCAGCACCAAACATCTCAGGCACCTCGGTAAGGATGCTGGTTCCGCCCTGAGCAACCAACCAGTCTGAGAATTCACCAACGAGAGGGTTGGCAGTGATACCACTGAAGCCGTCAGAACCACCACACTTCAAACCTACGCGAAGCTTGCTTACCGGTACCTCCTCACGCTTATCCTCCTTAGCCTTGGCATAGAGATTACGGAGAATCTTCATTCCTTCTTCGATCTCATCACCCTCAACCTTCTGGGTTACCAGGAGCTTGATGCGATCCTGATCGTAATCGCCCAACATCTTCATGAAGTCGTCAGGCTGATTGTTCTCACAACCCAATGAGAGAACGAGAACAGCACCAGCGTTCGGATGCAGACAGATATCACGGAGAATCTTGCGGGTGTTCTCGTGGTCGCCGGAAAGCTGAGAGCAACCGAAATTATGATGCCAAGCGTGGATGGCATCAATGCCCTCACAGCCAGTCTCCTTCTTCAGGAGCTCTACGAGTTTCTCGGCAACACCATTCACGCAACCTACGGTTGGTACTACCCACACCTCGTTTCTTACACCTACTTCGCCATTCTTGCGTACATAGCCCTGGAAGGTACGTGATTCCTTGGCAATGTCCAACTGCTCATCTACTGGATTATAGGTATATTCCAGCGTACCGGCAAGGTTGGTCTTGAGATTGTTCTCATTCACCCATTCACCCTGCTTCAGATTCTGCTTGGCATGACCGATAGGGTAGCCATACTTGATGATATTCTGTCCCTCGGCAGCATCATCGATGAGCACCTTATGACCAGCTGGAGTATCCTGCAAGAGAGTGATACTCTTGCCATCCACCTCGATAACCTCGCCCTTCTGCATAGGACGCAAACAAACCACTACCGAGTCGGCAGGGTTAATCTTGATAAAGCTTGATAG
>ERZ1034691.655-NODE-655-length-25386-cov-13.099364_pt1 | contig 25386 bp, 26 predicted proteins | sample MGYA00520638_ERZ1034691 | MGnify/ENA primary metagenome ERZ1034691 (study PRJEB33766, sample SAMN09781763) | gut metagenome | biome: gut microbiome | host: Homo sapiens | place: Madagascar | study: EMG produced TPA metagenomics assembly of the PRJNA485056 data...
CTGCTCTGCCTCATCCAAGTTCAGTTTTCCGGCTGCCAGCTCGCGGGAAAGCTCGTTCACCGCCTCCACGCGCCCCAGATGGATGGACACCAGCGGCACATGGCGGGTCAGCGATTCGCTGGAATCGGGGCTGTGCGCCGAGGCAAAAATGCCATTCGTCAGCACATACACGTTAAAATCTTCTATGCCAAGGCTTCTTGCCATAATTTCCATCGTCTGCTGCACGCGGAACACCTCGCTGCCGTTTTCCAGCAGGGTCTGCCCGGCGTCCAGCACCAAGGTCAGCGAGCGCGTAAACAGAACCTTATCCACGAATATTCTCCCGTACAGCGTTAAATTCCGGGTAATGGGCGTACAGATGGTCGGCAATGGCCTCCATCAGCAGGTAGTCATGCTCCGAGTCAATGTCGATGATGCCGGTGTCCATCATAACGCTGATGCCGATCTTGCCGCGCCAGAGGATGCCGTCGGTATTGTTGACCAAAAAGTCGCGCTTAAAGACGTAAATCGACGCATTGACGTCATATACATCGGGTGCCTGCTGGCGCCCGGTGAACTCGCTCTTGCAGACGCACTCCACATGGTCGTCCACGGTCTTGACCATATTGAACCACGGGTTGCGGCGTGCCTCGCAGACGCTGAAGATCAGATCCAGATCCTGCCGCTGCTGCTTGGCGGCAAAGGCATTTTCAATGTCGGCGGCGGTGCGCAGCGGGCTGGTGATGTCCAGATCCATATGCCAGTCGTAGGGCTGCCCGGCACGCTGCTCCATACGGCGCAGGCTGTCCTGATACACCGCCATTTTGGGTACGCGGTCGCCGCCCAGCTCCGCGCCGCGCGGCAGATACACGACCTCCGGGTACTGCGCCAGCACCAGCTGTGCCAAGTCCTCGCTGTCGGTGTTCAGGGCAATGTCCACCGTCAATTCGGGGTGGTTTTTGACAAACAATTCGGCAGCGCTCAGCGAATAGTACACCAGCGGCTTGCCGCAGAAAACCTTCAGATTTTTGTTTTTAAAGCCCTTGCTGCCTGCGCGCCCGCAGATGGTGATCAACAAACGGTTCATATTACAGTTCCCCCAATGTCAGTTTCAAAATTTGCAGCGCCAGCGCGGGCGGGTTGCAGCTGGTGCGCTCCTCGCCCAAGGCGTAGTCCACAAAATAGTCCATCTCGCGCTCGTAGCGGCGGTTGACGTCCTCCTCGTAATGCTCAACGGTGCCGTCGGGCAGGGTCAGCGTGCCGGCGCCGAAATCCGCCAGATAGCTGCCGTCCGGGCAGAAAAGTTCCAGCTTGCGGCGGTAGCCGCGCCCGAAATAATCCAGATGCACCTCCGCCAAAAGGTGGGGGTAGCGGGCAATATACATCGAAATATCGTCAGAATCTATCTCCAACTCCGAGTAATGCCCCTTGAAATTGTACAGCTGTTCCGGTATGCCGAACAGGTCCGCCAGATAATCCCACTCGTGGATCAGGTCAATGGTCACGCCGCCGCCCAGCGCCTTGCGGGCGCTGTACACCGTGCGGTAATCCACACCGGGACGCCAGTCGGGCAGGTAGCTGGAGCAGATGACCCGCGCACAGTAGGGGTGCAGGTCGGGCAGGCGCTCCTTGACAGCCTGCATAACGCCGCACCAGCGCATGGGCGCCGCCACATACGCCTTTTGCCCCTCCGGCAGATAGTCAGCGGGGTCAAGGTGGGTCTGCTCGGCAGAAAACAATGGCTTTTCGATAAAAAGCGCTTCACCGCGCCCGTACACCGTGCGCAGGGCATCGGCGTGCAGGCTGGTGGGGTTGGTGATAAAAATCAAATCGTAACGGGGTGCGGCGTCGCGGATGTCGGCAAACTGGCGGTGCAGCAGCGGGGCCACGCCGTCCCGCAGGGGACGCGCCGGGTCGCTGCGCAAGGCGTCAGCCTGCAGCGTCCAGCCGCGGTCATCGCAAAGGTTGGTAAGGTTTTTCAAATGCCGGGTGCCGATGGAACCCAGCCCCACAAACAGGGCGGTCAATGTACGCATAGCTCCCCCTTATGCCTGCTCGATCTTGTCCATCAGGGCAATGGCGGCAAGGTCCTTTTCAAAGCTCCAGCGGGGGGCTTCGCTGCCCTGCAGAACGCCGAAAAAGTTCGTCAGTTCGTCCACATAGGCGTTTTCCACAATATTGTCGCTGTAGCGGCTGTCATGCTCAAAGCTTGTGTAGGTATCTACAAACTGCTTGTCGCCGTCGCGGAACTCGTACAGCGCCTTGGGGTTGCCCTCCCAGAAAAGGTGCAGCCCATCGCCGAAGCACTCAAAGCTGCGCACCGCCTTGCGGCTGACCACATCGGCAGCCAGCACGCCCTGCACGCCGTTTTTGTGGCGCAGCAGCAAGGTCACGCAATCGGGGTAGGGCAGCCCCAGGTCGCTGAGGGTGTCCTTCATCACGGTGACGGATTCCACCTCGCCGAAGGCGTCCAGCAGCCACGGCAGATCAATGCCGAAAATCTCGCGCACGCCGCCGGTGCGCACGTTGCCGACAAAGAAATTTTTGTAGTTTTCCCACGGGTGCCAGTCGGGCAGATACTGCCCGATGTGGTAGATGTAATGCACCGGCTTGCCGAACTGCTGCACCTGTGCCTTGATGTACTGCGTTTCGCGGCGGTACAGCATGGTGCTGGACAAAAACAGCGGCAGGTTTTTGGCGGCGGCCTTTGCCATATTTTCGGTGTAGCCGTCGCTGACAAGGTTCAGCTCGGTAAAAACGGGCAGACCGCAGTCCAGCAATTCGCTGATAATGGCGGCGTGGGTCAGCGGCGCGGTGCAGACAAGGGCGGCATCGGGGTGCAGCGCGGCAGCTTCGGCGATGGTGGCGCAGGTTTCGTCCGCCAGCTGCAGTTCGGCAGCCTCTTTGCGGCGGGACTCGGCAGTGTCCACGCCAATAATCTGCGTGGCAGCGTCAATTCCTTTGCACAGGCGGGCGCGGCGCTTGCCCATGCTGCCCAAACCGACGATCAAAAGTTTCATAGGTCAATGTTCCTTTCGGGGTCAAAGTGCGGCACGGGGCCGTCGTAAAAGCTCTTGGGGGCAGAAAAATCAAAGCTTCGCAGCACAGCGCAGATTTTTGCGCTGGTGTCGCCGCCGTTATAGGGGCTTTTGGCGGTGGCGGCAACGGCGGCAAACTCCGGCGAAAGCGCCTTGCGCATGGTTTCGGCAATGGCGTCGGCATCGGGGGCACAGCCCAGAACGTTGGCGCACACAAGGCGCCCCGCCTGCCGCTTGCCGATGTTGACGGTGGGAACCTGAAAGGTCGGGGTTTCCACCACGCCGGAGGAGGAGTTGCCCGCCACCAGCGATGCATACTGCATGGCGGAAAGATACCGCTGCAGCCCCAGATTCTGCACAAAACCGGCGCGGTCGGGGTGGGCGGCGGCAAAGGCACGCAGCGTGTCCGAGCATACCTGCCCGCCGGCATCGGCGTTGGAGCCGGTCATCAGCCAAAAAATCCCCGGCACGGACTCCATCGCGCGGCAAAGCGCTTGGCACTGCGCCGCGGGGGAGCCTGCATCGGCGCTGGTTTCGGGGTGGTAGGTCACCAGCCCAAAGGGCTGCATCAGGGCAAAGCCGGTGGAGGCGCAAAGTGCCTCCCGGCTCAGCTTGGGCAGGGTGCGGATGTTCTCGTCCCCCAGCCCGCCCACGCAAAACACACGGTCGGGCGCTTCGCCCAGCCGCACCAAGCGGGCGGCGCTGTCGGCGCAGGAGGCAAAATGCACCGCCGCCATCTTGCTGATGCAGTGGCGGTAGTATTCGTCGGCGGCGCCCAAGGTCACATCCCCGCCGGAAATATGGGCAATCGGGATATGCCGCGCTGCCGCCGCCGTGGCTACGGCAAAAATCTCAAAGCGGTCGCCCAATACCAGCAGGCAGTCGGGGGTGTTTTGGGCAAAATATTCGTCAAATACCGTCAGCGTGCGGGCAAGGGTCTGCGCCACCGGCTCGGCGGCATCGTCGGTAAAAATGGGCAGCCGGGCGTCTATGGCAAAGCCGTCCTTTTCAATTTCGGTCACCGTCAGCCCCAAACGGGGGCAAAGGTGCGCCCCGGTCACGACCAGCCGCAGCTGCAAATCGGCGCTTGCCGCCAATTTTTGTACGACAGGACGCAGTAAACCGTATTCCGCGCGGGTGGCGGTAACAACACAAATGCTGCGCATGGCATCCCCTTACAGTTCGATTTTTTCGTCCTCGGCAAAGGCGCGCTTGGCGCGCAGCCCCAACACCTCATGCCAGCGCATGGGGCTTACGCCGTCGCCGGGGCGCTTGGTGGTCAGGTTTTCCTCGGTAAAAACCTCGCCCTCGGCAATGGGGCGGGCTGCCACGATGCTCTTGCGGGCAATGGCTTTGTTGGGGGCTTCGCTCGCAGTCAGGTGCTTGTGGCCGTCGCCCAGGGCGGCCTCCACATGGCGCACCGCCTGCACCATCGCCGCAAACTCGGCGGGGTCCAGGCTTGCCTGCTGGTCGGGACCGGGCAGGCTCTTGTCCAGCGTAAAGTGCTTTTCAATGACCTGCGCGCCCAAAACCGTCGCGGCTACGTCACATTCCCAGCCGGGCGTATGGTCGGACAAGCCCACCGGCAAGCCGAACTGCTCAAACAGCTCCAGCATGGCGGTCAGGTTGGCGTCCTCATAGGGGGTGGGATATTGGGTGTTGCAGTGCAGCACGGTTGCCTCGGGGCAGCCGCCCTCGTCCAATACCGCCAGCGCATCGGTGATCTCATTCAAATTGCTCATCCCGGTGGAAAGCAGCACCGGGGTGCGCAGCTTGGCGACCTCCTCCAGATACGGCAGATTGGTGATCTCGCCGGAGGGGATCTTCAGCAGCGGCAGGTTCAGCGTACCCAAAAACCGCACGCTGGGGATGTCAAACGCCGCCGACAGGTACTGTATGCCGATGGAATCGCAGTATTCCTTCAGCTCGCGGTGCGCGTCAAAGGAAAAATGCAGCTTGCGGATCATCTCCAGCTGGCTCTCGGCAGCATCGGTGGTCTGCTTCTGGTATTCCGCCTTCTCGGCAAATTTGCTGACGACCAGCTCCGGCACGGCGGTCTGGTATTTTACGATGTCGGCGCCGCACGCCTTGGCAACGCGCGCCATCTCCTTGGCCATTTCCAGGCTGCCGTTGTGGTTGACACCGGCCTCGGCAATGATGGTAACAGGCATAATAAACCTCCGATTACTGTTGATTTTCCAGCTTGCGGCGCATTTTTTCCAGCTCCTCCAGCTGCCCCATATCCATCCAGCTGCTCTCGCTGATGGGGTACACGCCCACCTTTTCGCCGGCAAGGCGGTAGCGCTCGATCACATCGGGAAAGCCGATCTTCTCGCCGTCACGCATTTCCTGCACAACGCGCGGCTCCACCACATACACGCCGGTGTTGGTCAAAAAGTCCAGCTCGGGCTTTTCGCGCATGGCGGCAATGCTGCCGTCCTCGCCCAGCTCCACCACACCGTAGGGGACAGTATAGTGCTTAAAAGCACATACCATCGTCACCAAATTGCCGTGGGCCTTGTGGTAGGCGTACAAATCGCCAAAATCGACATCCAGCAGGGTGTCGCAGTTGGTAAAAAAGAAGGGACTGTCAATTTTGTCCTTCAGCAGGCAAAGCCCGCCGCCGGTACCCATAAAGACTTCCTCGTCGGCAAAATGGACCTGATAATCCTTTTCCAACTCATTGAAATAGCTTTTGATCATACCGCGCTTGTAGTTTACGATCATCGTAAACTCGTGGCAGCCAAAGCTGCGGAAACGATCCATGATCAGCTCGGCGATCGGCTGTTCGCCCACGGGGATCAGCGGCTTGGGCAAAATTTTGGTGTAGGGGTACAGCCGGGTGCCCAGCCCGCCCGCCATCATCACAACGGGAATATCCACCCGCTTGCGGTTGTCCACGTCCACGCCGTGGGCAAATACGATGTCCGCAATGTGTCCGCGCTTGTCCAAAATGGGCAGCGCGTCAATGCAGTGGTCTTGCAGCATCCGGCGCGCCTGCCCGCGCTCGGAAACCGGCAGGCTCAGCGGGTGATAGTTGGCAGCCTTGTCCACGGTCTGGTCGGGCGTGCCGCCCCGCAAAAAGAATTTGCGGATATCGCCGTCCGTCACAACCGCCTGCAGCTTTCCATGCGGGGCAATAAACAGGATGCGCTGCCCGGTTTCGTCCAGCTTGCGCAGGGTTTCCAGCACGGTAAAGCTGGGTTCAATAAACAATTCTTCGACTTTCAGCAAGGGTTTGTCCCCCTAATCATTTTTAGTTCGTGCCTTACAGCGCCAGAACCGCATCAATAACGCGGTCGCAGTCCTCCATGCTCAGGTTGGTGGAGCAGGGCAGGTTGACAATATACTTGCGGTAATCCAGCGCCTTGTCCAGCGCATAGGCTTCGTTGCGGGGGTAATCTGCCTGCTCGTGGATCAGCGCCCACACCGGGCGGGTCTGGATGCCCTGCGCTTGCAGTTTTTCAATAACTTCATCGCGGTCAAGGGCAAAATCCTTCACATACAGGCTGAAAAACCAATGGTTCGGGCGGGTGCAATCCTCGCGGAAGGGCAGGATACGCAGCCCCTTGACGCCGTCCAGCTTTTCCACATAGTGGTCGTACAGTGCCTTTTTGTGGGCGATAAACGCCTCCAGCCGCTCCAGCTGGGCAATGCCAAGGCACGCCTGCACGTTGGTCATACGGTAGTTGTAGCCGACCTCATCGTGAAAAAATTGCAGCAGGTTAGTCTTGGCTTGGGTCGAAAGATGCTTGGCGTGTTCCGCCCAATCGGGGTGGTTGGACACGACGGCACCGCCCGCGCCGGTGGTGATGATCTTGTTGCCGTTAAAGCTGTAGCAGCCGATATCGCCCACGGTGCCGGCAAACTTACCGGCAAATTTGCCGGCGGTAAAGCGGGTACCCAGCGCCTCGGTGGCGTCCTCGATCAGAATCAGATGGTACTTCTGCGCGATCTCGGTCAGGCGCTCCATATCGCCCAGATTGCCGAAAACGTGTACCACCTCCAGCGCCTTGACATGGGCGCCGGTGGCTTTGTTGTACAGCTTGCCGTCCCGCAGCTCGCAGCGCTCGGCACAGAAAGCCTCCACGGCATCGGGGTCGATGCAAAGGGAATCATCGCAGCCGATAAAAATCGGCTCTGCGCCCACATAGCGGGTCAGCGGGTTGACGGCGGCGATAAAAGTCAGCGTAGGTACGATGACTTCATCCCCGCGGGTGATGCCCGCCGCCATCGCCGCCAGATGCAGCGCGCTGGAACCGGCGTTGCACGCCACGGCACGGGGCATATGTAGATAGTCAGCAAGCGCCTGCTCAAATTCGGTGACCTTGCCGCCGCTGGTGGACACCCACCCCGAGGTGATGGCTTCCCCGGCAAGGGCAGCCTCACGCGCGCCGAAATTCGGAACCGAAAGGGGAATAAACTGCGACATAAAATAGCCTCCTATACAAGATACGCCCACGGGCGCATTTGTGCTTATAATGATACGCTTACATTATACAGCAGTTGCGGCGATACGGCAAGGGGAAAATCCCGCCGCCGGGCAGATTTTACCCCTTGCCCAACCGGGCAAAGTAGAGTATAATGTATGCTATATAGGTATGTAAAAATATATGACCCGGCTATATAGGAGGAAAAACCCATGGGTAAATTCAATTTTATCAAGACCGACATCCCCGAAGTACAGATCATTGAGCCGACGGTTTTCGGTGATGACCGCGGCTATTTTATGGAAACCTACCACATCGGTGAGTTTGCTGCCGCCGGCATCGACAAGCCCTTTGTGCAGGATAACCAGAGCCGCTCCACCAAGGGCGTGCTGCGCGGGCTGCACTTCCAAAAGCAGCACACGCAGGGCAAGCTGGTGCGCGTTACCATGGGCGAGGTCTTTGACGTCGCCGTGGACTGCCGCCCCCACAGCGCGACTTTCGGCAAATGGGTGGGCGCAACCCTCTCGGCAGAGAATAAGCGGATGCTCTGGATCCCCGAGGGCTTTGCCCACGGCTTTCTGGTTTTGAGCGATGTAGCGGAATTTACTTACAAATGCACCGATGTCTACGACCCCACGGCAGAGGGCGGCATCCCCTACAACGACCCCACCGTCAACGTGCAGTGGCCCGACTGCGGCTGCGAGCATAAGACCAGCGCCAAGGACAAGGAGCATACCCCCTTTGCGGAACAGAAGTTTGAATATTTTGAAAAATACTAAGGAGCTGCCGTGCAAAGTCTGAAAAGTACCTGGGCGGGATTCTGGAAATACCGCTATCTTTTGCAAAACCTCATCAGCCGCGATTTCAAACTCAAATACCGCCGCAGCGTTCTGGGCGTTGCGTGGAGCGTACTCAACCCGCTGCTGACCTGCCTGGTGATGTGGGCGGTGTTCGGGGCGCTGTTCAATGCGCGCGGGCAGGGCATTGAGGATTTCCCCCTGTTTTTGATCATCGGTCAGCTGGTGTTCAACTTCTTCCGCGAGTCCACCACCATGGCGATGGAAAGCGTGCTGAAAAACGGTCCGCTGCTGCGCAAAGTATACATACCTAAGTACATTTTCCCGCTGGAAAAATGCTGCTTTGCGCTGGTCAACTTTGCCTTCAGTTTGGTGGCGCTGCTGCTGGTGGCGCTGCTTACGCTGTCGCACATTTCTTTGCGCACGGTGCTTTTGGCGGTGTATCCCATTGCCATGCTGTTTGTGTTCAGCCTTGGCATCGGGCTGATTCTGTCCACCCTGTATGTGTTTGTGCGCGATATTATGCACATTTGGGAGGTTTTCTGCACGCTGCTGGTCTACGGCAGCGCCATCTTCTACGACCCCACCCAGATGGAGGGCTGGATGCAGAGCGTCATCAACCTCAACCCCATTTACTGGTACATTACCTCGGTGCGTTCCTGCGTGATGTGGGGGCACGGGCTGACCGTCAATATGCTGCTGGTGCCCTTTGTGTGCGCGGCGCTCAGCTTGGGGCTGGGCGTGTATGTGTTCCGCAAAAATCAGGATAAGTTCGTTTTATATATGTAAGGAGAAACGCAAAAATGGCAGAGGTACAACCGATTATTTCCATCGACCATGTTTCGATGCGCTTTAACCTTGCAAAAGAACGCCACGAAAGCCTGAAGGAATACTTTGTGGCACTGCTGCACGGCGGCATCCGCTTTGACGAGTTTTTCGCCTTGGACGATGTCAGCTTTGACATTATGCCCGGCGACTTTTACGGGCTGATCGGTCTGAACGGCAGCGGCAAAAGCACGCTGCTGAAGGTGATTTCCGGCGTGTACAAGCCCAGCGCCGGCAAGGTGACCGTCAACGGCACCATTGCTCCGCTGATCGAGCTGGGCGCGGGCTTTGATATGGACCTGACCGCGCGCGAAAATATCTACCTCAACGGCACCGTGCTGGGCTACACCCCCAAGTACATCGACTCCAAATTCGGCGACATTGTGGAATTCAGCGAATTGCAGGATTTCCTCGATGTACCGCTTAAAAACTATTCCTCCGGTATGGTGGCGCGTCTGGCGTTTGCCGTGGCGACCATCACCAAGCCGGATATTCTGATTGCGGACGAAATTTTGTCCGTGGGCGATTTTCTGTTTCAGGAAAAGTGCGAAAAGCGTATGGCAGAGCTGCTTTCGGGCGGCACCACGGTCATTCTGGTCAGCCACTCGATCGAACAGATCGAGCGCCTGTGCAACAAGGTAGCGTGGCTGGACCACGGGCATCTGCGCCGCTTGGGACCCACCGCCGAGGTGACCAAGGAATACCGCAGCTTTGAAAAAAAGGACGCCATGCCGGCAAAAAAGAGCGAGGAGTAATCTGCTATGGGCAACAACCAAGCATCCGGGCGGGACAGTCTGGGCAAGATGGTCCGCCGCCTGACCGACCCGTCCCATTTGGGGGCTGTCGTGGGGCGCACCGCAAAGACCCTGCGCGAGCAGGGCGCCGAGCAGATGTGGCGCGATGTGCGCTTTCGCGTGGGGCTGGCGATGCACAAGGATTTTTGGCAGCACTACGCCGATATCCCCCTGAAACGCGAGCTGAAAGCCCAGCGCGCCAAAAACCTGCAGGGACCCTGCATCAGCATTGTGGTGCCGCTGTACAACACCCCGGCGCGCTATTTTAAGCAGATGACCGGCAGCGTGCGCAAGCAGACCTACACCAACTGGCAGCTGGTGATGATGGATGCCAGCGATGCCGCCCACGCGGAGGTTTCCGCCAAAGCGGCGGCGCTGGCGCAAAAGGACGCCCGCTTTGTCTACCGCAAAATCGAAAACGGCGGCATTGCCGCCAACACCACCCAGGGGTTTGCGGCAGCCACCGGCGAATATCTGACGCTGCTGGATCACGATGACGTGATTTACCCCAATGCCCTGTATGACGTTGTAAGGTCTATACAAAGCACGGGTGCGGATTTTGTGTACAGTGACGAAATTGTCCTCTCGGATGATTTCAAGCAGCTGGGCGGCTACCATTTTAAGCCCGATTTTGCGCCCGATTACCTGCGCGGGGTCAACTACATCACCCATCTGGCGGTGTTCAGCCGCAAGCTGCTGGACGCGGCGGGCGCGTATGAGGACCCGAATTTTGACGGCGCACAGGATCACGATTTAATTCTGCGCCTGACCGAAAAAGCAACAAAGATCCATCACATCAAAAAGTGTCTGTACGTCTGGCGCGCCGCTGCCGGCTCCACCGCCCAAACGATGGACGCCAAGCCCTACGCCGTCGCAGCGGGGGAGCGCGCCATCAACGCCCACCTGCAGCGCGTCGGGCTGCAGGGTGAAGCCCGCGCCATTCCCGGCGCACCGGGCGCATTTCAGCTGCACTACGAGTTGACCGGGCATCCGCGGATCACCGTGATGATCCCCAACAAGGACCACACGGACGATTTGGACCGCTGCCTGACGAGCCTGTATCAAAATGCGGGCTACGACAATTTCGAAGTGCTGGTTATTGAAAATAACTCCACAGACCCCGAAACGGAGCGCTACTACGCGCAAATTCCGCAAAAGTTTGCCGACTGCCGCGTGGTGCGCTATCAGGGCGGGTTCAATTTCTCTGCCATCAACAACTTTGGCGCACAGTTTGCCAACGGCGAACACCTGCTGCTGCTGAATAACGATATCGAGATAACCTCGAAGGACTTCCTGCGGGAGCTGCTCAGCTACAGCCAGCGCCCCGATGTGGGTGCCGTGGGTGCCAAGCTGATTTACCCCGACAACGAAATTCAGCACGCGGGCGTCATTATGGGTATCAACGGCAGCGCGGGACACAGCCACAAGGGACACCCCGCCGACGCGGTGGGCGATATGTACCGCCTTGTCACCACGCAGGATTTTATGGCGGTGACCGGTGCCTGCCTGATGACAAAAACTGCGCTCTACCGTGAAATGGGCGGTCTGGACGAGGAAAAGTTCGCCGTGGCGTACAACGATGTGGACTACTGCCTGAAGCTGTGGAAAAAGGGACTTCTGAACGTCTACACCCCCTTGGCGCAGGCGATCCACTACGAAAGCCGCAGCCGCGGGCTGGACACCCTGAGCGAAAACGCCAAGCGCTATGAGCGCGAAAAGGCAAATTTCTACGAAAAATATCAGCCGTACATCGACAATTACGACCCCTACTACAACCCCCACTTCACCAACAAGGTTGAGAACTTCGGTCTGCGGTAAGATGGATACGAAGCTGTCGAGGCGCAAACCGAACCGCCTGAAATTCTACGACTATGCCCAAAACGGTGCCTATTTTATCACAATCTGCACAAAAAACCGCTGCAAAATTTTCTGGCAAACGCCCACAGAATGGGAAGCGTGTGTAGGGGCGAGCATTGCTCGCCCGCAGCTTAGCCCGCGGCTGACACCATGGGGAAAAATCGCCGAACAGGCAATTTTGCAGATTCCCCACGTTTATCCCGGAATTACGCTGGAAAAATATGCGGTAATGCCCAACCATATTCATATATTGCTGCTGCTGGAAAGTGAGCAGGGCGGGCGAGCAATGCTCGCCCCTACGATCCCGCGGATCATACAGCAGTATAAGGGCGCGGTTGCCAAGCAAATCGGGCAGAGTGTGTGGCAAAAATCCTTTCACGACCATGTAGTACGCACAACGCACGGTCACGACAGAATTTGGCAGTATATCGACACCAACCCCCAAACGTGGCAAAATGATTGCTTTTATGAGGAGCTGCTATGAGTCAAAAATCCAAACGAATCAAGGAATTGTTCGGCTACGCCTGCACCCTTACGCGGGAGCAGGGCGTGGGTGCCATGGCATCTCGTGCGGCGGGCTTTTGTAAGCGCCGGTTCTTGGGCAAAAAGGCGCGCTACCTGCCCGGCAAAGAAACCCTGCAAGCCCAGCGGCAGGACGCGGCGGCACAAAAGTTCCCCACCATCAGCATCCTGACGCCGCTGTACAACACGCCGGAAAATTTCCTGCGTCCCTATATCGAAAGCGTCATCGGGCAGACCGCGCCCAACTGGCAGCTGGTGCTGGCGGATGCCAGCGATGCCGACCACGCCAAGGTCGCGGACATCGTGCGGGAATACGCCGCCGACGAGCCGCGCATTGTCTACACCAAAATCGAAAATAAGGGCATCTCCGCCAACACCAACGCCGCCGCCAAGCTGGCGACCGGCCCCTACCTTGCGCTGGCGGATCACGACGATATGTTAGCCCCCCACGCTGTCTACTGCGCGGGCAGGCTGCTGGCAGAAACCGGCGCGGACTTTGTGTACAGCGACGAAGCCCTGTTTGAAAAATCCCCCGAGCGCCCCAAGGTCGGGCATTTTAAGCCCGACTATGCGCCCGAATACCTGATGGCGGTCAACTACATCTGCCATCTCGCCGTGTTTAAAAAGGAGCTGTTTGAAGCGGTGGGCGGGGAGCGCCCGGCGTGTGACGGCGCGCAGGATCACGACCTGTTTTTGCGTATCATCGACGAAATGCAGCGCCGCGACCCCGCCGCCAAGCCCCTGCATATCCCGCAGGTGCTGTATTATTGGCGGGTACACGCAGCGTCCACCAGCAGCGGCACGGACGCCAAGCCCTATGTGGTGGCGGCGGCGCAAAAGGCGGTGGCGGATCATCTGGCGGCAACCGGACGCCGCGGCACGGTGGAGGAGGGTAAGTTCCCCGGCACCTGCCATATACGCTGGCAAATCGACGAGCCGCAGCCGCTGGTGTCGATTCTGATCCCCAACAAGGACCACATCGACGACCTCGAAAAATGCCTGCACAGCCTGTACGCCAAAACCACCTACGAGAGCTTTGAGGTGCTGGTTGTCGAGAATAACTCCGCCGACCCGGCAACCTTTGCCTACTACAAAAAGCTGCCCCAACGGTACGAAAACGCCCGCGTCATCACCTACAACGGCGGGTTCAACTTTTCCGCCATCAACAATTTTGCACGCAGGTACGCACAAGGGCAGTATCTGCTGCTGCTGAACAATGACGTGGAGGTGCTTAACGGCGACTGGCTTACCCAGATGGTGGGCGAGTGCAGCCAACCCGGTGTGGGCATCTGCGGCGCGATGCTGTACTACCCCGACGACACCGTGCAGCACGCCGGTGTGGTCACGGGGCTGGGCGGCTACGCCGGGCATAGCCACAAGTACCACAAGCGCGGCGGCAGCGGGTATATGTTCCGGCTGGCAACCGTGCAGGATTATTCCGCCGTGACGGCAGCCTGCCTGTTGGTACGCACCGCTGTGTACGATGCCGTTCACGGCTTGGATGAGGCGTTTACTGTTGCCTTCAACGATGTGGACTTCTGCCTGCGCGTGCGGGATGCCGGCTGGCGCATCGTCTGGACGCCGTATGCCGAGCTGTACCATTACGAGAGCAAGTCCCGCGGCTCGGACGAAAAGGACACCGCCAAAAAAGCACGCTTTGACACCGAACGGGAACGCCTGTATGCGCAGCACGGCAGGGACAATATCCTGCACGACCCGTATTACAGCCCATCGCTCTCCCTCGATTATGAGGATTTCCGCGAAAGCGCCGACCTGCGCAACCTGAAATAAAACTAAAAAGGCGTATGCCCCTTGGGGCATACGCCTTTTGTTATAAACCCAAATTACTTCGTGCCGAAGATACGGTCGCCGGCATCGCCCAGACCGGGGATGATGTAGCCGTTCTCGTTCAGGCGCTCGTCCAGCGCGGCCACATAGATGTCCACGTCGGGGTGGGCTTCATGCAGCGCCTTCAGACCCTCCGGGGCGGCAATCAAGCCGATAAACTTGATGTGCTTGGCACCGCGTGCCTTGATCTGACCGATCGCATCGGAGGCAGAGCCGCCGGTCGCCAGCATCGGGTCCAGAACAAAGACCTCGCGCTCGTTGATGTCGTTGGGCAGCTTGCAGTAATACTCGACAGGCTGCAGGGTCTCCTCGTTGCGGTACATACCAATGTGACCGACCTTGGCGGCGGGGATCAGGCTCAGCATACCATCGACCATGCCCAGACCGGCGCGCAGGATGGGAACCAGCGCCAGCTTGCGCCCTGCCAGCACCTTGGTGCGTGCCAGCGCCACGGGGGTCTCGACCTCGACCTCCTCGGTGGGCAGGTCGCGGGTAGCCTCGTAGCACAGCAGCATGGCAATCTCGCTTACCAGATCGCGGAACTCCTTGGTGCCGGTGTTGCGGTCACGCAGCAGGCTGATTTTGTGCTGGATCAGGGGATGATCGACGATTTCGACAACGCTCATAATACAATCTCCTTCAAATTAAGAAATACATTATTGGTCAGCCTGTCGCTACAGGCAGAGAAACAGGGAAATCAGCGGTTTTCCAGCGCCATCATCTTGTCGATGCGGTTCTGGTGGCGCCCGCCCTCGAACTCGGCGTTCAGGAAGGCGTCCACAATTTGCAGCGCAAGCCCGGCACCCACCACGCGCCCGCCTAAGCACAGGCAGTTGGCGTTGTTGTGGCGGCGGGTAAACTCAGCGCTGAAGGTGTCGCTGCAGCAGCAGGCACGGATACCCTTGATCTTGTTGGCGCACATCGACATACCCACGCCGGTGCCGCAACACAGAATGGTCAGGGCGCAGCTGCCGTTCAGCACGGCGTCGCAGCCCTTGGCGGCGTAGTCCGGGTAGTCCACGCTGGCGGCGCTGTCGGTGCCGAAATCCACAAAGGCGATGCCCTGCTCGGTCAGATGCGCCTTGATGGCTTCTTTCAGTTCGTAGCCGCCGTGGTCGGCAGCCAGTGCGATGGGTTTATCAAATTGCATGGTCAAATTCCTTCCTGTTGTTTTTCACGTTCTGCGCGTTCCCGCTCCGCTTGACTCAGGCGGTGGTAATCCGGCAAAAGCCGGGCAGGGGGTACGCATTGACCGTCATCGGCCAAGGCTTTGGCAGCCAGCGCAGCGCCTGCACCCCGCAACACCTGCAGCGCCGGGGGGCAGGGCAGCACGCCGTCCGACTGCCCATAGGTATTGTAGCACAAGTACGCGCCATCGCCAACAAAAAACAAAGGTTTTTTGCAGGTTTTTACAAAATTTTGCAGCTCTGTCACCGGGGCGGCGGCATCCGGGGTCAGCCGGGTGTGGTCGGCAAGGTCAAAGGCAGCCCAGTATACCTGCCCGCGGCGGGCATCCTGCGCGGCAATCACCGTGCCTGCCCCGTTTACGCCGTAGGCAAGCGCCGCCATGGTGGACACCCCCACACAGGGGATCTGCCGCGGCTGCGCCAGCCCCTTGATGACCGAAAGCCCGATGCGCAGCCCGGTAAAGCTGCCGGGACCGTTGGTGGCACCCAGCACGTCCAAGTCATTCACCGTCAGGCTGCAGGCGCGCAGCGCGGTGTCAATCATCGGCAGCAGGGTTTCGCTGTGGGTCAGACCGTTGTTGCATTGGGCTTCGTACAGCAGGGTATCGTCCCGCATAACCGCCACGGCACAGGATTTGCCGGCGGTATCGACAGCCAAAAGATTCATAAACTCACCTTAAAACTATACAAAATGTAAAATAATACAATCAGTCAAAAATAATACAATCAGTCAATGGTAATGCGGCGGGTGTTTTCGTCCAGCCGTTCGATGTTAATGCGAATCGGCTGCTCCTGCGCCAGCAGCTCGGCGCAGTTTTCGCTCCACTCGCAGGCGACAACGGCGCCCATATCCAGATAATCGTAGAACCCGGCGGCAGCCAGATCGCCCTCGGTATGGATGCGGTACAGATCAAAATGCGCCATCGGGCGCGCGCCGCGGTAGTAGTTGACAATGGCAAAGGTCGGGCTGGAAACCGGGTCGGTGCAGCCCAGCCCCTCGGCAAGACCTTGGCAGAACGCTGTCTTGCCCGCGCCCAAGCCGCCGGTAAACGCCAGCAGGGCACCGGCGGGAAGGGTCTTGGCGTACTGCTTGGCAAAATCCACCGTTTCCTGCCGGGAATGTGTAATGATCTGCTGCATAGCTGCATACTCCTTTGCTTAAGGCAATACCGCGTTCCGTTTACAGACACACGGTAATAATGATATTATACTACAAAGTTCGCGTTTTGTAAAATTTAATTTATTGGGTGGAAAATTCCGCGCCCATACAGTATAATAAACTACAGAGAAAAAAGGAGGGGTAACCGTGTATAAGCTCATCCGGCGCTACCTGCGCCGTGTGGACGGGGGCTATCTTGCACTGTGCGCGGTGTGCAGCGCCCTCAGCATTCTGGTGCTGGTATCCATCGGGTATACGCAGCTCGGCTCCAACAGCAAGGCGTCGGTGCAGCTGTTGTCAACGCTGTTCGGGCTGCTGTTGGCGGTGGTGTTTTCCACGGTGGATTACCGTGCCTTGGCACGCGCGTGGCCGCTGCACGGCACGGTGGCGTGGGGCATTGTGCTGCCGACGCTGTTTTTGCACAACTTCCGGGCGGGGTTTGTGACCATCGGGTATGATGCGGGCGGCACGTCCAACTACAGCTGGTATCGCGTGGGCGGTATGACCTTTCAACCCGCCGAGCTGGCGAAAATCAGCTTTATTCTGACCTTTGCGCTGCATATCAGCCGCGTGCGGGACCATATCAACCGCCCCAAAACGCTGCTGCTCCTGCTGGCGCACCTGCTGGCACCGGCGGCGGTCATCCACCTGCAGGGCGACGACGGCACCGCGCTGGTGTTTTTGGGCGTGGGGCTGATTATGCTGTATGCGGGCGGGCTTTCGCACTGGCTGGTGGGCGGCGGTCTGGCGGCGGGTGTCGGCGGCGCAGCGGCGCTGCTGGCACTGCGTCCCGGCATCTTAAAGGGCTACCAGTTCAAGCGCATTCTGGCGGTGCTTACGCCCGACGACCCCGCGCTGGCGGACATTGCCTACCAGCAGAACAAGGGGGCGATGGCCATCGGCACCGGCGGGCTGACCGGGCAGGGGCTGTTTGACGGCGAGCCGATCTTTGTACCCAATGCTTGGAACGATTTTGTTTTTGCCTACACCGCCAACGTGCTGGGCTTTTTGGGCGCTGCGGCGGTGCTGGTGTTGCTGGCGGCGCTCTGCCTGCGCACGCTGAACACAGCCCGCAGCGCACCGGACGCGCTGGGCAGCCATATCTGTATCGGCGTTTTTGCGGCGCTGTTTTTGCAGACGGTCATCAATCTGGGTATGAATCTGCAGGTGCTGCCGGTCATCGGCGTGACACTGCCGTTTTTCTCAGCAGGTGGCTCCAGCGCTCTGATGATGTACCTGTGTGTCGGCATTGTGCTGAGCGTGCGCGCCCACAGCCGTACCGACCGGAATCCGGCAGAGGAATTTTTGGCATAGCAGTAAGTAGGCGGGCAGCTTCGGCTGCCCGCTCAGACAGTCAAAAAACAAATTTTCCATCCATTTTCATCGGCGGACACGTGCCGACGATGAAAATACCGCTAGAGCAAAAAATCGCGTTCGAGTCACCGTCAGGCATGAGAACATGATTTTTTGCGATAGGGTGAATCCAAAGGAGGGGTGCAGGAGCGTGGCGCAGCCACACCGCGACGAACCCCTTCTTTGAGCGTGTCGGGTTTCCCGACACGCTTGGCGGGCAGCTTCGGCTGCCCGCTTTTGCGGTTAGGCGTCCTCCCGACCAAGCTCCGGCAGCAGGCACACCCCGGCAACGCCCACCACAATAAACACCGTGCGGGACAGCCAGCTCAGGCTGCCGCCCAGCAGCCAGCCCACCGCGTTAAAGCCGAAAATGCCGTAGACGCCCCAGTTGATGCTGCCAACAATCGCCAGCAAGAGCAAAAGCTTTTTAAAAATGTGCATAGTTACAGCCCTCCTTGCAGACAGTATGGCAGCGGAGAAATAAAATATACATTTTTTGCGACAGGGTGTAACACGCCGCAAAATTCCCCGTCTTGTATAATGACGGGGAATATGGTATGATACCTTGCAAAGAAGGGGGTACCGCCCATGACCAAACAGGAAGTCCGCCGTTTTGCGGCGCAGCAGCGCGCTGCGCTGGATCTGTCCGCCGTGGGGGCGGGTATGGCAAAGGTGCTGTTCGCACTGCCCGCGTGGCAGAACGCCGACACGGTGCTGTGCTTTGCCGCCCTGCCGGACGAGCCGGACACCGCTGCGATTCTGCGCCGCGCCTTGGCGGCGGGCAAACGCCTGCTGCTGCCGCGCGTTCTCTCCCAAACCGAGATGGATTGGGTGGAGATCACGGCGCTCACGCAGCTGGTGTCGGGGCATTTCGGCATTGCCGAGCCGCCCGCCGAACTGCCGCCCACCGACCCGGCTGCCTTGCCGGGCAGGCTGCTTGCGCTGGTGCCTTGTATGGCTGCGGGGCGGGACGGTACGCGGCTGGGACGCGGCGGCGGATATTATGACCGCTTTTTGGCACACTATACCGGGGAAAAGCTGTTGCTTTGCCCCGCCGCACTGGTTCTGCCGGCACTTCCGCGGGAACGCTGGGACATACCGTTTTTACCCCAAGAGATCTTGACCGAGAAAGGACTACTACCATGAAAAAGATGATGACCGCTGCCGCGCTGGCTGCCGCCCTGCTGCTGACCGCCTGCGGCAACGCCGCTTCCTCCTCTGCGGCAGAGCCGACCCCCACCCCTGACAGCGAGCCGGCGACCTCCGCCCCTGCCGAGGATATTGACGGGGAGTTCGGCGTGGACGAGGAAATGCCCGAGCCGGACGCGGAGCTGAAGGAAATTGTGGACAAGATGACCGCCGTCTATGACGTGGATCTGATGATGGTGGAAACCGTGGCGGTCGATTTGACCGACGAGGCGTGGTACACCTACCAGACCGGTCTGACCCCCGAGCAGGCTGCCCTTGTGGATGCCGCCGTCCTGACCGAGCCGAGCATCGGCAGCCAGCCGTACAGTATGGTGCTGCTGCGCGTCAAAAATGCCGGGGATGCCAAAACCATTGCCGACGCCGTGCTGAACGGCGTGAATATGCACAAATGGGTCTGCGTTGCCGCCGACCACGCCCGCGTTGTGACCTTTGGCGACAAGGTGCTGTTCGTTATGGCAGAGGATGATCTGGTGGATGTGGATGATGTCATCGAAAGCGCCGCCACGGCCCTGAATGTCAGCTTTGACTACGACGCCTCCCGCGAGGAAGAATCGGACAGCGATGACCTGCCCCCCGAGCTGCTGATGGACCAGCCCGCCGTGGCAGACTGATACAAACAGGTAAAAAATAAGCCGTATGGAAGGCAATTCCATACGGTTTTTTGTTTGCCGAAAAGCGCAAAGAGGGAAAGCCTTCCCCTTGGGGGAAGGTGGCGCGGAACGCGCCGGATGAGGGGGGAACGTCCGGCAGTTTCCCCGTAAATTTCACGTTGCCATGCTGCGGCGGGCGGCATATATGCCGCCCCTACAAACCAATCCGTAAATTATCATCACCGTAAAACCGCGGGCGGGGCATACCCCGCCCCTGCTGCGCAGCCTATTTTTATTGCCCCGTAGGGCGGGGTGACCCCACCCCGCCGCAAAGTGGCGATAAACTGAATGGAATGATTGCGAACCTTCGGTAGGTTTGTAGGGAACGGTCTTGACCGTTCCGTGCAGTCTAGCCGATAGTACGATATATCGCGAGAGTGCGCGCCATTCAGCGCGATTTTATGCGCTGCGCGCAGCCAGCGGTGCGGATGGGTCAAGACCCATCCCTACATTACTACCCGTAAAAGGGCTTTTTCTACAAAAATAAACCGTATGGAAGAAATTCCATACGGTTTTATTTTTATTGCCCTAAGTTACGGATGCGCCGGCAGGGTAAACACAAACCGGCACCATTGACCCTCCTCGCTTTCGGCGTGAATCTCGCCGCCCGAAAGGTTGATCAAGATCTTGCAGATATGCAGCCCCAAGCCGCTGCCGCGCGTGTTCATCCCGCGGGAGCGGTCCTCCTTGTAAAAGCGCTCAAACACAAAGGGCAGCGCCTCGGCGGCAATGCCCGCGCCGGTGTTTTCAATGCACACCTCCACCATATCGCCCCGGCGCTGTGCCGAGAAGGTGATCACACCCTTTTCGGGGGTGAACTTGATGGCGTTGTCCACAATATTATAGACGACCTGATGTACAAAATCGGGGTCAGCATAGATGGGCAGCGGGTCGCCGCCCAAGCCTTGGATGTCAATTTTGCCGTCCTCGATGCGCTGCTCGTCCGAAAGCACCACGTCGGTGATGGTCTGCCACACATCGTAGGTCTTGGCGTGGATGGGTACCTCGCCCGCCTCCAGCTTGGTGATGTCCAGCATATTCTGCACAAGGCGCGCCAAGCGCCCGGTTTCCTGCGAAACAATGGCGAGATACCGCTGGTTTTCCTCCGGGGGAATGGTGCCGTCCAGCATACCGTCGATAAAGCCCTTGATGGTGGTCATGGGGGTGCGCAGCTCGTGGGCAATGTTGCCCATAAACTGCCCGCGCGAGTTGTCGATGGTTTGCAGCCGCGCCGCCATATTGTTAAAGGTCGTGGCAAAATCGGCAAGCTCCACACAGCCGTCCACGGGGGCGCGGGCGGTAAAATCGCCGCTGCCCAGCCGGCGGGCAGCCACGCTGATGTTTTCAATCGGTTTGGTGATGCGCTTGGCAAGCAGCACACACAGGATGCTGCACAGCAGCAGGATCGCCGCCGCCGAAATGCCGAACATGATCAGCATATCCTTGATGTACAAAAACAGCCCGCGCATCGGGGTGGCGGCAAACAGGTAGCCGTCGTAGCCGCCCATACTGATCAGCCGCCCGGCGGTGTAGTAGCGATGGGTGTACACACCGCCCATCTTGCCGGTGTCAAACAGGTCGCTGCCGGAAGTGATGCCCTGCAGCAGCTCGGCGGGGATGTTCTGCCCGGTCAAATCGGCGCAGCTGGTGTGCAGCAAAATGTTGCCGTTTTTGTCGGCAATGTAAACCAGTGCGCCCGATGCCGTGTTGAACAGCTCAAAGCCGTTTTGCGCACTTTCCAACATGGTATCGTCAGAAAACGGGCGCGTCACAATAGAACCCTCGTCCGCAAAGCGGTTGCTCAGGGCGGTGGCACCGTCCAGCACGGCGCTTAAGGCGGCGTGGCGCTCGCTGACAAAATACGCCGCCGACAGTGCCGTCTGGATAACGCACATAAATGCCAGCCCCAGCACCAGCACGGTGGCAATGGTCGAAAGCAGCTCGCGGCTGATGGTATTGCGGCGGTTCATTCCTTGACCTCAAACTTGTAGCCGACACCCCAGACGGTTTTCAGGCTCCACTTGTCAGAGGCACCCTCCAGCTTTTCGCGCAGGCGCTTGACGTGTACGTCAATGGTGCGCGAGTCGCCGTAGTATTCAAAGCCCCACACCTCATCCAGCAGCTGGTCGCGGGTGTACACGCGGTTGGGATGCCCGGCAAGGCACGCCAGCAGCTCCAGCTCCTTGGGCGGGGCTTCCACCACCTTGCCCTTGACCTTCAGCTCGTAGCGGCTCATATCCAGATGCAGGTTGTCAAAATCGTACACGCCCTTGCTGCCCTCGTCCTTGGCGGCGGTGCGGCGCAGCACCGCCTTGATGCGGGCGGTGACCTCCTTGGCGTCAAAGGGCTTGACGATGTAGTCGTCGGCGCCCAGCTCCAGCCCCAGCACCTTGTCGTAGGTTTCGCCCTTGGCGGTCAGCATAATAATGGGGGTGTTGCTCTTGGCGCGCAGCTTGCGGCAGGTTTCCCAGCCGTCCATCACGGGCATCATAACGTCCAGCAGAACCAAGTCGGGGTGCAGCTTATCAAACTCGGTCAGGGCGGCGGCACCGTCGTGCGCCATCGTTACGCTGTAGCCTTCCTTGACCAGATACAGGCGCAGCAGCTCGCAGATGTTCTTGTCGTCATCCACGACCAGAATTTTTTCGTTAGCCATACTCTCAATTTCCTCCCTGTTGTGGGGAAAACCCACCATATTTATCTTATTATACCGCACAAATATGAAAAGAAAAAGAACAGATTCACGTTTTTGTGTAAAAAATATGTGCAGGGCAGGGCAAACCCCGCGCTGCACATAGGTTTATTTCGTTTTACTGCCCGGCAGCCGCTGGTCGGTGCCGAAAAACTTAAACATCCGGCAGTTGCCCATAATGCGGCTGGCGACCTTCTCGGTATAGCGTGCGGTGAACACCGCCTGATCGGTGATGTTGGTGGTGTACACGGTGGGGCGCTGGGTCAGCATACGGGTGTTGATCAACTCGTACAAAATGCTGATGGTCAGCGGGCTGATGTACTCGGTGCCAAGGTCGTCCAGAATCAGCAGGTCGGCTTCCTGGCAGGCGGTCAGCCATTCGTCCCGGGCGTCGTAGTCAAAATGCTCGCGCCCCAGATGGGCGGCCAGCGCGGCGGAGCTGGTGTACAAAACGTCGTGTCCGTTTTCCAGCACGGCATCGGCAATGGCAAGCGCCAGATGGGTCTTGCCCAAGCCGCTGCTGCCCATAAACAGCAGGTTTTTGCTGTCGGGGCTGAACTGCGCCGCGTAGTTTTTGCAAAAATCCAGCAGCTTTTGCATATACACCCGCGGCGGGATGCCCAGCTCCGGCTCCACGGCGTCGCTGTAGCGGGTAACCTCAAAGCTGTCAAAGCGGCACAGCCCCAGCGGGCTGGCGGCGTTGATCTCCTCACGGCGCAGGCGGCGGGCGGTTTCCGCCACACAGCGGCAGGTTTTGCCGCCCTGCATACCGGTATCGCCGCAGGCAGGGCAGGTAAAGGCGGGGGCAAAGGCGTCCTCGCTGTAGCCGGCGTCCTTGTACGCGCGGTGCAGGGCGGCGTCGGCGTCCGCAAGGGCAGCCTGCGCGGCGGCAAAGCTGCCCCCCAAGGCGGCTGCCTTGGCAAGGCCCAGCCCGGCGCGCATCCGGGCATCCTCGGCGGCGGCAAGCTCGGGGTGGGCGGCAAAGGCGACCCGGCGGGCGCTGTCTGCCTGCATCACGGCACGCTGGCGGCGGGTTGCGATCTCCCGCTGGGCGGCTCGGAAAAGTTCATCTTTGGTGCGCATGGGTTAGCCCTCCTCGTCAAAAACAGCCGCCCAATCGCGGTTGAACAGGTCTTTTTGTGCGCTGGCAGCGGGGGAGGCTGCCGGGCGTGCGGTGGTCAGGATGTTGCTGCCGTTCAGCTGCCCCTGCCCGCGGGCGGCGGCAACGGTGGTAATGCCCTGCGCGCGCCATGCCCGCAGAATGCCATCCACATAGCGCACGGACAGCTTGTCCCCGGCACGCAGGATCGCCTCGCCGATCAACTCGGCACAGGCACCCCATTCCTCATGCCAGCGGGCGATGGCTTTGCGCTCCCACCCGGTCAGCTTGTCAGGGGTTATGCCAAACTGCGCGGCGGCGTCCGCGCACCATTCCTCGCGCTGCTTGACCTTGCGCAGGTAGCGCTCGGCGTCCTCGCCGGTTTCCACGCCGTCCTCCCGCCAGCGGGTCAGCTCACGCGCCACGGCGGCAATGGTGCCGTGCTTGCGGCGGGCAAGCTCGGCGCAGCAAAGCAGGATCACATCGGGTTGCCAGCCGTCCTCGGTGTACAGGGTGACCAGCTTCATCAGCTCGCTGCGGCTCAGCGCCTTGCCAAGAGCGGTCTGCGATTCCTCGCACAACACGGCAATGAAGGGGTCGTTCAGGCTGGCAAGGTCGAACTTTTTGGGAGCGGGGGCGGCAGGGGCGGCAGCCGTGCCGCGCTCTTTTTCCAAAAGCCCTGCCCCCGCCCAATATTGCAGCGCCCGGCGGGCAGCCTCCACACTGGGCAGACCCAGCGCCCGCGCCATGGTGTGGGGGTCGGTGTCGCCGGTCTGCAAAATGTACAGCGCGGCGCGCATCGTGTTGCCGTCGGTCTGGGTCAGGTGCGCCAGCACCAATTGCGGCACGGCTACCGTGTCGCCGTGCAGCTCTGCCAGCTTGTATGCCATTGCGCAAACCTCCCCAATTTACAGATTTTCACCATTATATCATATCCCGAATCAAAGTGCAAAGGGGCAGAAAAAAGTTACCAAAAATAAGGCTGCGATTTTGGTGAATGCGTTCGTTGCAATATTTGTACAAAGTCTGTACAATAGTACATATACATTGTAAGGAGGGAACCCCCATGGCCATGAATCTTGTAAAACTTCCCACCGGCAATCCCAACCTGCTGCTGCGCGTCAGCAAAGGGCATTATGCAACTAGTCACAGCCACATCAACTATTATATTGACGTGACCCTCAGTAAGTTCCGCCTGTCCGAAGCCCGCGCCGTGGCCGCCGAGCTTGTCAGCGAGTACAAGTCCACCACCATCATTGACACAATCCTCTGCCTGGACGGCACCGAGGTCATCGGCGCCTGTATGGCGAGCGAGCTGACCAAGGACGGCTTTACCAATATGAACGCCCACCAGACCATTTACGTTGTCACGCCGGAGCATACCACCGGCAGCCAGCTGCTGTTCCGTGAGAACACCGCCCCCATGATCAAGGGCAAGCACGTTCTGGTGCTGGCGGCGTCGGTCACCACCGGCTACACCGTGCAGGGCGCGGTGGAAGCGATTCGCTACTACGGCGGCGAACCTGCCGGCATTGCGGCAATTTTCGCCACCGAAACCGAGTGCGCCGGTTACCCCGTGCGCAGCATCTTTGACCCCAACGACCTGCCGGATTACCGCAGCTACGATGCCCACAACTGCCCTTGGTGCAAGGAGGGCAAAAAGATCGACGCGCTGGTAAACAGCTTTGGTTATTCCAGCATCTGACAAAAATTTTATGAGCGACCCCGCCGAAAAGCCTTGACAAAACGACCCCCGTGTATCTATAATAGATATGTTGCGCGGCTGTCGTACAACGGCTAGTACATCAGCCTTCCAAGCTGAGGACGTGGGTTCGACTCCCATCAGCCGCTTAAAAACCAAGCCCCCGAACCGTGTCCCGGTTCGGGGGCTTGGTTTTTAACTGCGGTGATGAGGAGTCGAACAGCCCGACCGCCCGCAGGCGGGAA
>ERZ1034691.659-NODE-659-length-25330-cov-89.278892_pt1 | contig 25330 bp, 24 predicted proteins | sample MGYA00520638_ERZ1034691 | MGnify/ENA primary metagenome ERZ1034691 (study PRJEB33766, sample SAMN09781763) | gut metagenome | biome: gut microbiome | host: Homo sapiens | place: Madagascar | study: EMG produced TPA metagenomics assembly of the PRJNA485056 data...
GTAAAAGCAGCCATGCCAGAAGGAACATCGTCCCCAGCCAGAAGATGCAGCTGAAAGCAAACAGCCCGTAGCTGCCCACCAGAGCATCCGCACTTCTGTTGGAGTTCATTCCGAGTTGCATCAGGGAATAGGGCCACAACAGCCCATGACCCTTGGAGCTGATAAAGATTCCGGTAATGCCGCCCAGCAGCCCCAGAAAAATGGGTACGGCAAAGCTGCGGACGACCATGGCCAGCACCAGCTGTGCGGCAATGACAGCCAGCGCACCAAGCAGTCCCCGCAGTAAAAACAGAGGTAAGGTGACCGGCGGCAGCCCGGGCAGGTGGGCAAATACCTTGCCGCAGAACACGAACAGCGCAAACACAAAACCGTGGGTCAGCAGCGCCAGCTTTGTCACCACCGCAAACTTTGCGGCAAACAGGTCCAGCGGCGGTACGGGGCTTGCCATGATAAGGTTCCAGTTGTGCCCCAGATGTTCCAGCCGCCACAAGTAGGCAGCATAGGTGGCTACCATGGCAGGGAAGAAGAGCATGGAATAAAACAGGGTGTGCTGGGTCCACAGGCTATACCAGCCGTCGGTGAGGATCTCAAGATTTTGCAGATAATTGAAAGTGCCATAGGTGGCCGAAAGAATGGGCAGCACAAAGAACATTGCCCAGATGGGGGATGCGTGGAGTTTGCGGTTCTCCGCAAGAATACAGCGTTTCAGCATGGTTTTATACCTCCTCGTCCTGTACCTTGCGCCACGCAAGGGCAAACAGCACAGCGCCCAGCGCAAGGGTGAAAGCCAGCATCCCCCAGTTGAAGGGGCGGGTGCCGTAGGTGACGGTGTGGGTGGCCTCGTCCCAGTTCGCCACTTCGTAGGCGCTCAGAGGAATGTAGTACCCAAAGGGCACAAAGTAACTGGCAAGCGGCGGCATAAAAGCAGAGAACAGTCCCACCAGTGCTCCTACGATGCCCATGCAGAGCGCCGGCAGGGGATTTCCCACCCACAGCATCAGCAGAAATTCGCCAAAGAAGAGCATTGCGTCCACAGCCAGCGTGCAGACGAACAGATAGACCAGCTGCCCAGTGGGAAAGGCTTCGGTATAACCATGGACACGCCCCAGCACCGGAACACAGGCCAGCTCCAGCACCGTGACCAGCAGAACTTCCAGCACCCCAAAGACCGCTTTGCCTGCAAACAGGCTGCGGCGGCTCTGCAGGGTGTAGAGCAGCTTGGCGGTGTTGCCTTTGATCTCCATATCCCACAGCCGGGAGGCCAGCACTGCCATCATCACCGGCATCAGAATGGCTTCAATGACGGGCAGGCTGTAAAGCAGGGCGCTGTAACCGTTGGCAAGCTCCTCCGGGTCTGTCGGGGCAAGGCCGCCCACCCATAGCACGACAATGCCGGGGATGAGCAGGCAGAGAGCAAGGTCATGCCGACGGTGGGCTTTTTGCAGTTCTGCACGGAAAGCTGCCATCTTACGCCACCTCCCCGCTGGTCTGGGTCAGGCTGAGAAAGATATCCTCAAGGCTCTTTGTCTGTGCAGTCAGTCCAACCACGCCCACGCCTCTTTCGGCAAGGGTACAGACCAGCGCCGCCAGCGCTTCGTCCGGCAGCGGGGGCAGCTGCAGGGTGTCCGGCTGATCTGCCGGTGCGGTGGCTTTTACTCCCTGCTGCTGCAGAACGGCTGCGGCTTTGGGTGCATCCAGCACCCGCAGCAGAATGCCGCCCCGGCTGTGCTTTTGCAGTTGCTGCAAAGAACCCTCGAACAGCAGCCTGCCGTGGTTCAGGATGCCCACCTGATCTACCATCTGCTCGATCTCGCCCAGCAGGTGGCTGGAGATCAGCACGGTGGCTCCGGTGGTCTGGGGCATGGAAGCGATCAGACTGCGCATTTCCTGAATACCCGCCGGGTCCAGACCGTTGGTGGGTTCATCTAAAATCAGCAGTTTGGGGCTGCCCAGCAGCGCCATGGCAATGCCCAGCCGCTGCTTCATACCAAGGGAATACTGTCCCACCTTCCGGTCAGCGTCCTTGGTCAGATGCACGATCTCCAGCACCCGGCTGATGTCCTTCCGGTCCACGTCTTTCAAGTCAGCCACGATGGAAAGGTTTTCCCGGGCAGTCAGGTGCAGGTAACCGGAGGGGGCTTCGATCAGGCTGCCGGTCTGCCGCAGCAGGGCAATGCGGTTTGCTTCGTTCAGGGTGTGCCCCAGCAGTTCCACACTGCCACCGGTGGGGTGTACAAGCCCCAGCAGCATCTTCATGGTAGTGGATTTGCCCGCACCGTTGGGGCCTAAAAAGCCGTAAACACAGCCCTCCGGGACAGTCAGGTTCAAATGATCCACCACCGGACGGCCATGGTAGCTTTTGCAAAGGGCATGGGTCTCGATCACAGGTTTCATAAATGGTCTCCTTTCGCATTCATGGATTTCGGAACGATGCCAGAATACACCCGCTGCCTTAAACTGACCGGAAGTGCAGCTTAATTTACCCTTAAATTTGCAGGTGTTTTCCGCTGCGGCGCAAAAAGTGTGGTATAGTAAAGGCGGGAAAGGAGAACTGCCCTTATGGATACCATTTATGATGCAAAGCTTCTCATTGTGGATGACAACGCCGAACTGCTGGCACTGCTATGTGAGCAACTGCGGGGCGCAGGATATGGCCGCCTGAAAACCGCCCAAAGCTGCGCCGCTGCCCGCGCCTGCTTTGCGGCGGAACAGCCGGAGCTGATGATCCTGGATATCAACCTGCCGGATGGGGATGGATTTTCGCTGTTCCGGGCGCTGCGGGCAAAAGCGGACGTCCCGGCGCTGTTCCTCTCCGCACGGGATGCGGATGCCGACCGTCTGTTCGGGCTGGGTCTTGGCGCAGATGACTACCTGACCAAGCCTTTTCTGATGCAGGAACTGCTGCTGCGGGTGCAGCATATTTTGCAGCGGGCGTACCGGGCAGAGCTGTCCCGTACAAAACCGGCACCTTTGCAGCTGGGGGAGCGGTGCGTAGACCTGAATGATGCCATTGTTACTCTGCCAGAGGGCAAAACACTGGCGCTGACTGCTACCGAGCTGGCGCTGCTGCGGAAATTGGCAGAGAACCGGGGACACATCGTTACCTACGATGCCCTTTGTGCGGCGGTCTGGGGCGCAGATTACTATGGCTACGAGAACAGTCTGGGTGTACATATCCGGCATCTGCGGGAGAAGCTGGAAGCCGAACCCGGTGCGCCGCAGTTTCTGCGGACGGTGCGGGGCATCGGCTATAAGCTGACAAAGGGGGAAGAAGCATGAAAACCTTTGTGCGCCTGATCCGGCGGTATGTGCTGGCGGCGGTGGGCATTGTTCTGCTGCTGTTGTTTTCCGGTGTTGCGGTGCTGGGCTGGCTGGGCTGGCAGGAGGGCAGCCGCCTGCCGCAGCGGGAGTACTCCTCCAGCGAGATCGCGGATTCCATGGTGGAGACCGCCGAAGGGCTTGCCTTTGGGGCAGAACGCACCCCGCAGGAGTGGATGAACGGCTACGAGTGGGCGATGGTGCTGGACGATGTGGGAAACATCCGCTGGAGCTACGGCCTGCCGCAGGAGCTGAACCATGCCTACACGCCCGGCGATATCGCCAAATTTGCCCGCTGGTATCTGGCGGATTACCCGGTGTTCTGCTGGACAGAACCCTACGGACTGTTCGTCATCGGGCTGCCAAAGGGGAGCCTGTGGAAGTACAGCATTTACAGCTCACCGGACTTTGCCCTGAGCATGGTGTGGGTGCTCCCGGCAGCAGCGCTGGGAATGTTGCTGCTGGGTCTGGTGCTCTGCTTTTGGTTGAGCTGGCGGGGGGCAAAGCGGCTGGAGACCGTGGCAAACGGTCTGGATGCGCTGGCACAGGGGCAGACCGTTCAACTGCCTACCGATGGTTTTGCTGGGGAACTGGCAGAAAAGCTGAACCAGACCGGGGCGCAGCTGCAAGCCAAAAATGAGATGCTTTCCCGGCGAGACAACGCCCGCACCCAGTGGATCGCAGGAGTCAGCCATGACGTGCGCACCCCGCTGGCGCTGATCTTAGGCTGGGCGGAGCAGCTGGAACAGGATGCACTTTTGCCGGACAGCTCCCGGCAGAAAGCGACCGGTATCCGCACCCAGTGCGAAAAGCTGCGCACCCTCATTGATGACCTGAACCTGACCAGTAAGCTGGAATACGGTGCCCAACCCCTGCGCCGGAAAGACCTCCGGGCAGGGCCGCTGTTCCGGCAGCTGGTGGCGCAGTTCTGCGAAAGCCCACTGGCAGAGCGCTGCGAGATCACACTGGAACAGGAAGAACCAGCAGAGCAGACAGTGCTTTCGGTGGATGAGGCGCTGCTGGCACGGCTGCTGGAAAACCTGCTGAACAACAGCGTCCGGCATAACCCGAAGCCGGTGAATATTACGGTGCACACCCGGCGGGTAGGGGAGCGCTTCTGCCTGACCGTGGCAGATGACGGCATCGGCTATCCCTCTGCCGTTCTGGCGGCACTGAACGCTGCGGAACCTGCCGAAAATGCGCCCCATATCCTTGGCCTGTATGTAGTGCAGCAGATCGCCGCCGCCCATGGCGGCAGGGCAGTGTTCGGGCAGAACACCCCTTGCGGGGCAAAAACAACGGTCTGGCTGCCATATCCGGTTCCAAATATATTGTAATAGAACAGGAAAAAGAGAATAATTGATACTTTGAGCATGCAAAAGCCTCTCACATCGGAAACGATGCGGGAGGCTTTTACTGTTTAGGGTATTCTTTTCTGATATCACTGGCTCCGGAAATATAATCCACAGATACATTGTAGAACTTTGCAAGGATGAGCAGATTATCAATGGGAATGCGGGTCTTGCCGCTTTCATAGTCGGAATAAGTGCGCTGACCAATATGCAAAAGGTCAGCAACTTTCTGCTGTGTCAGAAAATGGTCTTCCCGGATCTCTCGTATCCGCTCATTATAGCGCATATCTTCACCACCTTACACAATAAGTATAAGGATATTGGAAAGAAACTTGACAAATAGAGTTATAAACTCTATAATAACAAGCGGAATGATAGAGTATATAACTCTACCTACGTAGTCTGGCAAAAACGATTGGAGGAATGAAAATGCTGAATTACCCAAAGTCGTATGAGATGCTGGCAGAAGAAGAACTAGAGTATACCAGCGGTGGTGGCGATGTGGATTTCATGCTGGCGCTGGCTGCTGGTGGACTGGCGGGAATTGTGGTATCGTCGATTCTTTATGTGGTAAACGGCGAGAACATCCGAAACAGGAAAAAAGCAGAATGCCCGGAAAAGTATCTGCCGGATGCAGACCCTGCAAAGCGTAAACAGCTGGTAGAAGACACCAAATGGGAGTTGATGACATCGCCGCTGGGCGCGGTTTCACTAGCAGGTTTTACCGCATCAAGTGTGTGTATCCTGGTAGGTGCGGGCATTACGATTGCAAATATTTTTGAGGATGCAAAGAAGAAATAAGGGGAGGATAGTGCTTTATGAAGTATCCGGAGAAATATACAGTATTGTGCACAGAAGAAATGGAATATCTTACTGGCGGCGGGGATGCAAATGTTGCCATGATGGGCATTGGCTTTTTAGGCGGCATTATGTGCGCGCTGGCTTCGAGTATTTACCGTGGGGCAATCAGCAAGAAACTGCAGAATGAGAATCCTGAAAAATATCAACCAGCAGCAGATGGAAGCAATCTGTTGTTGGTACAGGATACATTGAAAACCTATTTCATGTCAGCAGGCGGTATTATGATTACACTGGGACAGATCGCATCGGTTGGTTGTATCGCAGCAGGTACACTTGTGCAGTAAGATAGGTAGCAGTAGTCTGTGTAAGAAGAATGGCACCTTATACCGGGAATCCACTGGTATAGGGTGCCATTTTATGTTTTATTGTTTTTATCTCTCAGTTGTAGCCTGCTTTTCCTTGGCAGATTCCGTTTTGCGCTTATCCAGCGCATCAAACTGCTGCAGGATCTGGGGGTCTTTCAGCTTGATGACCTTGCCGGAGAGGTAGTGCAGGGTGTTTTCCTCCGGCACATTCAGAAAGCTGATGCGCACCGCGCACAGTGCCTGCGTCTTGGCGCCGGTACGCTCGTTCATCTTACGGTTGCCGTATTTGATATCGCCCAGCACCGGCTTGCCCAGATAGGCCAGATGGGCGCGGATCTGGTGGGTGCGCCCGGTGACAAGGCCAATCTTGCACAGGGCAAAGGGGCCTGCGGTGCGCAGCACGTCCACATCCGTGATGATCTGCTTGCGGCGCTCATCCTGCGATTGATGGGCGTGGATGCTGACCTTGTTGTTCTTCTCGTCGTGCTCCCACCATGCGGTGAACCGCCCGGACTGGGGAATACCCACCGTGATGGTGTAGTACTCCTTCTTCAGCAGGTCGGTGCGGATGATCTCGTTCATGTCCCGCAGGGCGGCGTAATTCTTGGCGGCGATCACCAGCCCCTCGGTGCCGCGGTCCAGCCGGTTGCAGATGCCGGGCTTGAAGCGATTCTCGCCGTGGGGATCGTATTCGCCCTTCTGGGTCAGGTACTGGGTAAAGGCGTCCACCAGATTGGCATCGCCGGTGCGGTCGCTGTGGCACAGCAGATGGGTGGGCTTGTACAGCACTGCAAGGTTCTCGTCCTCGTAGATGACGGTCACCTTGGGCTGATTAGGCTGCTTTTTTGGGGTAGCCTTCTGCACCGGCTTTGCGCCCTCCGGCGGGAAAAACTCGTCGTTGATGTACAGCTCGATCAGGTCTCCCGCCTGCAAACGGTACTCCGGTGCGGCCTTTTTGCCGTTCACCTTCACCCGCTTGTTGCGGAAACTCTTGTACAGCAGGCTGGTGGGAAAATCGCGGGTCACGCTCTGCACAAAGCGCGAAAGACGCACGCCGTCATCGTTGGCGGTGGCAGTAAATTGTTTCATAAAGCTATCCTCATCGTTTTTGTCAGAATCATGCTTTTATAATAATATAGGCGGGGCGGGAAGTCAACGCGCATTCCGGTGCAAAATCCGGGTTATTTTTGCAGAACGCTTGTGTTTGCGCCGCAAAATGGGTACTATAAGGAAAGAACATAGAAAAAAGGAGTACCGCCATGGCAGAGAATAAACGGCACAAGGGACATCGCCAGCGGATGCGGGAGCGGGTGCAAAGCTACGGGCTGGACAGTCTGGCCGAGCACGAGGCGCTGGAATATGTGCTTTACCTGACCAACGCCCAAAAGGACACCAACGGTATCGCCCACGACCTGATCGATCGGTTCGGGGATTTTGCGGCGGTGCTGGAGGCCAGTGAGGAGGAACTGTGCACCGTGGAGGGCGTAGGCCCCTCTACTGCCCGGATGCTGCATCTGCTGCCCCAGATCAGCCGGTACTATGGCCGCAGCCGCACCAGCACCACCCGCTGCATCAAGACCACCGAGCAGATGGGCAGCTACCTGATGGCAAAATTTGCGTGGTCGGACTACGAGCGCGCCATGCTGGTCAGCCTGGACAGCCGCAAGCGGGTGCGCGCCGCCGTCTGGCTGCGGGAGGGCACCTCCGACCGGGTCAGTCTGGATATCAAGAACGTGGTGGCTGCCGCCATCAAGGGCGGTACGGATGCCGTGGTGCTCTGCCACAATCACCCCAACGGGGTGGCGCTGCCCTCGCTGGAAGATATGGACGCTACCGGCAGCATTGCCCGGGCGCTGGGGCTGGTGAATGTGCACCTGCTGGATCACTTCATCCTGACCGACACCGAGTATTTTTCCATGCGGGACGCCAACCGCCTGCCTATCTACGATTTCAAGACCGGCACGCTGTTCTGGCCGTAAAACAAAAAACTGTTTACATTATAAAATGTGTGTGCTATAATACAACTTGAAGCAACAACGGATTGTAGTTATACGCGCGGAAGGGAGAAAACGATGGCAGAGGAAAAATTTGAACTGGTGTCGAACTATGCTCCCACTGGCGACCAGCCTCAGGCGATCGCGCAGCTGGTGGAGGGGGTGCAGCGGGGTGACCGCTGCCAGACCCTGCTGGGCGTGACCGGCAGCGGCAAAACCTTTACCATGGCCAACGTCATTGCCCAGTGCAACCGCCCCACGCTGGTGCTGGCGCACAACAAAACGCTGGCGGCACAGCTGTGTACCGAGTTCCGCTCGTTTTTCCCCAACAATGCGGTGGAGTACTTCGTCAGCTACTACGACTACTACCAGCCGGAGGCCTACATTCCCAGCACCGATACCTATATTGAAAAGGACAGCGCCATCAACGACGAGATCGACCGTCTGCGCCACTCGGCTACGGCGGCGCTTTCTGAGCGGCGGGACGTCATTATTGTGGCCTCGGTGTCCTGCATCTACTCGCTGGGCGACCCCATCGACTACCGCAGCATGGTCATCAGTCTGCGCCCCGGGATGCAGATGGAGCGGGACGAGCTGTGCAAAAAGCTGGTCACCCTGCAATACGAGCGCAACGACGTGAATTTTGTGCGCAATAAGTTTCGAGTGCACGGCGACACGGTGGACATCTATCTGGCTTATATGAGCGAACTTGCCATCCGGGTGGAGTTTTTCGGGGACGAGATCGACCGTATTACCGAGTTCAACCCCCTGACCGGCTCCAAGCAGAACGTGGTCAAGCACGTTGCCATCTTCCCGGCCAGCCACTATATCGTCAGCGCGGAAAAAAAGGCCGCTGCACTGGAAAAGATCCGCGCCGAGTGCGATGCGCAGGTCAAGCAGTTCACCGCCGAGGGCAAGCTGATCGAAGCGCAGCGCATTGCCCAGCGCACCAACTACGACATCGAGATGCTGAACGAGGTGGGTATCTGCAAGGGCATCGAAAACTACTCGGCAGTGCTGTCCGGTCGTGCGCCAGGCAGTATGCCCACCACCTTGCTGGATTATTTCCCGAAGGATTTTCTGCTCTTCGTGGACGAGAGCCACGTTACCCTGCCGCAGGTGCGCGCCATGTACGGCGGCGACTACGCCCGCAAAAAAACGCTGGTGGAGTATGGCTTCCGTCTGCCGTCCGCCTTTGATAACCGCCCCCTGAAATTTGAGGAGGTGGAGTCCAAACTCAACCAGATGATCTTTGTCTCCGCCACCCCCGGCGAGTACGAGCGCCGGAACAGTTCGCAGGTGGCGCAGCAGGTCATCCGGCCCACAGGTCTGCTGGACCCGGTCATCTCGGTGCGTCCGGTGGAAGGGCAGGTGGTGGACCTGCTTGGCGAGATCAACGCCCGCATCCAGCGGCAGGAGCGGGTGCTTGTGACCACCCTGACCAAAAAGATGGCCGAGGATCTCACCGATTACCTCACCGAGCAGGGGATCAAGGTCAAGTATATGCACCACGAGGTGGATACCTTCGAGCGCATGGAGATCATCAAGGATCTGCGTTTGGGCAGCATCGACGTGGTGGTGGGCATCAACCTGCTGCGCGAAGGTCTGGATCTGCCGGAGGTGAGCCTTGTGGCCATTCTGGACGCAGACAAGGAGGGCTTTCTGCGCAGCGAGACCAGCCTGATCCAGACCATCGGCCGCGCCGCCCGCAACGCGGAGGGCATGGTCATCATGTACGCCGATGTGGTGACCGACAGCATGGAGCGCGCCATCACCGAGACCGAGCGCCGCCGCGCCATCCAGATGGCCTATAATGAGGAACACGGCATCGTGCCCAAGACCATCGTCAAGGCCATTGCGGACAGCATCGAGATCAGCGATAAGGCCGAAAACGCCAAGCGCAATACCCGCCGCATGGGCAAGATGGAGCGGGAAGCTGCCATCGAGCGCCTGACCCGGGAGATGAAGGAGGCCGCGAAACTGCTGGAATTTGAACACGCAGCCTTCCTGCGGGATCAGATCGACCGTCTGCGCCGGGGCGAAAACCCCACCGTGGACTCCGCCGCCGAGACCGAACGCAAACAGAACCATGCACAGACACAACGAAAAGGGAGAAAATACCTTGGCAAACGATAAAATTATCATCAAGGGTGCCCGCGAGCACAACCTGAAAAATATCAACCTGACCCTCCCGCGGGAAAAGCTGATCGTCATGACCGGCCTTTCCGGCTCGGGCAAGTCCAGCCTGGCTTTCGATACCATCTATGCGGACGGTCAGCGCCGCTATGTGGAAAGCCTTTCCAGCTATGCCCGGATGTTTCTGGGACGGATGGATAAGCCGGACGTGGACGAGATCACCGGCCTTTCACCGGCCATCTCCATCGACCAAAAGACCACAAGCCATAACCCCCGCTCCACCGTGGGCACTGTGACTGAGATCTACGATTATCTGCGCCTGCTGTACGCCCGCATCGGCGTGCCGCACTGCCCGGTGTGCGGGCGGGTCATCAGCCAGCAGACCGTGGATGAGATGGTGGACGCCGTCCTCAAGCTGGAAGAGGGCACAAAGTTTCAAATCTTAGCCCCGGTGGTGCGTCAGCGCAAGGGCACCCAGCAGAAGGAACTGGACTCCGCCCGCCGCGCCGGCTATGCCCGCGTAAAAATCGACGGAAACCTGTATGATCTAGACGAGGAGATCAGTCTGGAAAAGAACATCAAGCATACGGTGGAGATCGTGGTGGACCGCCTTGCCCTGCGCAAGGGCATCCGCAGCCGTCTGGCGGATTCGCTGGAGACCGCGCTGGCGCTCACCGGGGGCGTGGCCGAGGTGGACGTCATCGGCGGTGAGTGCATGACCTTCAGCCAGAACTTTGCCTGCCCGGAGCACGGCATCTCCATCAGCGACCTGTCGCCCCGGCTCTTCTCCTTTAATAACCCGCTGGGCGCCTGCGAAAAATGCACCGGCCTTGGCACCTTTATGCGGGTGGACGAGGATCGCATCCTGCCCAACCGCAGCCTTTCCATCCGCGAGGGCGCTATCAAGGCCAGCGGCTGGTACTACGCTGAAGGCTCTGTGAGCGAGATGTACTACCTTGGCCTTGGCAAAAAATACGGCTTTACGCTGGATACGCCCATCAAGGAGATGAGCACCGAGGCGGTGAACGCCCTGCTCTACGGCACCAATGGTGAAAAGATCGAGATGCACCGCACCAACGAGTTCGGTAGCGGGGTATACTACAACACCTTTGAGGGCATTGTGGAAAATCTGGAGCGCCGCTTCCGCGAGACGAGCAGCGAGTGGATGAAGGAAGAAATCGGCAGCTTTATGTCCGGCGTGGAGTGCCCGGACTGCCACGGGCAGCGCCTGAAGCCGGTGGTGCTTGCCGTGACTATCGGGGATAAGAACATCAGCCAGTTCTGTGAGATGTCCATCCGGGACGAGCTGGAATTTATCAAGCAAAACGAGCCGAACCTCACCGAAAAGCAGCAGCAGATCGGCGGCCAGATCATGAAGGAGATCAAGAACCGCCTGCAATTCTTGCAGAGCGTTGGTCTGGACTATCTCACGCTTGCCCGGGCGGCGGGCACGCTTTCCGGTGGTGAGAGCCAGCGCATCCGCCTGACCACCCAGATCGGCAGCGCCCTGTCCGGTGTGCTCTATGTGCTGGACGAGCCCTCTATCGGCCTGCATCAGCGGGACAACGATAAGCTCATCGCTACCTTGAAAAACCTGCGGGATCTGGGCAACACGGTCATCGTGGTAGAGCACGACGAGGACACCATGCGCAGCGCGGATTATATCGTTGACGTAGGCCCCGGTGCCGGCGTGCACGGCGGCGAGATAGTAGCCGCAGGCAGCGTAAAGGATATCTGTAAGGCCAAGCGCAGCATTACTGGCGACTATCTCTCCGGCCGCAAGCGCATTGCAGTGCCCCAGACCCGCCGCACCGGCAACGGCCACTGCCTGACCGTAAAGGGCGCACGGGAAAATAACCTGCGCAACATCGACGTCAGCTTCCCTCTGGGGGAGTTCATCTGCGTCACCGGCATTTCCGGTTCGGGCAAGTCCAGCCTCATCAACGAGATCCTGTACAAAACGCTGGCCAGCGAACTGAACGGTGCCCGCTCCCGCGCCGGCAAGTGTGATGGGGTAGAGGGGTTAGAGTTTGTGGATAAAGTCATCGGCATCGACCAGCAGCCCATCGGCCGCACACCGCGCTCCAACCCCGCCACCTACACCGGCGTGTTCAACGATATCCGCACCGTGTTCTCCCAGACACAGGACGCCAAGATGCGCGGCTACGGCCCGGGGCGGTTCAGCTTCAACGTCAAGGGCGGCCGCTGCGAAGCCTGCGAAGGCAACGGCATTCTGCAGATCGAGATGCACTTTTTGCCGGATGTATATGTGCCCTGCGAGGTGTGCAAGGGCGCGCGCTACAACCGCGAAACGCTGGAAGTAAAGTATAAGGAAAAGACCATTGCGGATGTGCTGAACATGACCGTGGAGGAAGCGGTGGTGTTCTTTGCCAACCAGCCCAAGATCGCCCGCAAGCTGCAAACCCTGCTGGACGTGGGTCTTGGCTATGTCACCCTAGGGCAGAGCGCCACCACACTGTCCGGCGGCGAGGCGCAGCGTGTGAAGTTGGCCAACGAGCTTGCCCGCCGCGGCACTGGCAAGACAGTGTATATTCTGGACGAACCCACCACCGGCCTGCACATTGCAGACGTGCACCGCCTGATCGAGGTGCTGCAAAAGCTGGTGGACCTGGGCAACACGGTCATCGTCATCGAGCATAATCTGGATCTGATCAAGTGTGCCGACCATATCATTGATCTTGGCCCCGAGGGCGGCAGCGCCGGCGGCGAGATCGTAGCCGAGGGCACCCCGGAGCAGGTGGCCGACGTGCCCGGCAGCTTTACCGGCCAGTATCTGCGCCCGCTGCTGGAACGCGACCGCGCACAGCGTGCTGCAGAAGCAGAAAAACACTGAAAAACAGCAAAAAACAAAAAAGCGCGTATCCGTGTAAAAATCAGACTTTTCTCAGAAAAAACCAAAAATAATCGAAAAATCTGTTGACAAAACGGCCTTGCCTGAGTATAATATCTCTTGTCGCCACGCTTCGGTAGGGAAGCGGCGGTCGATATCCGGGTGTAGCGCAGTTTTGGTAGCGCGCTTGAATGGGGTTCAAGAGGCCGTGAGTTCGATTCTCGCCACTCGGACCAAACAAAAATAATCCGAACTTGTTTCCGATAGGAGATGGGTTCGGATTATTTGTTTTCTTCGGAAAGTTCAATGCAGGTATCTGTGGAAGATGAAATCCGAAATCATAGATTGACCGACACAAATCATGCAATGATTTCAGGAGGACAAGACTTGGATGATAATCTTTTTGGATTGCACCAAAAAACAATTGATTCTTGAAAAAGTGAAATGAATGGTATATATTTATATTAGTTAGTGTTTGTATTTACACATAACTGTGAAATTTTCGTGAAATAGCATGGCTACAAGAATATAGATTGGATGTTAAATATGAAGGTTGTTAGTTTTGTTAATATGAAAGGCGGCGTTGGTAAAACAACTCTTGCTGTTAATATTGCTGATTTTCTTACGCACAGACACTCCAAAAAGGTACTGCTGGTTGATGTTGACCCTCAATTTAATGCAACGCAATGTATGATAAATGGCGATGACTATGTTAAATATATCAAAAACGGCGGTACGACTATAAAGGATGTTTTTAATTACAAAAATCCCGCATCGGTTTCTGTGGTTGGAGGAGCAGTGGGAAAAGAACCTATACCCTATTCCGGTATTATCCCATATAAAACCACTCGTGGATTTGACCTCATTCCGAGTTTACTGGATTTGTTTAGGTTTGAAATGGCTCCTGGTCAGGGAACAGAGAATAAGTTGAAAAATTATCTGAATTATGTAAGAAAAACCGGCAAATATGATATCTGCATAATTGATTGCCCGCCTACACCATCCGTTTGGATGACGAGTGCTCTCATTGCTTCTGATTTTTACTTAATACCTTCCAAGCCGGATCCCATTAGTATGACAGGCTTGGATTTGCTCGAGGGTATTATAAAGGAAAGAAAAGAGAATTATGGTTGTTCCTGTCGATGTGCCGGACTAGTATTAACTATTGCTGAAACGAATACTATTGTGTACAAGAAGGCAGTTGATTATTTTTCAGGTGCTGCCAATTGGAAAGACTACTTGTATAAAACGCCTGTTCCAAAGCGTGTTGATATTGCCAGAGGACAGTTGGCTGGTACTTTTATATTAGATCTTGATAAAACTGATTTGAATCTCAATTTCTCTAGCATTACGCAAGAGTTTTTAAGGAGAGTGGAGGGAGAATAATGGCTGGTGCAAATAAACGGAAATCCAATCCAGAATATGAACGTCAGCAGTTTATTAATTTCTTTGAAGAATTAAGTTGGCTTTTAGAATCAAACAAAGATCTTAATTTCAAAAAGGCATCCCAGTTTTTACGTGAGTATAGAAATTGGGCTGTGCATGGAGCAATAGTTAGTGGGACATCAAATAATGCGTATAACCTAATTGGTGTACTTCCCTCGCTATTGAAGGATAATGACATTTTTCAAAACAATGCTCAGCTGGTTCAATTCGCAGAAGAAGTACTGGCATTGAGCATCCCTCGTTGGGAAAAGAAATCAAGGAACGAAATAATTGGCTTGATAGTTTGTGAAGTGGAAGATGTTAATAAAGAAAGACTGGATATACTGACCAAATGGGCAGCAAATATTCTAAAGAATAAGACAGAAGTCCGTGAAATGCAGAGTAAAGCAAAGACATCTGGCAATATGTTTTCTTGGAACGAAACAATACAAAAGTTAGTAGGAAAAGAAAATGAGTAGACGTATTGGTGAAGATTTTGACGAGTTTGTGAAATTTCTCTCTAAATACAGCCTGACTTCATACGCTTCTGCTCCACAACAAATCGAGGCTTGTAAAGGAATGCATAAAAAATTGTTTGGTTTGCTTGTTTTTAATGCCGAATTCAAGATACAAGGTAGTTATCCTAACTCGGCCGTTTTTCTGGATGAAATGGCTTCTGATTTGCTGCTTTCTTTATTTTGTATCACGCAGGGAATGTACAAGCCTGCTAAACTTCAACTTCGCTGTTGCATAGAGAATTTTTTGAAATCGCAGGTAATGATTAATGAACCTGCGATAATTCATGAGAAAAGCGTCTATGCTGTTTTTGATGCTGCAAAAAATGACAGCCATTTTCATACACTGATAGGTCAAGCATGTATTGACTCTTTGCACAATGATTATTCAACACTCTGTCGGACGGTACACGGTGATCCTAAAATAATGAAACCGGTAAGTGCTTTATCAATGCTACCTCAATACAATCAAGTATCACATCAAGAAATATCTTCTATATACATAAGAACCGTAGAACAATGTCTGGGAGTATTATACTTAAACTTTCCCATTGTTGTAGATCAAATGCATCCTGATAATAAGAAAGATTTTCTCGATTGCTTGTCCAAAACGACCAAAGGCAATGTAGTTAACACACTTTACGGTCTTTGATTTTTAAGTTTAAAACAAAAACAGGGTGCGCCCTGCCGGACGCACCCCGCAAAAATCCACATACGATAAGTAAGGCAGGGAGTTCCCCAGCGGGAACTTCCTGTTTTTCTTTGCCAGAGATATGAGCCTGCTCTGCCTGCCACGCGGCAAACTCCCGCTGGCCTTCCTCGCTGTTCCAGCAGGCAAGGATGGCCGGGTAGAATGCCCGTGCCAGACGGTCAATGACTTCATCGGGGTAAGGGGAAGTGTTTGTGGACTTTTTCTTTTTGTTCAAACGCACGCTCCTTTGATCGTCCCACCGCAGCAAAGCCGGGCAAGAAAATCAAAGTTCCATTTTTATCAGGCGCAAGGGCGCGGATGCTTTCTGCCCTGCACTTGCGGTTGGTGGCTCGTTGATGGCTTACAAGTGCCTATCGTTATGCGATTTTTTCATCGTTCAGCAGTTCTTCAAACTGTGCCATATATGCCTTATGCCGTTTGAGAATCTTCGTGGTCTCCACTTTCACATAGGCATCATCAGGCACCTTAGGGAGATACTTCATCAGGAAATCAACATCCTGCTGGATTCGCCGGACGGCAGCTTCCAGCGCAGAATAGTTGATTCCGTAGATTCGTTTCTGCGGAGCAGGGCGGTCCTCCGGGTGCAGAATCTCGTGCACGATCTGCTTGCGGTTCGGAAAATCGGCTCTGGCGAGGCGGTGCATATCGGCATCACGGACTTTGAACTGCCCGGACAGGATTTTCTCCTGCATACCGGGTATCATCTGATCCATGATCTGAACGCCTCGCATGAACTTTTCAGAACGGGCAACATAGGATTCGCTGACATTGTTCCGCTCTGCGATCTGCTTACGAACGCTTGCTTCTGAGGCAGTGGGAGGAATTGTGTCAAATTGACACAATTCCTCCTGACCGGCTTTCTGAGTGGTTGCTGTATACTGATTGTTGCCGTTTCCACCGGGCTTCCGATGCTCCACACTGTACTGCTTTCCAATGAGGAACTTCTTCTGCTCCGGCGTGAGATTGCGTCGCCCCAACTGGTTCTTACAAATCCAAGCGAGGACTTCTTCTCTGCTTTCAAACGGGAGCGGCATAGTCGAGAAATAGATTTCGGGGTGCTTCTGGAGAATGGCATAACGGTTGTGGCCATCAACAAGGGTGTTACCCCAAACGATCAAAGGAGAGAGCAGCTTGCCCTCTTTCAGGATATTTTCTTCAAGCTGCTTAAATTCATCATCGGTCAGAGGAGGAATCTGGGACTGGAACTCCGGGTCGATTTTCAGATTGATCATACGCACACTCCTTTATCTCTCCTGCTGCGTCTGTTCTTCCTCCCGGAAAAAGGACGCAACATTCTGCTTTGCGGTTTTCAGTTTGAGCAGTTCCTCTTTAGCTTCCTTGTACTGCTCGTAGAACTTTGCCTTTTCGGATGCCAGCTGCGCATACTCGGCTTCCAGCTTTTTCGGGCTGGGCAGCTTGGTGAGGTTGTTTGCCTTGAAATAGGCTGCTGCCGCCCGGTACGCTGTCAGCTCTGCACGGTGCTGTTCCTCAAAGACTGCGGGGCGCTTGGCGGTCTTGAACTGCTGGGCAACATTCTTGGTGCTGGTGTAGGCTGCGATGTGATAGCGCAGCTCATTGTTGGCTTTCATGCGACCTTCGAGGTCTTTCACCACCGCCAGCGAGTCGTGATACTTGGTTTCCAGTTCAGCGATGCGCTGGTTCAGGGCGTCCTCGTCGGTCAAGTTCTTTTCCTGCAGAAGCTTCACGGTCTGTGCCATAACTTTGAGATTGTGTTTCGTGAGCCAACGCTTATAGCCGATGCCCTTGCCCTCGGTCATCCTCGACTGGATGTCGATCAGTTTCCCGATGGTATCCTGTTTGAACTGAACCTTGGGTTTGCGTTCGGCATTTGCCTGCAACGTGGCAAGCACTGCCGCCTTATCGAACTTGTCACCGAGATGTTTCGCCCGGATAAACTTCGTTCTGCCAGCGGGCAGATAGCTGAGCTGTCCACGGCTTTCCTTGACGGCAATGCCGTGCTGCTGCATGAGCCTGTCGGAAAAATCCTCAAAGCTCGTGGCACGGTACAACACTGAAGAAATCTGTTTCCGCAGGGTATCTTTTACGGTTTCAAACTTCTTCTGCCGGGGCTGCTGTCCAGCTGCGGTGAGGGCTGCGTTTTCACGGTCAAGTTTCAACTGGCCGCGCCTGCGCGCCCAATACTCAGCTTCGCTCACACGCTCTTTCGAGCCGTTGAGCAGGTCGATCTGGTACAGTCCGGCACCTTCGCACAACTCCATGACCTCGACACGCAAGTGCCGCATGGTCTGGGCCGTGCTGGAATGCTTCATACCCTCGCGCCAGTCACGGGGCTTCTGCATATAGGGCTTGCGTTCCACTTCTCGTATTCGGATGCTGCCGATCACGATGTGGACATGGATGTTTCCCGAATGGTTGTGCCCATCCGGGTGAGTGCAGACGATGGCAGGGTGACCGGGGAAGTTTTCTTCGCAGAATTTCAGGCCAAGTGCCTGTGCCTTTTCCATGGTCAAGCCGTTGTCGGCTGCATCTCGTGGGTCAAAGCTGATGATATACTGATGGCTCTTGATATCACCATGCTGGGTGTTCTTGCCATACTTGCGGTTTGCCAGCAGACAGGCCGTTGCAAACGAGAAATCGCCGCACTCAAGGGTATCGAGCAGGTAGGATTCCCGCAGCTTCGGCTTGCCCTGTTCATCCAGAAGTTGCTTTCCGGTGAACGCATCGTGCTGGTAAACGAGGTACGCTTCGATGGCGGTGTAGTCCGAGTTTTTAGAGGCGATATGCTTGAGCGTTGCCATACAGTTCACCCAGAACTTTCTCGGCGTGCAGCCGAAATGCGGTCAGGTCTGCAAGTTCGTCAAGGATTTTCGCTCGGATCTGTCCGGTGTCTGCGCCGCCGGAGTTGAAGTGCCTTGCAAGCTGGTTGAGGTTTCCACCCACCCTGCTGCACTGAGCAAGCAGAGTGGAAACGACAGTCAGAGTCTCTTCGCCGCCGCCGGCAACAATGACCGATTTCTCGATCTTGACGTTGTGGATGGCACGGCGGATGAGGGTGGACAGGGAGAGATGAAGGAGTTTTGCTGTGCATTGGAGTTCCATCTTTTCAGTTTCCGTCACTCGGAACTTGATGACGTGCGTTTTGTTGTTCGGCGTGTCGTGGTGCTGGGAATTGCTAGGAATCGGTTGAACATTCGTTTTGGTCATTGTACCTCCTGTCTGTTCGATAACTCCTCGGTGAAGTTATGTAAGCACGACACGCCGTTCCATTCGTGCCGCAAGGCACGAATGATGAGCAGGGTTTGGGGTTGGACCGCGTTTGCGAAGCGCAGCGGAGCAATGAAAGCCCCAGTGGGGCTTTTAAGCGGCAGCGCGGTCTGCGACAGCAGATGGAGGGGCGTTGCCCCGACAAGCGCTACCCCAACAAGATCACTTCGGAAATGCAGACGCATTGCAGAAGTGAAGTCCCGGTGGAGCACAACATTTTCAAGAATTGAAAATTTGTGGCCACGGGACGGTTCTTGCCCTCTACCGCTGCGCTCAAAACGCATTTTCAACAAATGTTTCCGAATTGTTAAGACGCAAAAATAAGTAGAGAGTTCCGCTGCTCGTGTATGTTGATCGCCGTTTGCTCCGAACGAAGTTCCTGCCCCTGTTTGTGCAGCGACGTTGTCCGGCTCGCTCACGGAAAGTGTGAGGTCATGGCGCAGTAGGGATAAGCTGTAAAAAGAAGCATGGACGCCCCCGAAAAGGAGAGCGTCCATGCTTCTTGCTGTATCCGAATGGAGGAGATTGCGAAATCAGTGATTGTCCGGGCAGACGATTTCCAGCATCTGATCGAAAACCTCTTCCATCTGCCGCACCAGTGTGAACTGGGTGCGGGCGCGGTCGAGGTTGTGATCCGGGCGAGCAATATGGAAATAATGGTCGCCCTCCAGATAGTCAGTCAGAAAACGGATGCCGCATTCCAGCGTCATGAGCCTTGCACCCCATGCAAGGCTCTTTTTTTCTGCCATGCTCATGGATGCCCCGGCAGTGGAGAGATACCCTTTGGCGAACACTTCGTACAGATGCAGGTCAAAATGGACTTTGCTCTGGTCAGGTTCGTCCTCAGCGCAGTCGTTGGCACCGGTGCGGATGGAATCGCCGAAGTCGTAGGCCGAAAGTCCCGGCATCACGGTGTCGAGGTCAATGACACAGATGCCTTTTCCGGTAGCGGCATCGATGAGGACATTGTTGATCTTGGTGTCATTGTGGGTGACGCGCAGAGGAATTTCGCCAGCTGCCAGCTGATCCAGCAGGACATGGCAGTCCTGCTCCCTCGCATGGATAAATTCGATTTCCGACGTGATATTTTTTGCCCGGCCCAGTGCATCGGCGGCGAGGGCTTTTTCAAAATTGGCATAGCGGTTGGGCGTGTCGTGGAAGCGGGCGATGGTTTCGTGGAGGGTGGAGGCCGGGTAATCCTCCAGCTGGTTCTGGAATTTGCCCAGTGTCTCGGCCACGGTGCGGAAGTCGGTTTCGCTGCCGACCTGCTGCAAACAGATGGTATCTTCTACAAAGTCGTAGGCACGCCATGCACCGCCGTCTGCATCCAGATAGCAAGTCGACCCCGACAAAGTTGGGATGACATTCAGCGTTTCCCGTGCTGGGTCGCCGCCCTCGGCAAGAATTTTCGCCCGCAGATGCCGGGTCACGCCGCAGACATTCTCCATCAGGCCCACCGGGTTAGTAAAGGTATCTGTGTTGATGCGCTGCAAAATAAAGCGTTTGGAATGATCTTCCCGCCAGACCACAAAGGTGTCGTTGATATGCCCCTCACCATAGTGGTGAGCATCGCAGAGCACAGGCCCGCCAAAATCAAAGGCATTTGCAGCAGACTGGAGCAGAGAAAGGGTAACGGATTTCATCATAAATTCCTCGTTTTCGTTATACTTCATGCCGTTTTGTCGGGGCGGGGCGTTTTCCCTGCCGCGTCTGACGGCGGTATTCGTTGGGGGTCAAGCCTTCCACCTTGCGGAAGCACTGGGAGAAATAGCTGGGGGATGAAAAGCCCATCAGCTCGCTGATCTGCGCCAGGCTGTAGCTGGTGTTGCCCAGCATATGCTTGCTCTCCTCAATGCGGCGGCGGTTCAGGTAAGTAATGGGGGAAATGCCGTACTCCCGCTGGAAGGTGTGGGCCAGATAGTATTTGTTCAGGTGGGCAAGCTCTGCCAGCAGGTCCAGCGAGATATCCTCGCGGTAGTTGGTGTCCAGATACCGCTTGATCTCGGCGCACTCCCGGTTCTCGGTCGGGGCAGCCTCCTCCAGCTGCAGCGAAATGGTGGTGCAGCGCACCAGCCAGATCAGCAGTACCTCCAGCAGGTCCTGACAAACGGTCTCGCAGCCGTCTAAGCTGCGGTCGGCCTCGGCCAGCAGCATGTGCAGCAACGTGACCATCCGCTCCCGGTTCTCCCGGCAATTGAAGATGGCGTAGTTCGTATCCGCCTTGCTGAACAAAAACTCCATGCTGGCAACGCCCAGCACGATATACTCCAAGGGCGAGGCGTTCAGGCTAAGCTCGGTATGCTCCACCTGCGGGTTCACAATGACCATATCGTCCGGCTTTACCGGGAACAGCTGCCCGGCAAGGTAGAACTGTCCCTCGCCGCTCAGACAGTAGAACAGCTCTGTGCAGGAATGGGTGTGGGCAGTGCTGTTCCAATCGCCGCCAAATTTGCTTTTGCTGATGTACAGCAGCCGGAAGGATTCCCGTGGAGCGGGAGCATGGCGGATATCAAATCGCTCGGTACTCATAAATGGCTCCTTTTGAGGCAAAGAACAAAAAACATAAAAATAAAAGCAAGATACTAAAAATACGAGCCTAAAAACGATGCGTTGCTTCGTACGTTTTTTCTTATTATAGAGGCAATGAAGAAAAAATGCAAGCCCTGATTTTTGGATAGGATCAATACTTTTGCCTTTGATGGTGTGTGAAAATATGTCAAATTGGTTACAGATGGGGAAATGTTCCAAAACAATCCGACCAATTTTAGTGCTTTTGCTGAAAGAATTTCCAAAAAGCAATATTTCTAAAAAATGAAACAACAAAGACCTTGTTGCGAACCGTAAAAACCTCTATATTGGAACCAGAAAAAACCACAGCCCTCTCGGACGAAGCCTGTTTGCCCCGGCTGTGTTTTGAACGGAATTTTATGATGGAGGATACACTATGAAACGCATTTCTCGTCGCAATTTTCTGAAAGCGGCTGGCGTGGGTGCCGCTGCACTGAGCCTGGCTGCCTGTGGTGGCGCTGCCAGCTCCACCGCGTCCAGCACGGCATCTTCTGCCGCTGCTTCTTCCGCAGTGGCTGCGGACGTCACCATCAAGGTTGCTGCCATCGAGACCGGCTACGGCGCTGAGATGTGGAAAAAGGTCGCCGAGGCCTTTACCGCACAGACCGGCATCAAGGTGGACCTGACCACCGACAAAAAGCTGGAGGACGTCATCGGCCCCTCCATGCAGGGCGGCGACTACCCCGACGTGGTTCATCTGGCCACCGGCCGTGAAGCTGCTCTGACCGAGCAGTTCATCAAGGGCAACCTGATCGCCGACATCACCGATGTGCTGAGCATGACCGTGCCCGGCGAGAGCAAGAAGGTGAGCGAGAAGATCGCCGGCGGCTTTACCGACACCTCCCTGACCAACCCCTACGGCGATGGCAAGACCTATCTGGCTCCCATGTTCTACAGCCCCTGCGGCCTGTTCTACAACGCCGGTTTCCTGAAGGAAAAGGGCTGGGACGTGCCCAAGACCTGGGACGAGATGTGGGCACTGGGCGATAAGGCTGCCGCTGAGGGCACCTACCTGTTCACCTACCCCACCACCGGCTACTTCGACGCCTTCTTCTATGCACTGATGTACGCTGCCGGCGGCCCCGAGTTCTTCAACAAGGCCACCCACTACACAGAGGGCATCTGGGACACCCCCGAGGCAAAGACCTGCTTTGATATCGTGGCAAAGCTGGCTTCCTACACCAACCCCATCACCCCCGCACAGGCCAACGATCAGGACTTTACCCAGAACCAGCAGCTGGTGCTGGACAACAAGGCCCTGTTCATGCCCAACGGCACCTGGATCGTGGGCGAGATGGCCGAGGCTCCCCGTGCAGACGGCTTTGAGTGGGGCATGACCGCCCTGCCCGCTGTCAAGGCCGGCGGCGACAGCTACAGCTACACCTGGTTCGAGCAGGCATGGATCCCGGCGGGTGCTGAGCATCTGGATGCAGCCAAGCAGTTCGTGGCGTACCTGTATAGTGACGAAGCCTGCAAGCTGTTCGCCGAGAGTGGCGCTATCCAGCCTGTGCTGGGCATCGCCGACAGTCTGGAAGGCGACAACAAGATGTTCTACTCCATCTACGACAACGGCGCAAAGGCCGCTATGGGCAACTTTGCTTCCTTCACCGCTATCCCCGGTGTGGAAGTCCGCACCGTGTTCTTCGACCCTGTCAACTCTCTGGTGTCCGGCAGCATGACCGAGCAGCAGTGGATCGACGGCATCAAGTCCGCCAGCGACCAGATGCGCGCCAACATCATCGAGTAATTAAGCCCTGCCCAGCGGGGGCGGTTTTTACCGCCTCCGCTTTTTTGGGCTGTACAGTACCATCAAGAAAGGAACGGTCAATCCCCTATGAGAACGGATAAAAGCCGCAAACGGTTCGTATTCCTCTGTGTGGCACCAGCTACCATCCTGTTTTTCCTCTTTATGATCCTGCCCACCCTCAACGTGTTCCGCATGAGTTTGTATGAGCGGGGTGCCTATTCTCCCAACGAGACCTTTGTGGGGCTTAAAAACTTCCAGCATCTGCTGCGGGACGCCCAGTTCATCCGCTCCATGCAGAATATGATCCTGCTGGTGGTAACGGTCACCCTGATCACCTTCGCCTTTGCACTGGTATTTGCTGCCATCCTCACCCGGGAGAAGATCAAAGGCCAGAACTTTTTCCGCATCATCTTCTACATCCCCAACATCCTGTCGGTGGTCGTCATCTCCGGCATCTTCTCTGCCATCTATAAGCCGGAAAACGGCATGCTGAACAGCATCATCGGCCTGTTCCGCAACATGAGCGACCCCATCCTGTGGAAGGGCGAAAAACTGGTCATCCCATCCATCATCATTGCCATGGTGTGGCAGGCCATCGGCTACTACATGGTCATGTACATGGCCTCCATGTCTGCCGTGCCCATCAGCCTGTACGAGAGCGCCAATCTGGACGGTGCCGGGCGGCTGACCCAGTTCTTCCAGATCACCATCCCCCTCATCTGGACGAATATCCGCACCACCCTCACCTTCTTTATCATCTCCACCATCAACATGGCCTTCCTCTTCGTCAAGGCCATGACCAGCGGCGGGCCCAACGGCGCATCGGATGTGGCGCTGAGCTATATGTACAGCCAGAAAGACGCTGGCCTGTATGGTTACAGTATGGCCATCGGCGTGGTAATCTTCCTGTTCTCGTTTGCCCTGTCCGCCTGTGTCAACAAGGTCACCAACCGCGATACGCTGGAATTTTAAGGAGGGAAGAAGATGCAGAATACCACCGAAAAATCTTCCCGCTCTGCGGAAGGTCTGTACAAGTTTTTCATCTATTTTGTGCTGGTTCTGCTGGCCGTTACCATCATCGTGCCGGTGGCATGGGTGTTCATGGCCTCCATCAAGCAGAATGCAGAGTTCTACGGCAACCCCTGGGCACTGCCCGCCGGGTTCTACTGGCAGAACTTTGTCAACGCATGGAACGGCGCGAAAATGGGCGAATATATGCTCAACTCGGTCATCGTCACCGCGCTGGCGCTGGCGCTGCTGCTGGTCGTTGCCCTGCCCGCCGCCTACTGCCTGTCCCGCTTTCACTTCAAGGGGTGCAAGGTGCTGAACACCCTGTTCATGGCGGGCCTGTTCATCAACGTGAACTACATCGTAGTGCCCATCTTTCTGATGCTGCGGGACGGCGATGTGTGGCTGAAAAGCCACTTCGGCAGCGGCTTTTTGCTGAACAATCTGGTGGTGCTGGCGGTGGTATACGCCGCCACCGCGCTGCCCTTTACCATCTACCTGCTGTCGGGCTACTTTGCCACCCTGCCCCACGATTTTGAGGAGGCCGCCTATATCGACGGTGCAAGCTATTTTTCCACCATGACCCGCATCATCTTCCCCATGGCAAAGCCCTCCATCATCACCATTATCCTGTTCAACTTCCTGTCCTTCTGGAACGAGTATATCATCTCCATGACCCTGATGAGCTCCACCAAGGCACCCCGCACCCTGCCGGTAGGTCTTTTGAACCTGATGCAGGCGCAGCAGAGCGCCGCCCAGTACGGTACCATGTACGCAGGCCTTGTGCTGGTGATGCTGCCCACCCTGATTTTGTACATCTGCGTGCAGCGGCAGCTGACGCAGGGCATGACCGTGGGCGGCCTGAAAGGTTAAGGTGACAGACGATGAAAGCATATTGGAAAAACCATCCCGCCCTGCGCATGATCCTGATGCTGGTGCTGTTCGTACTGGCACTGGTGCTGGTGGTGTCCGGCTGGAAAATGACCGGACAGCTGGCAGGGCTTGGCATCATGCTGGTGGGCGTAGCGCTGCTGCTGGCTGTGCTGGCGCTGTATAACGCCGCCTACGATTGACCCCCTACGATTCAAAGAGAGGTAAAGGAGAGTTTCCCATGGACGAATTGAGAAAGACCGGGCGCGTGACCATTCCCACAGACTTGGACGTTGTGCCCGAAACGCTGGAGATCTTAAAAAAGTGGGGTGCCGATGCCATCCGCGACTGCGACGGCACGGACTTTCCGCAGCAGCTCAAGGATGCGGACGCCAAGATCTACTCCACCTACTATACCACCC
>ERZ1034691.664-NODE-664-length-25256-cov-19.800087_pt1 | contig 25256 bp, 29 predicted proteins | sample MGYA00520638_ERZ1034691 | MGnify/ENA primary metagenome ERZ1034691 (study PRJEB33766, sample SAMN09781763) | gut metagenome | biome: gut microbiome | host: Homo sapiens | place: Madagascar | study: EMG produced TPA metagenomics assembly of the PRJNA485056 data...
TCGTTAACGCCATAAAGACGGCGGAAAAGAAGAAATACGCAGAGGGCCGAGCAGAAGGACGTGCAGAGGGACGTGCAGAAGGACGAGCAGAAGGCCGAGCAGAGGGACGTGCAGAAGGACGAGCCGAGGTAGCAAGGAAAATGCTCAGAAAAGGCATAGGCATAGATGTAATCTCTGAGATGACAGGCTTGTCAGCAGATGAAGTCGTAGCCTTGAAGGATTGAAACCCTGTAAAGCATGGCGTATATATGACAGAACGAAACATACCCCCCCAGGAGCTGAAGTCGTATGAGGACAGCGTTAACGCCTACCGCGATATCGTTAACGCCATAAAGACGGCGGAAAAGAAGAAATACGCAGAGGGCCGAGCAGAGGGCCGAGCAGAGGGACGTGCAGAAGGACGTGCCGAGGTAGCAAGGAAAATGCTCAGAAAAGGCATAGGCATAGATGTAATCACTGAGATGACAGGCTTGTCAGCAGATGAAGTCATAGCCTTGAAGGATTGAAACCCTGTAAAGCATGGCGTATATACAAAAGCATTGGCTCATGGAGTCGATTTTTCACTAACTCAAAATATGTTGGCAGTCGCAAAAGAGCCTATGCAGAGGTGAAGGCCATAAATTGGGTATCAACAATATAAATCCATTAAATTTAGTGAGATTGACGGCTCGGCAGACTTGATGCCAAAAAATAAATATTCTAAAAAGACACGTTAAAAATCTTCATTGCATAAAATATATTATATTTGCAGAGGTTATGGATAAGAATGAGATTTCACTAAGAATAATTGGCAAGAATGGGGATGCTCCACTTTCTCCTGCCAACTTTGACATCGGGCAGATACGATTCTTGCTCGATGAGGTGGAGAATTTGTTATATCCAGACAGGAAGAAACGTATAGACCGCCCTACGATTTCTTATGAATTGAAGGAAGGCTCTGTGCTCAATGTGTTTAAGACTTCCATGCAAAGTGTTCTCTTAGTGTCGTCTATGCTTGGCGTTATTGAGCAGGAAAATGGCTGTATTGATAAACTGGAAGTAGCAAGTGCGCAAGCAATAGAAAATCTTCAGTCTTTTGCATTGCGTCATAACTATGACATAGAAATAGGCACTTCTGACAAGCCACAACGCATCTTTAAGATTACTCCAACTACTCATTATGTCCGCCGTGAGAACATCTTGGTGGATATTGAGTGCTATTATTATGGTACATTGACAGATGCTGGTGGAAAGGACAAAGCTAACATTCATTTGGATACAAAGGATGCAGGTTCCTTGACAATTCGAACAGACAAGGAATATTTAGCGGGCTATCAGGGTAATCCTCTCTATAAGAAGTTTGGTGTACGAGTTCGGGCCAAGAAGAATATTCTTACTGGTGATATAGATAAGTCAACTTTGGTCTTGGTGGAATTGATGGATTATCACCCCAAGTTCGATGAGGATTATCTGCAGGGCTTGATTCGTAAGGCTACTCCAAAGTGGAGAGGTGTGAATGCGGACGAATGGTTGGCTAATATAAGAGGAGGGCTTGCCTGATGGAACAGAATTGCGTACTGTTGGACACCAGTTTCTTCATTCGCTTGTTGAATGAAGAAGATTCTTTGCACAATAATGCCTTGGGGTATTTCAGATATTTCTTGGAGCATGATTTCGTGATAAAGATTAGCACTATTGCCATAGCAGAGTATTGTGTGAGAGGGGATGTGAGTGAGCTTCCTCTTAAAAACATGCTCATTGTTCCTTTCAATTTCGATCATGCTCAACGAGCAGGAAAGATGATAGCAGAGGTCTATGCTGAGAAGAAAAGGCGCGGCGCTACCATTGCTCCAAGGGCTGTGGTGCCTAATGACACCAAGATGTTTGCACAAGCTGATGTGGAACCAGACATCACCTTTTATGGTACAGCGGATGTCGAATGTAAGAAGGTGTATAAAATGATAGAGTCAGCGGAAGGCAAGCTGTCTTTTAAGTTCATTGATATAACCATTCCTTATAATGCCTTCTTTGGAGAACTTGATTTTAAGGAGTAAATACTGATATGTTTTATGTCATAGAAAGGTAAATCACCGTTAGTCCGTATGGCGGTACCGATATAAAATAGTAAAGGTTATTTCTCCATTTAGATATGATGGTAGTAAATTAATAGATAGGCGTTGCCAGAAACTTTATGATTTTGCTCATGAATGTAATGGCAGCAGTATAGATGATATAAAAGCGGATTATGAAAAATTCTCTCAACGAATAATGACTATGTGGAATAATAAATAGAAATGTGGTTGCTTTGCCTGCAGCTTTATTTAGTAAAGCTACTATAGAGGCTCTCGTAATGATGCCTTTTTCCATTTATATAAATATTTGGGGGAATGATAGAAATGAGTTCTGTTTTTGGGGGCTATATTATGTTGAGTTGAGACTTAATATGTTATCATTATGGATACAGATTGGATTGATATATTGATACCCATCCTTGCAGCTTTGCTAGGAGGATTTGTTGGTGCGTGGTTTCAAAATTTGTTCTTGCAGCATAAGACAAATAAGGTACGCAAAATTGCCGTAAAAGGATTGTGTGTGTTTAAGAAGTATGCCAAGGATGGACAGACTTATGATACAGCAGCCTCAGACTTTAATAATGAGTTAAATGTGGTGGAAAAGCGTGCTGTATTAGTGGCTTTATGTAAATTAGGCATTCCTGTTGTTAAGCCAGTGGATAATGTTTTCGATATAGCTCACATACGGTTTGAACATGTAGTGATCTCCAAGGATTCATTATTCTTGATGACAGAACAAATTAATAAAGGCAATTGTGATACGATGTTCTTCTCTGATGTAGATGAATATTTTTCGTCAAACAGCAGATTGTATGCTACTCGTGCAGTAGCAAAGAAATATGTAGATGTAGATTTATCAAAGAGTAGATTAAATAAGGATACTCAACAGATAATCCATCCAGACTTAGCTACCAATCTTTTCACTCCTGGTGAATTAAATATATTATACGTATTCCGTTATCATACAAATCTTGATACCTATTTTGATGGAGCAGGAAATGCTAATCATTCTAGGATGCAGCAACTTAAAAAGGAAATAGATTTAGGCTTATGGGATACCTATCTGTTTTGGGATTGGGAGGCTTACCAAAGTGTAAGAAATCAAAACAATATGGCTGTTGCCTTTGCTAATGTGATGCAGAATAATTTTGCACAGCAATGTACAACACCGATTGATAATAAAGATAGGGTAGAGGCAACTACCCAACAAACTCCAAGCAATCATTAATATACTGGTGGTAGCAGATTAAGTAATTTTTAGCTTGAGCTTGCTATAATCATCAGCCCCAGGCGGTCCCATCCCGCATAACCTGGCGTAGACCGCTTTGGTCCGCCAACCTTATAGCGTAGCGGTTCTGAGCACCAGAGGGCGGTTACATCCATCGCTCCTGAGGAGAGAGGGTAGGGGTGAGAGGTGGAGCCTTCTTTAATGCTAAAGAAGGATGGGATGAATTTAGAAAAACTGATATCCACCAAAGCTTCCCTGAGCCTTATGCCAGTATGTATTGCCAGCAATTTGATAATTTTAAAAATGTTGCGGATTTCTTTGAATTTGCAGCAAAGTTAATGAGGAGATGAAACAAATGAAATATTTCTCAGATAATGAACAAGGAATGCCACCTTGTACATTGACAGAAATCAATGTGGATATATGGAACGTACCATCTACTTCTCTATATAGCCCTAATGTACTTCGATACTATCTTAAGTGTTTTTGAATAGCAAGTCTAAGTTGGCTGCTTCTCCTGATGGTGACAAGCCTCTTGTTCCTTGGAGATTGATTCGGCTTTGCCTTTCTTTATGAAAAAATAAATGTAGAATCTAATCATTTAAACGAAGTTAGGGAGATGAATCCTAAAGTGTATGAGGAAATAACCAAAGATAAATCTTTTTTGCCATTCAGTAAAATACATTTCTTTTTTATCGGCTCATCTGAAGATGAGCAAATTGCAGGAAATACGAATTATAAGGATTGTAGATTGTTGAATCAAGAACGATGGGATTCTTATGTAGGTAAGGACTATGATAATAAAAGAAAGTTGATAGCATACCATTGGTGCTGGAAAGGAGATAATCAGGTACCAACACGTGACAGGTATAGCATCTTTATAAAGACCGTATATAAATCAATCAAGTGGAGAACAGTCTTGAAGTACTGTAGTGTTGTGTTTGGGCTGAGTTTGCTTGCCGCAATCACTTGGGATGCGATAAAGGCTATTCTTTGTTTGATAGTTGGATTTTGTAAGTAGTCTTATGCCCCAAGACTCACATAATAACAAACGCATTGTCAAGAATACCGCACTGTTATATGTGCGTATGTTCTTTTCAATGGCCATTTCACTTTATACGTCAAGGGTAGTGCTTTCTACATTAGGCGTTGAAGATTTTGGTATTTATGGCGTAGTAGGTGGTATTGTAACGTTGTTTGATTTTCTGAATGCATCGATGTCAGGAAGTACATCCCGTTTTTTGACGTTTGAGTTGGGTAAAAAAAATAAGGAAAATTTATGCGATACGTTCTGCACCGCAATGTTTGTACATATATCCATAGCAATAGTAGTCCTTTTGATTGCAGAGCCTGTTGGAGTATGGTTTATACATGCAAAAATGCAAGTGCCACCAGAAAGAATGGATGCTGCCCAGATGGTGTTTCATCTTTCAGTTCTATCTATGATGATAAATGTAACGCAAGTGCCTTACAATGCGAGTATCATATCGCATGAGCGTATGGATGTTTATGCTTACGTGGAGATGGCCAACGTTGTAATGAAATTGGCGATTGTATATTTGTTGCAAATTGGACATTTTGACAAATTGATTTTGTATGCAATTCTCAGCTTTTTGGTTAGTATTTCTATAGCCATGTTTTATCGTGTGTATTGCATTCGCAATTTTTCTGAATGTCACGTATATAAGGTGTGGCGGGCAGACATATTTAAAAAAATGCTTGCCTTTTCAGGATGGGATTTGTATGGTAATTTAAGCGTCACAATGCGTACCCAAGGCGTAAATATGTTACTTAACATGTTTTTTGGTCCTGTCATGAATGCGGCTGCTTCAATAGCTTCTCAAGTACAAGGAGCTGTAATTGCATTTGCCCAGAATGTGACAACAGCAGTTCGTCCTCAGATAATAAAAAAGTATGCGGCTGGTGAGATGGAATCGATGGTTTCCTTAGTTCGCAATGCTGTAAAATTGAACTATCTTGTAATTTTATTAATAACAACTCCGCTCATTACCGAACTTCACTATGTGTTGTTTTTATGGCTTGGTCAGGTACCCTCTAATACTGTTACGTTTTGTTCGTTTACACTGCTCTTTAATTTTTTCTCAAATCTATCATTTCTGCTTGTAACTGGCATTCATGCCACAGGAAAGATATTTCGTCCGAGCTTTATTAATGGTACTTTATATCTATTGGTCGTTCCCATTTCATTTTTATCGTTTAAGTTGGGTGGAGCGGCATGGACATCCTATTTATTAAATGTTTTGGCTGTGTTCATAGGTATGCTTAGTAATGCTTATACGCTTAATTTGTATATAAAAGAGTTTCCATTTGGCAAATTCGTTATGAAGGACTTGTGCCCTTGCCTGTTACTTATGGTTGTTGTATTTGTCCTGTCTTTTTCGGTACGATATATGATGCCAGAATGTTTCTTACGCCTGATTATAGTCTGTGTTGTGTCAACCTCGGTAATATTATTTGTCGGCTATAAGTGTATTCTACCTATGAGTATTCGCAAGAAAATAATACAGAAAGTAAAATATAAGATATGGAAAAGAGATCTTTAGTGTCAATATTAACTCCTTGTTATAATACAGGTAACTACATACATCGCTTGCTTGAATCGGTTTTAGAACAGACTTATCCAAACATCGAGATGTTTGTAATAGATGATGGTTCTACGGATAATTCTGGTGACATTGTAAAATCATATATGCCAAAGTTTGAAGCAAGAGGCTATCAATTGGTTTTGATTAAACAGAAAAACTCAGGACAAAGTGTTGCAATACGTGAAGGCTTAAAATTAATCCATGGTAAATATCTTGCTTGGCCTGATAGTGATGATTTTTATGCTTCTTCTAAAGCCATTGAAATAATGGTAAACAAATTAGAAGGACTTGGGGACGACTATGCTATGGTCAGGGTAAAGGAGAATTTATTAGAAGACAAGTCTCTCAAAATAATAGGCTGTAACGGACAAAATGCTCCTACGGAATCAGAAAAACGTAAATTATTTGAAGATTGTTTATTTTGTATAAATGATTTTTTCTTTTGTGCAGGAGCATGTGTTGTTGATTTTCAAAAACTCAAAGAAGTCACATCTCTTGATATTTATACCAATAAAAACGCAGGACAGAACTGGCAACTCATGTTACCTCTTCTCTATAACTACAAATGCTACACTATACAAGCCCCATTATACAATGTAGTTGTAAGATTATCTTCACATAGCAGGGGACAATACGTAGGATATGAACGTACATTGGCAAAAATAACTTCTTATGAACAGACTATCCTTGAAACAATAAAAAACATTCATGGAATGCCTGAGGAAGAAAGAGATAGATATTCAATAGGCATTAAGAAAAAATATTGCAAGGAAAGACTCATGTTCGCTTTCGAATATCGAAAAAAAGACGAATTCGATATTTATTATAAAGAGGCGAAGAGAATTGGATGCAAGGGTCAAAAAGAATTGATTTTAAAAATATTCTTTCACATGCCAATCATAGTAAAGGGAGCTTTTTATATTATGAGGTTGTTGACACGATGATATCAATCCAATCAAAGAAAAATTGTTGTGGGTGCAGTGCTTGTGCATCCATTTGTCCGAAACATTGCATCTCGCTGACAGAGGATAGTGAGGGCTTCCTTTATCCTAAAGTTGACGAAACAATTTGCGTAAATTGCGGGTTTTGCGAAGAGGTGTGCAATGAGTTGCATCCTTATGACAAGTGCGAACCGCAACAAGTGCTTGCTGCGGTCAACAAGAATGAAGAAGTTAGGCTGAAAAGCTCTTCGGGAGGAATATTCTACCTGTTGGCAGAGAAGACCATACGTAAAGGCGGTGTCGTGTTTGGAGCACGCTTTGACGATACTTGGCAGGTGCTCATTGACTATGCCGAGGACATGAAAGGTGTGCAGGCATTCATGGGATCGAAGTATGTGCAGGCTCGCGTGTCTGAGGCTTACAAGGATGTAAAACGTTTTTTGGCAGATGGCAGACAGGTGCTGTTTTCGGGTACGCCATGCCAGGTGGCCGGGCTTCATAAGTTCCTGCGCAAGCCTTACGATAATTTGCTGACTGTCGATTTCATATGTCATGGCACGCCCAGTCCGAAAGTGTGGCGCTTGTACCTCGATGAAGTGATAAGCCGTGTGCAGTGCATAAGCGGTGTGGAGTTCAGAAACAAGGAGAGGGGATGGAAAAACTTTAGCTTCAACCTCAAATACAACGAGGATGGCAAAACCGCGTCCATGCTGTCGTCCTTCCAGCAGAACCACTACATGAAGGCCTTTCTGCGTGATATAATCCTGCGCCCCTCATGCTACGACTGCAAGGCAAAGGGATGTAGCAGCCAGAGTGATGTTACTATAGCCGACTTCTGGGGAATAAACACAGTCTTTCCCGACATGGATGATGACAAAGGAACAGGTCTTGTATTTATCAATACCGATAAAGGAAATGAAGCATTTGACTTTTCGCAGGTGGACGTAAAGGAAACAACCTACGAACGCATAAAACCACTCAATCCAGCTTGTTATCGTTCACCGAAAGCCCATCCAAAGCGAAAGCAATTCTTTAATAGTTTAGATAGTGAGAACCTAATAGAACTAATAAATGATTGTACGAAACCAACCGCCAAGCAAATGGTTCGCTTGTTAATCGTCAGGTGCAAACGGATAGTCAAGAGATTGCTCAAGCCTTTAGGGGGTCAGGGAGGTTAGGTATAGATGAACCGATAACAGGCGGAAATATGTTTGTGCTTCCGGAAACCCCTCGAATCGTATCCATTTGTTTTAGGTGCAAGAAAGAGGGTGGAAGAAATATAATATGGAGATAAGAGTAAGCTAACATGGAAAATACAGACCAGATAGAAGTATATACCAGGAATCCATTAGGATTGATAGCATTGTTCCTAACGTTTATATATGGTATAGCAGGAGGAGTAATAGGTGCTAATTTCGGCAATTTAAAGGGGCAATCAGAAAGACTACCATTGATATGGTTCATTGTCATCTTTCCTTTTGTTATTCTTGGTGTATTTGTTTATCTTGTTGTAAAGCACAATGAGAAACTATACGCTCCAAAGGATTTCGATAATCAAGAAGGTTTTCTTATAGCAAATGGGAAACAGATAAGTCCGAATAAAGAGACTAAGCCACTTGATAAACCAGAAATCATTCCTGTAAACAAAAACAACTTTAGTTTGGTGGCGTTTTCTACACCACAATGTAGAAATGATATAGCGATAAAACTTCAAGAGGCCGCATTAAAGAAATATTCAGTTGACCACGATATGGAAATAAAGACAGAAGTAAGAATGTCTAACCGTTTCGTTTGTGATGGCATATCAGAAAAGAACGGAGAAACATATCTGTTTGAAGTGAAATCGAACTATTCTCCAACAAAAGATGATGCTATATTCAAGAATATAGAAATAATAAAGAAACAGTTACTTGAAAGGGGGAACTGGAAGTTGCATATAGTACTTATTTTGGTTTCTGAGAAATATATAGAACATGAAACTATAAACAGAATACGAAATCAAGCAAGAGAAATTGTTCAGAACTTGGATATAGTTAATTATGTTCATTCAGAAATTTCCAAAGAGTGAATAGGAAAGGTAAGCACGCAAATTAGGGTTTTTAAAAAAGTATTATCTTTAATGAGAATAGGAATACTCACACAGCCCCTTCATTGCAACTATGGTGGTATCTTACAGAATTATGCTTTACAGCAAGTGCTGAAGGACATGGGAGCAGAAGTGTGGACAATAGATTATGGCAGGTACAATTGGTTTGATTGGGCTAACAATGCATGGCGTGTAATAATTCTTAAGATGTTGGGGCGTAAAGCTTATTTTGCAGAGACCCCCACAAGAAGAAAAAGTAAAGAAATGCCATTGCGTCGTTTCGTGAATAGATTTATACGAACAACTGAGCCACGTACAAATAAATTAGAACAAAGGTTAATAAAGAAATATGCTATTGATACACTGATTGTTGGTAGTGACCAAGTGTGGCGTCCTATTTATAATTACAGTATAGAAGATTGCTTCTTGAAATTCGTTTCAGGACTAAAGGTCAAACGAGTCGCTTATGCTGCATCGTTTGGCACGGATGATTGGGAATTTTCACAACAACAAACAGAAAAATGTGCTGCCTTGGCAAAACGATTTGATGGCATTTCTGTTCGTGAAAAATCAGGGGTAGGATTGTGCGCAAAATACTTAGGAGTAATGGCTACTCATGTACTTGATCCGACCTTATTGCTTTCTGCTGAGGATTATACAAGGTTGTGCGAGGACATACCTAAGCGCTTGCAGTTTGTTTTTGCATATATTCTTGATGAAAGTGAAGAAAAGAAAAGGAGCATAAAAGATTTTGCGGAAAGTCAAGGCTTACCTTATTTAATAAAAGGGGCTGATGATGCAATTGGTGATGATGATACTATTGAATTATGGTTGTCTTATTTTCGTGATGCCGCATTTGTTATAACAGATTCTTTCCATGGGACCGTTTTTTCTATCATATTCAATAAGAACTTCTATGTTTTTGGTAATATGAAACGTGGCAATAGTCGATTCGATTCATTGCTTGATATGTTTGGGTTAAAAGATAGAATGGTGGAAGGCACACTGCCTAAGATTGCTAACAACATAAATTGGGAAATTGTAGATGATATAAAAGGGAATGCTATCTTAGAATCGAAGTCATGGCTGAAGAAGCTTTTATGAAATTGTTTAGCATAATAATACCAGTTTATAACGCCGAGGCATATTTGGAGGAGTGTGTTGATTCGTGCTACAAACAGGATTTTGATGAGGCCGATTTTGAGGTTATCCTCATCAACGACGGTAGCACTGATGACTCATTGGCGTTGATGTACCAGCTTGCTCTAAAGCACGACAATATTGTTTGTGCTTCCCAAACCAATAAGGGGCAAGGGTGCGCACGAAACAGGGCTATTGGTATGGCTCAAGGCAAGTATTTATTCTTTTGTGACTCGGACGACAAATTCATTGAACACTCGTTAGGCAAGATAATAACGTTAATGGAAAAATATTCATTGGATATTTGTTGTTCCATGGGAAAGGTCTATGACGCAGAAGGAAATTCAAGTTTAGGCTGGTTTCAACCTTTGCCTCTTTTTGTCGTTTATAATGGATGCGATGCCATATTGAATGGCCTTAACTTTGATTCGGTATGTTCCAAGTGCTTCTTGAAGTCTTTTATCCAAACAAATAAACTGACGTTTAATGAATCGATAGCCCATGAAGATTCGCTGTTTAACGCAGAGGCTTCCCCATTGGCAGAGAAGATGATGTTCACGGACATTTGCACGTATCAATATAATTGGAACGGGACTTCAACAGATCGCAGTCGAACACGACAGAAGGTTATGCGTGGGTTGAGAAGTGACATTATTATCGCGAAAGCATTGAGACGGATTCCATATGGTTTGAATATTGAGGCGAAAGATAAAATAATAGACAACTATCAAAAGCGTAGCAATTCCATTATAGTTAGCCTATTCCTTCGTTTGCTGTTTCGTGATGACTTATCAAAGGAAGACAAGTGGCAACTCAGACAGCTTGCTTCTAAGGAAGAGCTTTTCCCCTTCAAGGGTAAATGTCTTTCTTGGAAGACGACTATATTAAGCAAAGTGTTGAACATTCTGTATAGCTGATGTCGAGTGATGATGCGCGCCACAGCATGGGGCAGTATGCCGAGCAGTTGTCGCACCGCTTTGACTTAACGGAGATTGTAAGTCAGTGGCATGAGCTGCTGAGCGGCATCGCTGCCAGCCCACGAAAAAAATGACACAACCGAAGATGGATTAATCCGTTGGGGAATTTTTTATCGGTCGAACATCGTTAGCGGGCCGGCACAAGACCGGCACCCTGCAAGGCATCTGAACCCATCCATACTGCGTCCTGCAATGAATGGTTGCGGTGAATAGCTTTCGTGAAATGCGGTGGAATAATCTCGGAAACATTTGGCGGAAACGCTAAAAATGACTATCTTAGCACCCGATAATTAAAGACAATACTATGGATAATACTTTGACTTTGCTTGTGGAAAACCCTTCGTTGATGGAGCAGTTGAAAAATGTCCTTTCGCTTATTAAGGGGGTGAGGGTTATAAAAAACGATACCGCGTCAATAGGCACCGAGGAGGCTGTTCCAAACGACACCACGTTGGCTGCCATGAAAGAAGCTGCGAGCGGAAACGACGCGGGAATAGTAAATATTGAGAGTTTGGAGGGTTTTATTGCGTCAATGGAAAATTAGGGCACTTGAAACATGTTAGGAAGACATTCCAGTTTAAGAAAGATTTCAAGCGTTTCAAGAACAAGAAGGAGTTTCTATACACACTTGTAAGCGTTGTCAGACTTTTGGCTGAGGGTAAGGAAATTCCCGAGAAATATGCCCCACATCCTTTGAAGGGAAATTGGGAGAACTATATGGAATGCCATATAGAGAATGATAGTCTCTTGATATGGTATGACAAGGAAAAGGATTTTGTAGAACTTGTGCGTTTGGGTTCACATTCATAATTGTTTGGGAAAGGACGTAAAAAATAAGAATTTGACTAACCATTTCACACGATGAAGATAGCGTTGATATCAATTCCCACACCTACGTTCAACAACCGTGGGGCGGCATCGGCTTTGCCTTACCATCTCATCAAGGGAGCTGGCGACAAGGCGACGTTTGAGGTGTGGAGCTTTAATAGTAATCATGTTTTCGCCGGCGCAGGTTAGGTGCTATGCCTTGGCCTTTTGGCAACATAGTGGCATGGAGTGAGCCGTACTACGACAAGAAGCGGACTTCGGGTAAGATAATTGGTGTCGCAAGGAATTTTGCCTATCTTTGTTGCTTGGAGTAGACTAAGTGTTTAAAATAATGTAGATTTATAATTAATGAAAATTTCTTTCATCATACCACTTTATCAGGCAGAAAGGTTTATAGAGCAGTGTATTTGCTCTGTAATGAACAATGGGTTGCCTGAAGAGGATTTTGAGGTCTTGGTTATAGACGATGGCTCGAAAGACAACGGGGCGTTAATAGTTGAGAAGTTTCTGGAGACTCATCCAAATGTAAAGCTTTTCAGGCAAGTTAACTCAGGAGCCTCTGCGGCTCGTAACAGGGGCTTAGAAAATGCCAACGGCGAATGGGTGTGGTTTGTGGATGCTGATGACTGGATAGAGGAAAATGTGCTTGTAAAAGGCAAGCCTCTTTATTGTGTGTTGCAAGAAAATGCTATTGAGATGGTAGCTTTCAATTACGTTCGGGATTTTGTCTCTCATACTGAACCTGTGCCCTCCATACTCAACAAAGAGGAGATGAATGGTTGCGACTACCTTCTTCGTCCCAAGCAACGGCTATATCTATGGAATCACCTCTTTCGTCGCAGTGCTATTGGAAGTCAACGTTTTATAGATGGTACCAAAAACATAGAAGATTTTTATTTTGACATTTCAACAATCATAAACATGAACCGAGTGTTATGTTTACCTATTATCGGTTACCATTATGACCAAAGAAACATGGGGTCGACATCTCGCTGTCAGTCGCCTGAAAATCTACGAAAGTTGAGCGATGACTCACAGACGGTTTACTTGCATTTGCTTGAAGATCTCAAACGATTAGATGGGAGGAAAAAAGATGTTGTTAAAGGATTGTTAAATTGCAGCGTAGCAGGCTATATATACAGCTTGTTTGCTTCTTACGATTCAGCTTCTCTCCATCAAGGCATTAGTTTCCTGAGGCAGCATGGATTATACCCTGTTCCGAAGACAAACAACCGAAAGGCAAATTTGTTTCTGCTTATGGCCAATCATGAGTGGTTGATAGGCTTGATGCGCAAAGTGCCATGTCTTAGAAAAATTAATGGTTAAATTAAAAAGACGCTTTTTATGTGGGTATACATTCTATTGTTTCTCTTGCCATTAATTTGGTATCTTAGCGGCAAGAATAGTGCAAGTTCTTCCACGTTGGCTGTATTCATGTTTGGCTTTGCCCTCTTCGTGGGCATGAGCGACATGTTTGGTGGCTACGATCGCTACATCTACGGCGAGGTGTTCGATTCCATCGCCGACACAACCACCATGGGGGGGGGCTATGGTCGTGCTTTCGCCATATTCTTCCCGAGCGAGCAAGGCTACGTGCTCTTGAACATCGTGTTGTCGTGGTTCACGGCAAACCGCTACGTCTTCATCCTCCTGATTACACTTATAACCTACACCTGCCTTTACCGGTCGCTACGTCGCTATTGCGACAACTATCCATATGCCGTGATGCTCTTCCTTGGCCTTTGGTTCTTTTTCTCGTTCACCTACCTCCGTCAGGTGCTTGGGGCCACGGTGGCATGGCTGGGCATTCGCTACATATTAAAGCGGCAACTGTGGAAGTTCCTAATAGTGTGGTTCATAGCCTACAAGATTCACAAGTCGGCATTGCTCTTCCTGCCGCTCTATTTCATACCTATCAAGAAATACTCCCCCAAGACCATACTTGGCGTGATGTTCGTGTTGCTTTTCCTTGGCATTTCGCCCATCCCAAATGCCCTGTTCACGGCGTATGGCGATGCTAACAGCATGGTGGAGAAAAACGCGCAATACAACGCCTCGGGAGGCTTCCGCGTGGAGTATTTCCTTGAGGCGGCATTCTTCCTGTATGTCATCATAAGAAACTACAGCCTGATACCCAATCGTCGCGTCAACGTGCTCATGCTCAACATGGCGCTCGTGTTCTGCGGCATGCTCCTGTTCTTCATCCGTTCCGAGAATGGCGGTCGCCTTAGTTGGTACTATATGATAGGCATCATCTCCACATTGACTTACCTTTGCACCCAAAGCGAGCGCAAGCCCCTTCTCGCACCAATGATGATCGTGGTGAGCCTGCTGCTCTACATGCGCATATACATGGCTTGGCAGATGCCGTTAGGTTACCTTTACCCATACAAGACATTCCTAAGCAATGGCGTGCGAGAAAATGATGAACTGTGGGAAAAATTTGAGTATGATCACATGTATGATGTCAATAAGCTCTATCGTGCGCCATTTAGGTTCAAGGTTGACCTTAACATAAGTAATATCAGTAGGAAAACAATACAAGGACAAGACTATGGCCAAAAGTCCGAGACGGAGTGGAATTGAGTTGTACCGTAACATTTCTTGGTTGTTAGCCCATTATTATCCAACTCATAAAATGCCAAAGCAAAGACTCGTATATATTGACCTCGCAAAGTTGGTAGCCATATATCTCGTGGTGTTGGGTCATGTCATTGTAAGGTCGTTTGCCGATGAACCTTACGGAGATGCGCTATATGTGTCCATCTACACATTCCACATGCCGTTGTTCATGATGATGAGCGGTTTCTTCGCCTCTTCGGTGTTGAAACTCGACTTCTGCGGTCTATTGAGAAAAAGGTTGGTGCAACTGTTGTTGCCTGCTGTTTCGTGCACGGTAATATGCTTGGCCTATTTTTTCTTTACGAGCGACACGGTTGACTGCAGAACTGAAATCATTGGCAATTCGTGGTTCTTGAAGACTCTTTTCCTTTGCAATGTCACATTTTGGTTGGTCAAAAGAGTCAAGTTGCCTGATGTGGCACTTTTTCTTGGCTCATGGCTCATCATTCTCTTGATACCCCACAGTTATTCCTTGCAATACAACTGGATGTACCCATTCTTTTGGATGGGATATTTCTTGCGCAAACATGATTGGATGTTGGAAAAATATTGTGGAAAGATAGCCGTTTGTTCCATCCTGCTGTTTGCCGTTTGCCTGACGTTGAAATTTGCCGGACATTATAATATAGACCTTTTGCCAACGCTTGATATGCCTGTTTCGCAACTCATTTTGTTGTTGTTTAAATTCATTCTGGGGGGGGGTAGGAAGTGTCATGGTCATAGCGCTGTGCAGGCTGATATGTTCCAGACCGAGACCTTTTTTGGAGCGGCTGGCCTATTTTGGCCGTTATACCCTTGGCATTTACGTCACGCAGTCGTTCTTTGTCGTGAATGTCTTTCACGATATCATGCCTATTACTTGTGCTAATACATTGCTGAGAGACTTGGTGGCAATTCTGCTGTCGGTGGTCTTCACGGTCATGTGTGTATTGGTCATCAGAGTCTTGGCAAGGGTCAAGCTGCTCGACATTGTACTTTATGGCGGTCAGTATCGGAGTTGTTAATTTCACAGTTTAGCTTGTAAATAATAAAAGTCATAATGAAAATTGTTCTCGGTAAGTTTTTTAGGTTTCTAAATGTCTTTTTTTATTTTTCTCCCATCCTTTTTGCTAATTATAGGTGGCGTAAATATCTGAAGGTATTGTATCAACGAGAGAATGAGAGATTAAAAAGGAAAGGTCTAAATGTAGACGCTCCAAAAACGGTGGTTTATATGGCCCTTTCTGAGACTACGTTCAGTGGCGGGCTAAGTGATCGTCTACGAGGTATAGTGGCGATATATTCTGAGTGCAAGCGCATGGGTTTACCATTCCGTATAGTCTTTGAACCATTACATCTCGAAGATTACTTGTCGCCTAATAAATACGACTGGCGTATAAATGATGATGAAATATGTTGGGATACTTCTTGCGTTTATCCATGTGTGATCCTTACATACCATAACAATTCACGTAATTTTTGGCAACGATTCGTGCAACATGCCATTCTTTCATGTTTCTTGAAGAAGCCGTTTAGACAAATTCATGTATATTCAAATATGTTCTGTTCTGACAAGGAATATGCTTCCTTATTTGGGGAGTTGTTTAAGCCAACCAAGGAACTTCAGGATCTCATGGATTATCATCTTGCACAACTTGGTGGGGCAGGCAATTACGTGTCGGCAACATTCCGTTTCAGACAACTTTTAGGTGATTTCAAAGAGGGTGGTGAAACCTTGCGGGAGGATGAGCGTATGCCATATATTGAGAAATGCATCAATGCAATATTGAAATTGCACGAACAAATTCCAGAAAAGAAGATTCTGGTAACTGCCGATAGCCATACTTTTCTTGATACTTTAAAAGAACGGAACTTACCTTATGTTTATGTCATGCCAGGCAAGGTGGTTCATATAGGGTTCACACAAAATGCGTCTAAGAAGATTTACATGAAGTCGTTTCTTGACATGTATATGTTGAGTTATGCCTCGACGGTCTTCTTGGTACGAGATAATATAATGTATCATAGCGGATTCCCTTACAGGGCATCGTTGTTGAATGGGGCACGATACGATGAAATAGAATTATAGCCTTAGAGCATCGCGTTTTGTGCACCGCTAAAAATGAATAATCTTTTTGTGCATTCATACTTTTTGTCTATATTTGCATTATTAACTTTCAAAAATTATCATTATGCCGATTCAGACATCGCATTTCAGCCCTGCTCAGCAGGCCGTTCTCAATGTCATTTCCTGTTTGCAGACAGATGAGGATTTGGCAGACTTGAAACGTTTGTTGGTTAAGTTTATCAATGAGCGTTTGCAATTAGAGATGGACAAGTTGTGGGATTCTGGATCTTGGAGCGAAGAGAAGTTGCTCCATTCGTGTGGATGCCCATTACCGTTGGAATCTAATAACTAAAGATCCTGATGACAACAAGTTTGTGGATTGTGCCATTTTTGCCAATGCCGACTTTATTGTTTCTGACGACAAGCATTTCAATGAGTTGGGTAGTGTGGAATTTCCAAAGGTCTTGGTGGTGCGCCTTGATGATTTTGCAAGGCTATTCAGAAAAGCATTAAATCAATAACCATGAAACATCTTATCACCATACTTACCCCGGCATACAACCGCGCGTCGTTGCTGCCGAGGCTTTTCGACAGCTTGCTGCGTCAGACGTTCAAAGACTTTGAGTGGATTGTCGTTGACGACGGTTCTACCGACAACACGCACGAGGTGTTGGCGAGCATCAAGGAGCGTTGCGGCGACGCTTTCCCCATGACCTGCCTATACAAGGAGAATGGTGGCAAACATACTGCGGTAAATTTAGGCGTTCAGCTTGCCAAAGGAGACCTAACATTGATATTGGACAGTGATGACGAGTTACCTCCAACTGCTATAGGTAATATTTTAGCAAAATTCGATGCCGTTAAAAATGAAGATAAAGTGGATGGACTTTGCTTCTATATGGCTCATCGCAACGGACAAGTTATAGGCCGCCCAGTTCTCAATAATATATTGACAGACTCTTTGAACCTAAGGTATAAATTAAAAGTCAGTGGTGACATGTGCGAGATTTTCAAGACCTCGGTTCTTACAGAGAATCCATTTCCTGTTGTGCCAAATGAGCGGTTTTGTCCCGAGGCTCTTTTGTTGAATCGAATAGCCTTGAAACATAAAATGCTGTTGTGTCATGATGTCGTCTATTTACGCGACTATTTAAATGGAGGACTGACGGATAATATAGTAAGAATAAGGATGAAGAGCCCGAGCGCCTCAATGCTGACCTATGCGGAGCTTGCCGAGTGTCCCGTGCCATTCATGGCGCGCGTCAAGGCCGCCATCAACTTTTGGCGCTTCTGGTATTGCCGCACCGCCACGTCTGTGGTGCCACGCATCGCTCCGTGGTGGCATTGCCTGAGACCATTGGGGTGGGTTATGCACCAGCGTGACGTTGCAGGGGCCGGTCTTGTGCCGACCCACAAAAAATGCCTCAACCGCTGAATATGAATCCGACCACTTTTGATAATATATGTCGAACGTTGTTTGTGGGCCGGCACAAGACCGGCCCCTGCAAGGCATAAACGAATTATGAAGATACTGCAAGTAATAACGTCTCTTCAGACTGGTGGTGCCGAGACGTTGGTCGTCAACCTCGTGCCGCGGTTGCGCGCAATGGGCGATGAGGTGGACGTGTGCGTCTTCGACGGCACTGAGACACCACTCATGCGACGGCTGCGCCGCGAGAATCCCGGAGTGAGAATCTGGAAGCTCGGCAAGGGATATTATAACCCCTTGTTCATAGCCAAACTCGTGCCAATAATGCGCCGCTACGACATTGTGCACACCCACAACTCCTCGCCACAGCTCTTCGTGGCCTTGGCCTCAGTGTTATGCTCTGTCGAGCTCTGCTCGACAGAGCATAACACTTCCAACCGCAAACGCGGTTGGAAGTGGTATGCCCCCGTCGAGAGCTGGATGTATGGCCGCTACGACCACGTGATATGCATCTCGAAGGTGGCCGAGGACAAGCTTCGAGAGTATATGGGCGGTGAGTGGATGGACAGGCGGTCGAGTCGCTATGGCCGCATATTGACCATAGAGAACGGTGTTGACGTGAACGCCTTCCACGATGCCGAGCCACTGCCCGATGCCGTGACGGGGCGACAAAAAGATGACTTCGTAGTGACCATGGTGGCAGGTTTCCGTGATGCCAAGGACCAGGACACGCTCGTCAGGGCCATGACCATGCTGCCCGATTGCCACAAGTTGTGGCTTGTGGGTCGCGGCGTGCGCATGGACGAGGTGAAGGCGTTGGCCGAGAAGCTTGGCGTGGCCTCTCGCGTGCGCTTCTGGGGTTTGCGCACCGATGTGCCTCGTGTGCTGAAGAGCACCGACGTGGTGTGCATGGCGAGTCATTGGGAGGGCCTCTCGCTGTCCAACATCGAGGGCATGAGCGTTGGCAAGCCTTTCATGGCATCCGACGTTAATGGCTTGCGCGAGGTGACCAAGGGCTGGGGCGTGCTCTTCCCCGAGAGCGATGCCAGGGCCGTGGCCGATGAGCTGACGCGCCTCCACGACGACCGCGCCTATTACGATGCCGTGGCCGACAAGTGTTGGCAGCGCGCCCGCCAGTTCGACATAGCCAATACCGCAGAGCGTTACCAGGCGGTGTACACGTCAATGCGGTGACATTTGCGGCCCCTGCACCATGGACGATGCAGCAACCATATAAAACATGAGAAACAAGAAGAAGATATTAAGGGCCGTCACGTCGGCGCAGTCGCTGGTCTTCTGCCGCGACGTGATGGTGAAAATGAGGGCGATGGGCTACGACATGGTGGCCGTGACGTCGCCTGGTCCGGAACTCGACAGCCTGCGCCATGACGACGGGTTCCGCTGCGTGGCGGTGCCCATGCACCGCCGCATATCGCCCGTGGCCGACCTGGTGTCGCTCGTGAGGCTCGTCATCGTCATGGCCAAGGAACGCCCGTGGGTGGTCCACTCCATGACGCCCAAGGCCGGACTGCTGTGCATGATAGCGGCGTGGCTGACTGGGGTGCCGGTGCGCGTGCATACCTTCACCGGACTGGTGTGGCCCACGGCCACTGGCCTGAAGCGTCGGCTGCTGATGATGACCGACCGCATAACCTGCGCCTGCGCCACCCACGTCATACCAGAGGGCAAGGGCGTGATGTACGACCTCCAGCATGGCGGCATCACCAGCAAGCCCATGCGCGTGCTCGGGCATGGCAACGTGAAGGGTGTGGACATTGAGCGGTTTGACCCGTCGCGCCTTGGCGCGCAAGCGGCCTCTGGCGCGTTCACCTTTCTCTTCGTGGGCCGCATCGTGGGCGAAAAGGGCATAAACGAGCTTGTGGAGGCTTTCGCGCGGTTGCATGAGGAACAGCCAGCCACAAGGCTCGTGTTGGTGGGCAACTATGAGACCGAGCTTGACCCATTGAGCCAAGGCACGCGTCGGATCATCGATGCCATGGACGCGATAGAGACGCCTGGACCAAAGCGCGGCGACGACTTGGTGAGCGCCTATGCCGAAGCCGACTGCTTCGTCATGCCGTCGTATCGCGAGGGATTCCCCAATGTGGTGCTTGAGGCCGGGGCCATGGGCCTGCCATCGGTGGTGACCGACATCAACGGTTCTCGCGAGATAGTGGAAAACGGCAAAAACGGTCTCGTGGTGCCGCCACGAGACGCTGCCGCCCTCTACGACGCCATGAAACTGATGGCCACCGACAACGAGGCGCGACAGCGCATGGCTCGTGAGGCGCGTCCCATGATAGTCTCGCGCTTCGAGCGTGGCTATGTGCAGCGGTGCCAGATAGAGTTCTACAAGGACGTGATGGGGTGAAACTTGGCACCATGATGAACCGCCTGCTCAATGAGGTGGGCTTCGGCATCGGTTTGAGACTTTTCGAGACCGTGTCGTGCGACAACGTGGTCTCGTATCGCAGCGCGTTGTCGGCCAGCCGCGTGAGGTTGGTGGAGGAATTGCCGCACAACGAGATTTATTTGGAAATAATGAAAGGTTGATGACCGGCCCCTGCAATACGCTAAATGACATTAATTTAATCGGATAATAATATTTTACAATTGTGCCGGTTCGTCTGATGCGTTTGCATGAAGGACATGCCAGGGCCGGCATCCCATCCCTATGCATTACGCAAGCAATTTCATTGAAAAGAATTTGCGGATGTCGCGGATTTGGCGTAATTTTGCGAGTGAAGCCAGGTCTATATAAATAATATTAGAATAACTATGGTAGCAGACAAAATAGAATATATAATAATGCTTATCAAACTGTTTGCTAAACACTTAAGGGATAACGACATCCATAATATCATGGACTACAACGACAAGGTTGTCTATCCCGACAAGATTCGGGTCAACCTGTATTATCTCAGCCACTATTCTTTCTTCAAGGACCTGGAGGTGATCGTCTGCACCGTATTGGGACGGAAGATGATGTACGGAGGGGAGTGGATATAATACGAATAACGAGAATAAAACAAATCAAGAATATGGAAAGAAGAGACAAACGCGTCATATTGTGCCTCGCACACATGTCGGGCAACGAGATGAAATACGTGAAAGAGGCTTTCGACACCAACTGGGTGGTGCCCCTTGGTCCCAATGTCAACGCCTTTGAGCAGGAACTGGGACGCTTCGCCGCCTCGCCTTGCCAGGCGGAATGGGAAGAGAAGATAGGGAATGAGCCTTATCCGCAGTGTATCCAGGCTCACGAGAGCGACCCCGACAAGTTGTGGCCAGACGCCCTCGACAGGTCTTGCCTTACAGGCAAGCAAGTCGTGGCCTTGGCTTCGGGCACCTCTGCCGTGCACCTTGCCCTCGTGGCCCTCGGCGTGGGTCCCGACGACGAGGTGCTGTGCCAGAGCTTCACGTTCTGCGCGTCGTCGCATCCTGTGCGCTACCTCGGTGCCACTCCCGTGTTTGTCGACTCTGAGCCGGAGACGTGGAACATGGACCCAGAACTGCTCGAAGAGGCCATCCGCGACCGTCTTTGCAGGACGGGGCGCCTGCCGAAGGCCATCATCGTGGTCTACCTCTATGGCATGCCGGCGAAGATAGCCGAGATCAAGGCCGTGGCCGACAAGTATGGCATTCCTCTCGTGGAAGACGCCGCCGAGGGACTGGGCTCGCGCTATCGCGGACAGGTGTGCGGCACGTTTGGCGAGTTTGGCGTGCTCTCGTTCAACGGCAACAAGATGATAACCACGTCGGGCGGTGGAGCGCTCGTATGTCCCGACACGGCCACGCGCGACCGCGTGATGTTCTACGCCACACAGGCACGCGAGGGCTACCCCTACTATCAGCACGAGCACATAGGCTACAACTACCGTCTGTCCAATGTGTGCGCCGGCATAGGCCGCGGACAGCTCACCGTGTTGTGTGAGCACGTGGCTTGGCATAGGCACATTGCCCATCGCTACGCCGAGGCGTTCCGGGGCATGGAGGGCTTCACCTTCCACGAGGAGACGGGCGCTGACAGCCGAAGCAACTATTGGCTCAACACCGTGGTGATAGCACCTGAGGTGAGGATAAAGAATCAAGACCAGGCTTACAAGGCTACCGTGAAAGGTGCCGTGGGCGGGGCCGCCGGAGTGATTCACCAGGCGAGTCAGGCACGCACCGACTGTGAGCCAAACGACAACGTTGAGGCTCTGCGCCTTTGGCTCGACGCCTGCAACGTGGAGTCGCGACCATTGTGGAAGCCCATGCACCGCCAGCCGGTTTACACCGATTCGCCAGCTTATGTCAACGGCGTGAGCGAGGGCCTGTTCAAGACCGGCCTGTGCCTGCCGTCGGGCCCATTGGTCACCGACGACGACGTCGACTTCATCATCGACGCCATTCGCGAGGCGGTGGACAAAGGATGAGCTTGTTTCAGACAATATAAGATAAGAATCCAATGCGATAATCCAACGACAATGGAGGCGATGTAGGACACAATATTGTCAACGGTAATCTCCATTGTCGTTAATAAAAACCACATACAGGAGGGAAACATTATGAGGTATCTTGACCCGAGGGCCGACCTGACTTTCAAACGGATTTTTGGCGAGCACAAAGACTTGGTGATAAGTCTTCTCAACGCGCTCCTGCCTTTAGACGATGACCACCTCGTAAAGAGCGTGGAGTACATCCCCGTTGAGATGGTGCCCGACAACCCGCTGAAGAAGAACAGCATCGTCGACGTGCGTTGCCATGACCAGGATGGCCGCCAGTTTCTTGTGGAGATGCAGATGATTTGGTCTAAGGAGTTCATGCAGCGCGTGCTCTTCAACGCTTCGAAGGCATACGTGCGCCAGCTCGACAAGAAGGAAGACTACAATCTGTTGCAGCCCGTTTATTCGCTCAACCTTGTCAACGACGTGTTCATGGACGACATTCCTGAATACTATCACCACTACGACATCGTGAATGTGGAGCATACCGACAAGCGCATCGAGGGCCTCCACTTGATTTTCGTTGAGCTTCCTAAGTTCAAGCCTCACACATTCTCCGAGCGCAAGATGCAGATACTGTGGCTTCGCTTCCTCACGGAGATGGGCGACGTTCGCATAGTGCCGCAGGAGTTCCTTGCCAATCCGGAGGTGAAGAAGGCCGTCGACATACTTGAGGAATCGTCTTACACCGATGCTCAGCTTAATGGCTACGACAAGTTCTGGGACATTGTTCGCACCGAGCGCACGTATATCAATGCTGCCATTCGCAAGGGCATGTCTGAAGGCCGGGCAGAAGGCCGGGCCGAAGGTTTTGAGCAGGGTAGAGCGAAAGGCCGAGCAGAAGGCCGGGCCGAGGGCATGGCACAAGGCATGGCACAAGGCCGAGCTGAAGGTATGGCACAAGGCCGTGCTGAAGGCGAAAAAAGCGCATTGTATAAGGTCGTGGAGCGAATGAGGGCCATGGGGCTCAACGATTCCCAAATAGCCGAGGCCACCGGCATGGACTTGCGACAAATTGAGGAATTGCGCGATTAAATAGAGATAATGAGATATAAAGATTGTGTGGAATATATTCGCAGCGATTATTTCCGTGTCACGGGGCGCAATGGCGATGGCATGTTTAGGATGTCGTTGAAAGGCATTCTCGATACGGGCTTTCGTTTTCTGTTTTGGTTTAGGCTTGCCAAATGCGACAACCTTTTGGTTGGAGGGGTGGCGCGGCTGTTGTATAGATGTGTCTCCGTGCGTCACCATATTGATATAGAACGTTGTACAAAAATCGGATATGGGTTGCGTATAGCGCATGGAGGTCCTGTGGTGGTAAACTGTTCAGCTGTGCTTGGCGACAATATCGACCTTTGTCAGTTCACCACCATTGGCAGCGTTTGTCTACATGGCGCGCATATAGGCAACAATGTTTACATTGGCCCTGGCGTTTGCATTGTTGAAGGCGTGACGATTGGCGACGGTGCCCCCATTGGTGCGGGAGCCGTGGTGGTGAAAGACGTAGAGGCAGGCACAACGGTAGCCGGAAATCCTGCCAAGGTGATATCTCGCAAGGAGCCAGGAAGACTCGTGTACAATAAATGGGAAATTCGTTGACTTGTAAAATCACTTTTTGATTACGACTTGCCTTGTAAAAGAATATTGTTTAAACAATACACATATTATTAATGGAAAAACCAAAGATTTCGGTCGTAGTGCCGGTTTATAACGGGGAGAAATATCTTGGACAGTGCGTTGACGGCATTCTGGCTCAGTCTTTCCGTGATTTCGAACTTATCCTCCTTGATGACGGGAGTCCAGACGGCAGTGGTGCCATTTGTGATAGATATGCTGAAAAAGACAGCAGGATAAGGGTGATACACAAGCCCAACGAGGGCATAAACCGCACGCGTTGGCGTGGTGTTCAGGAGGCACGTGCCGAGTGGGTGACTTTTTCCGACGATGATGACACCATGGAGCCCGATGCCTTGGAGAAGCTTTATGCCTTGAGGCTGGGCACTGATATCGTGGTTGGTTTTACGGTGTTGCCTTCCAAGAGATTGGGCGATAACACAACGATAGAGGACTGCCGCAGGGCGCAGATTTCCGGGGGGGGTATTCCTCCAACTCCATGGGCTAAGCTCTACCGTCGCAGCTTGATGACGGAAGACGTGTTCGACTTCCCTCGCGACATCGACGGCGAAGAAGACATGATAATGAATATCCGTTTGATATTCAAGACACAGCTACCACCTCATTTCCTTTACGAGTGCATATACCATTTCCGTCGCAACACGGCCAGCGTCTCACACACGAAGAAAGGCTCGCTGGAGCACGAGGCGGCTTTTTATCGTGAGCTTTACAACTCCATACCACAGGATCAACAACTTCACTATTTACCACAGATTGTAGGGCTGAAGCTCAACGGACTGTTGCCATTGGCTTATTCGCAGACCGATGCGGTGGCAGACAAACAACAACCTTTCATCAAGACCATAGAAGACGATATAAAAAAGTGTGGTTATCGTCTGAGTCTCGGTGAACGAATAGTGCTGCGCAGCCGGTGCAAATTGTTGTTGAGGCTTACAGGGTTTACCGAACTGCTCCACCGCTTTATCGGTTATAGGATTATGATGATTGTCAGTAAGCTATGATCATGTTGAAAAAGCATGATATAGGGTTCTTGCCACTGGAATTGGTGTTTCTCTTCTGTTTTGTTCTTTCTTTGAGTAAAATGCAGTATCTTTGCAAAGAGACATGGAAAAATAAACAAATCATCATCGACGCCATTCGCGAGGCGGTGGACAAAGGATGAGCTTGTTTCAGACA
>ERZ1034691.667-NODE-667-length-25221-cov-36.275014_pt1 | contig 25221 bp, 17 predicted proteins | sample MGYA00520638_ERZ1034691 | MGnify/ENA primary metagenome ERZ1034691 (study PRJEB33766, sample SAMN09781763) | gut metagenome | biome: gut microbiome | host: Homo sapiens | place: Madagascar | study: EMG produced TPA metagenomics assembly of the PRJNA485056 data...
CAGCAGGCTGGCGTTCGTGTGGCGCAAGCTATGCACATTCAAATCCAGCGGCAAGTTGTTGGCTTTCAAAATCAGCTTGAAGCGATAGGTAAATGCTCATGTGTCATAAAGAAGTATGTAACCTAAAACAAGAGATATACCGCCAGCACTACACTATTCCGAATATTGCAATACTATTGTATACTTAAACATAATACCTGTTCGTTTATTACCTTGAGGTAAGTATCTTACGCCAAAGTGCGTACTTTACAAAGGCTTTCTATGGAACTATGATAAGTTTGTGACTTTCAACAAGGAGGACGTTTCTATGGATTTCAAATGGCTAAATGAGGGACAGGTAAAAACGAATGGGGACAAGATAGAAATATTTGCTCCCGCACAAAGCGATTTTTTCTTTAACAACGGCGCAATCGGAGAAGAAGGAATCACGCCGGAATCTTTGTGCAACGCTCCGTTTTATTACACAGAGATTACGGGCGATTTTGTAATGAGAGTAAAGGTATCACATGACTTTAAAGATACCTATGATTCTGCTTCCATTATGGTAATGCAGGACATGAAAAACTGGGCGAAAGCGTGCTTTGAAATGACGGATTTTGGAACACACGCCGCAGTCAGCGTTATCGCACGAAACGGAGAATCAGACGACGCAAACGGGTGCAATATTGACGGTAACACAGCATGGCTACAGGTGTGCAGATGTGGAAACTCTTTTGCGTTTCATTACTCCGTTGACGGAAAGAACTTTTACATGATGAGGTTTTTCAATCTTCCTGCGGGCAACACTGTAAAAGTGGGGCTGCTTGCACAAGCTCCTGTTGGAGACGGAGGAAGCAGAGTTTATTCAAACCTCACATTCGAGCAGAAAACAGTAAAAAATATCCGTATGGGCGAATAAGAAATTATGTGCCGCTATCACAAGCGAAATGCAATGAAGAAGCAGACCGAAATCGTTTCAGATTTCAGTCTGCTTTTTTACAATCTGTTTTCTTCTCCCCAATCGCACATTGTTTCCAATATAGGAATGAGAGATTTTCCACGCTCTGTAAGACTGTATTCGACTTTGGGGGGAATTTGCGGATATTCTTCTCTATGGACTAATTTATCTGCTTCTAATTCTTTCAAGGTAGAGCTTAATGTTTTGTAGGAAATTTCATCAATGTACTTTTTCATTTCATTGAAACGGACGACTCCAAATTCAGCCAGAACATAGAGTATCGTCATTTTGTATTTTCCGTTAATCAGAGATAAAGTGTAGCTAAATCCCGTACTTCTAAAGCACTCATTTGAAATATTACGTTCACTCATTTTACATTTTCCTTTTTGTAAGTATATTACACGAATTTTAGTATCGCACTTAATTGTGCGTACTTGATTTTCATTTCATTCTTGCTATTATGATAATATCGAAAGAGGGAAAAGTCAATCCCGCTATCATAAGGAGGATAAATTTTATGAGCAAAAAAATTGTTGTAATCACAGGCAGCCCCCGCAAAAAAGGAAACAGCTTCGCAATGACAGCGGCTTTTATCAAAGCTGCGGAAGAAAAAGGACATACGGTAAAGCGGTTTGACGCTGCCATGATGAATGTGAGTGGTTGCCATGCCTGCGAAACATGCTTTAAGACAGGAAAAGCCTGTTCATTTGATGATGATTTCAATGTGATAGCCCCGGCTATTCAGGAAGCCGACGCTATTGTTTTTTCCATGCCGGTTTACTGGTACACGATTCCGTCACAGATAAAGGCGGTCATTGATAAACTGTTTTCATTCTATCATGCAGAGGTAGACCTTTCTGGAAAAGAATACGCTATCATTACTTGCTGCGAGGAAGATGATAAATCTGTCATGGACGGTATTCGGATTCCTATTGAACGGTCTGCTGCATTGTTGAAGTGGAAAATGGTCGGTGCGGTAATGGTTCCGGCAGTTGTAAATGTAGGCGACATTGACAAGACAGACGGGTGCGAACAGGCAGCGGCTTTAGCTGATAAATTCTAATTGCAAACTATCTATCAGATATTTCTACTCTGTTTAGAAATAGCAAAGCCAGCCGGAGCAGTCAACGGTCAAGATGAACGGGCATGAATCAAAGATTCTACCTGTTCCTCTAAACCCTGCCCGATGCTCGGACATTCGGTTTGAAGAATCAATCGCTCCGGGGCATCGCCGCCGTCAATTAGCTGGAAAATACGATTTTGCAGACGGTTAAATGTATCTTCCAACGAGAAATAAACCACGGTGCGTGGCTCTATTTCTCGATTCCAGACAGGATTGCCCTGCGCGATCTGCAAACACAGCCACAAGGTCAGCCAACTCTTTCCCGCCTTGCTGGGACCGGCAAACAGCGCCAATCCGGCTGGGAGTAGACCGGGGATAATCCACTTTACGGGTGGCAGCGGCGTGGAGAGAAGTTCTTCTGCGGAGATTGCCTTTGGAAGTTTGGTAAAAGTCATTTGCATCATCCTTTCTTGTTTGGTATATATCTATTATCTCATAGTATCGTTATTTTGTGTGTAGTAAGTTTTACTCTCTAGTGTTAAGTTGTACGGCTCACGCCGCCCCACAGCCCCACAAACGCGCCAAACGGCGGTTTTGCGGGTGATGTCGCGCCCGTGTGCGATGCGGGATATCTGCCCCACACGGGCTTGTTTGGGCGAGATGTGAGAGTGAATCAGATGTGATTCACTTTTTCGGTTTTGTCTCCAAATAGTGAATCAGAACTGATTCACTCTGGCGGTCCGCGCACGTATTTCGCACAGTTCGTCTGTTTTGCGCTTGTCATATGCTCACATCCTTTCTTGATTTTTTCTGTTGCATCATGTAACCCTCTTGAATACACTTTCCGGGGGGAGAAAAAAGAGCCCGGAGAGCCTTACCGATTTCGGTAAGGCCCTCCGGGCTCTTAAAAATTATCTCTGTTCTATCCGGGCGTAAGGGTACACTTTCCCCGCAAATCTTGATGTAAATTCAATAAAAGTCAAATAATACGCATACTGGCGTCAATCACACGGTTACGTAAATAATAAAAGAAACCGTGTACATCAAAATAAATGCTGAAGAAAAATGTCTAATTTGCCGCTCGCCCCCAGACTTGGGAACATAACAGGCAAGCCGCTGACGACGGCTGTACACTGACTCTGCAAGGGTCTTACTTCTTACAACCCAAGCGCGGTCACCCTATCTGAAGCTGTAGGGCATCTGGAGTATCATTATGTCCTCTCCCTGCCGTGAGTTAGGGTCTGCCTTGACCTTGCTGTGCGCCCCACCGAGAGAGTAAAGTACCTGTTATGCTGTGTATTCAGTTGTAAAGGTGCTGGTACAGAACAAATCTGTAAGTTTAATATACGCCGACAATTAGCAGTCTGTCAACAGCAAGCGCTAATTGTTTACACGCCATTCACAAATCAAGGCAACAATCCACCGATGATCGATTTCATCAACAGCGCCTGCTCATCATCCAAAACACTGCATATGTCCATTAGCAATTCCCTCTGACGCACTGTCAGCCATCGCTGCCGCAAGCGGCTCGAATCAATGATAAACACACCGCCACCTGCTCCCATCCTTGTATAGATTGGATATTCTAATTCAAGCACCCCAAATATCATTTCGGATGGTATGTGAGCTCACAGAAAATTCAAAAGCAAGATTACCAATGGTATCGTTCTGCCGTTCATATAAAACCGCAATCAGCTGTCTGCGACGTTCGTACAGGGAAAGCCTGTCGCTCTTATTTATAGCTGTCAGAATATTCCTCCAAGGTCACATACTTCTGTACAGTCTCCTCTGGCTTCATACCATTTTCCATGCCGCTGTTGCCGATGATATGATCGACACAGTACGCAATGTCGCGGCTGAAACCGTTTAGACCGTTCTCATCGTTGCTTTCGAGCTTGTTGATGGGCTAAACCAAAGTCGTGTTACAACAAACAACTTATTAAATCAATCCCTGCTGGTAATGCTGCTTTTATAATATAGCGGGCACACTATTTCTGCAATATCTTCAGGTCGTAGAACCGGCCTTTCTTTGTCATAAGATCTTCGTAGCCACCTTGTTCGGTGATACGGCCGTGTTCGACCACGGCGATGAGGTCGGCGGTTTGGATAGTGGAGAGACGGTGCGCAACAAGGAAGGTCGTGCAACGGCCCATCAGGCGGGCGGTGGCGTCGGCGACAAGGCGCTCCGTCTCGGAGTCGAGGGCGCTGGTGGCCTCGTCAAAGATAATCAGCCGCGGGCGGCGGATGAGGGCCCGCGCAATCGCAATGCGCTGGCGCTGCCCGCCCGAGAAGTTGCCGCCGTGCTCGGCTAAGTTCGTGTAAATGCCCTTCGGCAGGCGGTCAACCATATCTCGCAGGCCGATTTCATCAATGACCGCGAGAATCTCTTCGTCCGTGGCGTCGGGTGCGGCGTAGGCAATGTTATCCCGCAATGTGCCCGAAAACAAAATCGTATTCTGCGGTACAACGGCAATCTGGCTGCGGTAGCTCTTCAAATCCATGTCGCGCAGGTCGATGTCATCCACCAAAATGCGACCTGCATCGGGGCGGCAGAAGCCCATGAGGAGGCTCAGCAGCGTCGATTTTCCCGCGCCGCTGGGGCCGACAAAGGCCACGCTGCTGCCTGCGGGGATGGCCAAGTCAAAATCCGTCAGCACGGAGCACTCGGCGTCGGGGTAGCGGTAGGCCACGTGTTCAAACCGCACCGCGCCGCGCAGCGGCACAGGGGCGGGCGTCGTGCCGCTCTGCTCCTCGTCGCCGGAGGCCATGATCTCGTTGATGCTGTTCAGCGACTCCATGCCGCGGGCCAGCGCCGGGAACAGGTTGACGACGCCCGACACGGCCGTGACGATCTGTCCGAAATAATTCTGGTACAGCACGACCTCGCCCGCCGTGATGACCTTGTTCCACGCCAGCAGACCCGTGAAGCCCAAGCAAATCATCTGGAACAGCTGGAACACGACCCAGCTTGTCGCGCCGAACAGCGAGTTCGTCGTGTCGAGCCGAAATCCCGAGTCGCGCACGCCTCCCAGCAGGGCATCCATGCGGTCGGCCTCCTCTTCGGACAAGCCGTAGGCGCGGGTGACGGGGACCATCTCGAGCATCTCACTAACGGCGGCCTGTGTGCGCTCCATCTCGCGGCGGAAACGGCGGTTCGATTTGCGGATAGGCTGGCGGAACACGCCCACCGTGATGCCCGCCACGGGTACCGCGAACAGATAGAGCCACAGCACGCGCGGGTCGTTCAGCGCCGTGACAACGACCGCCACGGTCACGCTGGTGACGAGCGGCACGATGGAGCTGAAACAGGACTGCATCATCTGCTCGACATTTTCGACATCGCGCATGATTTTGGACAGCAGCCGCCCGGTCTGGGCCTGCGTGTGGTACTGGATGGACAGGCGCTGCAATTTATGCACCATTGCGCCGCGCAGTTCCATTTCCACCCCACGGGTCAGGCCCGAGCTAGCGCGGGTGTGCAGCCACGCCGTCAGGACGTTCTGCGCAATAAACACGCTGCCGACGATGAGGTTGAGCCAGAACTGCGTCAGATTATGATGCTCCGGATCGGTGACAATGTTAATGATGTTGGCAATGACGATCGGCGTGACCCACGCCGGAGAATGTTTGACAGTAAACCAGAACGCCGCCCAAAACAGCTGGCCCCAATGGCCGCGGTACAGCTCTAAAAGCTGGTGGGCACCGCGGCGTAGGTTGCGGGAGTTGCCGGTTTCTGCCGTATAGTCGTTCATTTTCCCCTCCGTTTGTTATTACATGGGCTGCAGGGCGGCGTTCAGGGTCACACTTTGCCCTGCCGAAAGTTCGATTTCCTCATCCGCGTCCGCGCAGTGCAGGCGCATTTTCCACGGAGCCGCGGCGTGCAGGGCCGCGGTCTGCAAAGTGCCGTTTTTCCATACGAGGTCAAGGCATGCGCCGCCCGGCAGGCAGAGGCCCTGCACCGCGCCGCTTTGCCATCTTGGCGGCAGTGCAGGCAGCAGGGACACGGCCTGCGGTTTGACGCCGTCATAGCTGACTTGGGCAAGGCATTCCGCCATAGCGGCGGTCGTGCCATAGTTGCCGTCAATTTGGAACACAGGGCCGCGCTTGCTCGGGTGGTTGTCCATCAGATTCGGGAAGGTGGAGTTGGCGTAGAGGGCGCGCAGGTTTTCTTCGACCTTGCTCCCCTCCCCCAGCCGCGCCCAAAACAGCGTGATCCACGCGCGGCTCCAACCTGTGTAGCCACCGCCGTGGGCAAGGCGGTATTCCAGTGTTTTGCGCGCTGCGGCGGCAAGTTCCGGCGTAGCAAGGGTGCTGATCTCATTGCCCGGAGCCAGACCATACAAGTGGCTGATATGGCGGTGGCCGGGTTCGGCCTCGCCGTACTCGCCGCCCCATTCGAGTAAGCGTCCGTCGCTGCCGATCTGCGTCGGGCGCAGTCTGGGCAGGATGGCAGCCGCGGCGCAGGTCGTCTCATTCGTGACGGAAAGCTTGGCCGCTGCGGCAAGGTAGCCCGCGAACAGCTCGCGCAAAATCTGGCGGTCCATCGTGGGACCGATGCAGAGATGTCCGCGCACGCCGTCCGGCAGAATGTAAGTGTTTTCCGGCGAAACCGAAGGGTTCGTCACGTAATACCCGTCGGCGTCCTGCTCCAAAAAGTCGGTGAAGAAGATTACGGCCTGTTCCAGCGTCGGGAATTGTGCACGCAAAAGCTGCATATCACCGCTGTAAAGATAATGCCGCCAGATGTGGGTGCAGAGCCACGCTGCACCCATCGGCCAGAAGGACGCGGGAATGTAGCGGTCCTGCGGGTCGGTGTCGCCCCACAGATCGGTGTTGTGGTGGGCGACGAAGCCGCGGCAGTGATACAGCTCTCGCGCGGTGCGTTGGCCGTTCGGCACCATGCGGGCCAGCAGGTCAAACAGCGGTTCCTCGCTTTGCGCCAAGCCGCAGATGTTGGCGGGCCAGTAGTTCATCTCGGTGTTGATATTGATGGTATACTTGGAATCCCACGGCGGGAAGAACGAGTCGTTCCAGACGCCCTGCAAATTGGCGGGCAGGCTGCCCGGGCGGCTGGCCGCAAACAGAAGCCACCGCCCGTATTGGAAGTACAGCGCGTCCAGCCCCGGGTCGGGCTGTGCAGCGGCGCGCCTCAGGCGTTCGTCGGTGGGCAAGGCCTCCAAGGAGGGGTCTGCGGCAAGGGTGAGGCAGCAGGCGTGGAAGTTTTTGCAAATATCTTCGGTATAGCGTTCTTTAAGAGCCATATACCCCCGTTTGGCCGCGGCAACAAGGCAGGCGGTGACGGCCTGCAGGGGCTCGGCCTCGCGGTAGGTCGTAGCGGCGGCCAACAGAAAGGTTGCCGACTTCGCGCCGCGCAAAAGCAGCGTATCGCCGACAGCCCGCACCGTGCCGCCATCGTGCTCGGCCAAGCGGACCGCGGCAGCAAAGCCGATGCCGTCGGAATCGCCCGTGAAATAGATCGTTGCATCGTCCAAGTGTCCTGTCTCTTCGCAGCGCTTGCGGTCCAAGCGGCAGCGCAGGGAGAGTCCCTGCGGCGCATCGGTCGTCAGCCGCAGGACGAACACGCCATCCGGGTAGGAGACGAACGCCTCCCGCGCGTAGTGCGCGCCGCCCACGGTGAAGCGGACGTAGAGCGTGCCTGCGTCCAAGTCAAGGCCACGGCAGTAGTAGTCGACTTCGGCGGACAGTCCGTCAAAATCCAAAGTCAAATCGCCCAAAGGCTGGTATGCACGCATGCCGCACGGGGTCGAGGCCAGCCCATCCAGCGCGAGCCGTTCGGCATCGGGCAGGCGGCCTTGGCGGAGCAGTTCTTGGACTTTGGGCAGCGTGGCCGAGGCGTCGGGGTTCAGGCGGTGCATAGGGCCGCCGCTCCACAAGCTGTCCTCATTCAGTTGAAACTGCTCGCGCGCGACACCACCGAACTGCATACAGCCAAGGCGTCCGTTGCCCGCGGGCAGCGCCGCATTCCAATCCGCAGCAGGGTGGGTGTACCAAAGCTCCATACGGAGCCTCCTCTCAAAGTGCCCAATCAGGCGTATAATTTTCCATTGACAATTCGCCGAATTTTGCGGTAAAATCCGCGCCGACCGCATACAATCCCATCATGCTGCCGGTGAAGCGCTTTTGGCAGCCGCGCCCCTCATCGGCGAGGAATTCTGCCCGCGGCAGCTCGGCAAACAGTGTGTCATCGAGGTAAAACTGCCGCGTCAGCCCGTCAGCTTCCATGCGCAAGGCTCCGCAGGCCGCGGGCGCACTGCGGACAACCGTCTTTCCTTCCGGGCTGCGGACGGTCAGCTCTGCCAGCGTGCCGTTTTCGGTGCCGCGCAGGCCGAATTTGCAATAGGATTTTTCGTCGTAATAGCCTGTGATACCCGCCTGCCAGCCGGGGCGCAGGGCTGTGTTCAGCCGTGCGGAGAAGCTGCATTGCAGGGCCGTCTGGCGAGTGTAGATACCCGCTTTTGTCGCCTTATCGTCCAAATCGCGCACGTCGCCGCGCAGGCTCAGCGTGTGGCCGTCCCATGCAGCGTCGGCGGGCAGGCGCGGGCTGACCCAAAGACTGCGCGCATCAGCGGGGTCAAAGCTTGCGGCATGGGGCACAAATCGCGGCAGGTCGGGGCGGCGCTGCAGCGCGGACGGTCCCTTGCGGCGGTTGACGATGGGCCAGCCGTCGGCGGTCCACTCCACGGGGTCGAGGGCTGTCTCGCGCCCCAGAGGGCTGAACCCTTCCGGCCTGCGGGAGCAGAGATACACCACATACCACTGTCCGTTTTGCGTCTCCACCAAATCGCCGTGGCCGGATTTTTGCAAAGTACCATTGGAGTCGTACTGGTGCAGAATCGGGTCATAAGGGCACGGCTCATAGGGACCATCCAGTGTGCGGCTGCGGCCCACGCTGATTTGATGGGAGATGCCTGTGCCCCCCTCGGCCAAGATGATATAATACCAGCCGTCCTTTTTCAGCAGGTGTGGGCCTTCACTGGCGCGTTTGGTGTCGCCGTACCACAAAAGGCGGGCCGGACCAGCCGCGGCGCGGGCGTCGGGTGTCAGGGGCAACAGACGAGCACCGCGGTTCAGCACCATGTAGCGCTGGCCGTCGTCATCCACAAAAAGCGACGGGTCAATACCGTTTTCTTCAATGATGGCGGGCGGATCCCACGGGCCTTCGGGCGCAGGGGCGCTCGTCACAATCTGTGCGCGCGGGCGGGGATGGTCGTCGTTGCGGCGCAGGGTGGCCGTGACGTAGAAACGCCCATTATAATAAGAAATATCGGGTGCCCAGTAGCCGTGGCCGCCCTCAAGGCCCTGTAACATCGCGTTTTCGGGGTCAGTCAGCACGTGACCGACGGGTTCCCAGTGGACAAGGTCGCGGCTGTGGCTGATGGGGATGGCCGGGAACCATGTGAAGGACGAGTTGACCATGTAGTAGTCCTCGCCCACGCGCACAATGGACGGGTCCGGGCGAAATCCGGGCAGCACGGGGTTGGCGTACAACTCGTCCCACTTTGCGCCGACGACCTCGGCAAAGTAGGCTTCGCCCGCCGCGTTTCCCGCCATGTGGGCGATGCCGTAGGGCGTGCGGCCCTTGCAGTCGCCGCGCAGGGGGTCCCAGCCGACGCGCTCGACAAGATAGCGCAGGAGTTCCGGGCTTCCCTTGGCCGCGGCATAGTGCAGAGCTGTGGCCCCGTCGGGGTCAGTCTCGTTCAATTTGGAAAGGCTCTGCTCAATAATCCAGCGGCAGAAATCATCGTCCCCGGTCTGCATTGCGCGCAGGACGGCGGGCACGCCCGTATTGTCCCGCGCATTGGCTGCGGCAGGGTTGACGGCCAGATAGGCTTTTGCACCCTCAAAGTCATTTGCGCGTATCAGCGCAAAATATTCAGCGTATTCATTCATCGTCGCTTCCCTCACAGACGTTCAAAGCTCACAGCGCCAAAGCGGCCCTGCCCACCCGCCTTGTTGGCGGTATTGCGGGCAAACAGTGCGGGCTTTGCGCCGGACCAGGTTGACTTTGCGGCGGGGAAGCTGCCATTCAGCGACGCTTCTCGACCGTTCACCTCGTAGGCATAGTGCACGGTGCCGTCGTCCTCAAAATAAAGACGCAGGGTCACGGTGTCGCCCGCAAACGGCAGGCGCAGGACAGCTTCTTCTTCGGCCACGCCCTCGGCTGTGCGGGCCGTGACTTTACCGCGGTAAAGCACCAGCTCATTGCCCGCCGCGCCGCGGTGCAGCGCCAGTGCAGAGTAATCGTGCCCCATGACCGCGATACCCGCCTCGTCGCCGTTGCCGTCGGCGGCCAGCGTGACGGTCGTCTGCATCGTGAACGCGCGGGCCTGCGGAATCTGCGTCAGCACATTCGGCATGTACCACAGCAGACTTTCGCCGCGGGCGCAGGGCAGAACGGACAGCGTCAGTGCACCGTTTTCGTCGGTGTACAATTCTTTCTTTGGGTTTGCCTGCCACTGCCACTGGATGCCGAGACCTTTGGAAAAGTCGTCATCCGCGGTCAACTCATAGGGGGCGTTCACCTCTGGCAGGGGCAGCGGCCAGCTCTCGACCGGCTCGCCGATTCCGTCACCGTTCTGCTCCAAGCCGATGAACGGCCAATCCTCGCACCATGTCATGGGCTGTAAATGCAGGATGCGGCCATAGACGCCATCGTCTTGGAAGTGGAAGAACCAGTCCTTGCCCGCGGGCGTGTCGATCCACGCGCCCTGATGGGGGCCGTTGGTGCGGGCATTGCCCTGATGCAGAACGATTTTCTGCTCATATGGGCCGAGGGGGCTACGAGAGCGGAGCGCCACCTGCCAGCCCGTGCCGACGCCGCCCGCAGGCGCAAAGATGTAGTACCACCCGTTGCGCTTATAAAACTTCGGGCCTTCCATCGTGGGGTGCATCAGCTCGTTGTTGAACACCTCGACCCCGTCGTCCAGCAGGCGGCTTGCGTCTGGGGCCATACGGCAGACATCGATGCGGTGCTTGATGCCACAGCGGCTCTTGGCGTAGGCGTGGGCCATGTAGGCGCTGCCGTCGTCGTCCCAGAACGGGCAGGGGTCGATCCAGCCGCAGGCCTGCTTGATGCAGTGCAGCTCACTCCAGGGGCCTGCGGGATTTTTCGCAGTTGTGACAAAAATGCCTTCGTCGGGCAGCGGGATAAAGACATAGAACATGCCGTCATGGTAGCGGATGGCCGGGGCCCACGTGCCGCAGCCGTGGGCGGGCAGGTCGTAGCGAGCAAAGGGCAGCTTTTCGACGCACCACGCCAACTGTTCCCAGTGGATGAGGTCTCGGCTGTGCAGCAGCGGCACACCGGGCAGGTAGGTAAAGCTGGATGCCACCATGTAGTAATCCTCCCCCACGCGGATGACATCGGGGTCGCTGTAGTCCATGTACAGCACGGGGTTTCTGTAATTTTGGCCGTTTTCGGTCGTGTTATCGTACAGTTTCATTCTTCTCTCCTGTTAAAACTCGCCGTCGACGCTCTCGTCGGTGTCGTAGGCTTCGCCGTCTGCATTTTTTAGCGTCACGTTGTGAAATTCCACGTTTTTCGCGTTGCGCAGGAAGAACCCGCGCGCGCTCATCGGCTCCAAGTTGCCCATCATGGCGGGCTTTTCGGGGGCCGCACCGCGGGCCATCTCGATATGGCAGTCCGTCAGGCTCAGGCCATCGATAGGGCTTTCGGCCAGACCGTAGAAGAAACCCGCCGACGCCGTGGCCCCCACGACGGTGACGCCGTTGATGCGGATGTTGCGGAACGCGGGCGTGCCGCCGTCCACGGGGTAGGGCGTCTTTTCCCACACCCAGCGGTCTTTTTCGGCCGTGCCGCAGCTGTAGTACATATTAAAAACAAACGGGCAGAACACGCGTTCCATCACCAAATTCGACAGGCGCAGATTCTCGACACAGCCGCCGCGGCGGCGGCGCGTCTTGACGCGCAAACCGCGGTCGGTACCCGTGAACACACAGTTCGTGACCGTGACATTGCGCACGCCACCGCTCATCTCGCTGCCGATGACTATACCGCCGTGTCCGTGCACAAGCAGACAGTTTGCAATGACGATGTTCTCGCAGGGTACGGGGCTCGGCGTTTCCTCGGTGCCGGATTTCAGTGTGATGCAGTCATCGCCAACGTCAACGCGGCAGTTCAGGATGCGCACATCGCGGCAGCTTTCGGGGTTGATGCCGTCGGTGTTGGGAGAATTGTAAGGGTTGCAGATGGAGACATCCTCGATCAGCACATCCACACAGTTCAGCGGATGGACGGTCCACGCCGGGCTGTTGCGCAGCTGCACGCCGCAGACGCGCAGGTGGGTGACGTTTTCAAAATGCAGCAGGTAGGGGCGGCCATTGGCTAGGGTGCGGGCGCGCTGGGCAGCCCACCACGGTGCACCGCAGCCATCCAGCACACCGGAGCCGGTCAGGGCCACGTTCTCGGCATTGAAAGCGGAAAGGCAGGGTTTGGGCCGGTGGGAGATGCGCCCCTCGTATTGGCATTCCTGCAAAGGGAAGGCTGCAGGATCGTTCAAAAAGCGGATGACCGCGCCCGGTTCCAGGTGCAGCTCCATGTTGCTGCAAAGCTCAATGGGGCCGGTGGAATACTCCCCTGCCGGTACGGTCAGCACACCGCCGCCCGCTTTGTGCAGTTCGGCAATGGCCTGGGCAAAACAATCGGTCCAGACGGCTTCGGCGGTATTGGGGCGGAACTGGGTCAAGGTGATCTTCATGGTTTGCTCCTTTATCTTAACGGGTCACAGATACAGGAAAAGGGACCGGGGCAATCGCCCGGCCCCTTTTCCTTTTGTATTTAGAAGGACTAGAGAATGGTAAGGTTATGCGTTGGCGTTCATTTCTTCCAGCGCCTGTGCAACGTTCAGGGTCTCGGCCTGTGCCTTGTATTCGGCCATGCCCTCTTCCGGGGTAAGCTGGCCCATGGCCACGCGGGAGATGATGTTCTCGCGGGTGGTGGTCAGGTCAGAAGTGATCATGGTGCGCTGCTCCGATACAGGGAACACGGAGATGTTCTTTGCGTTGGCAGAGACAACGGCCAGAGAATCGGTGACAGCCTGGGAGAGTTCAACATTCTTATCGGTGGCAGTCAGCGGACTGATGGCCATCCAGGGCGTAATCCATGCTTTCTGGAAAACTTCGGCGGGTTTGGAGATGGTGGGCAGGGGCTTGATGTTATTGCCATCCTGCTCCCAATGCACGCCCTCAACGCCGCTCTGGAACAGGACCTGGCCTTCGTCGCCATCGTGCATGTATTCAATGAAGTACTTAAAGACAGAAGCAACCTGCTCATCGCTGAGCTTGGAGGAAATGACCTGAACGCTGGGGGCGCTGTACAAGTAGGTGGCGCCTTCGATCGGCGGCAGTGCGATAACTTCGGCATCGGGCACGTTCTGCTGCAGGCGTTCGGTCAGCGTCTGGCCCCACAGGCCGCCCCAGTACGGGAAGCAGCCGACGGTACCGGCGTACCACTCATCACGGCAGGAGCTGGTGGTGTTGGTGATGGCTTCCTGGTCGATCAGGCCGGCGGTGTAAGCATCCTGCAGGTTCTGCAGGGCGGTCAGCATGTTATCCTGTGCCATGCCGTCGATCCACTTGCCGTCAACTTTCACATAGTCAGCGGTTGCGCCCTGGTAGAACTCAGGCAGTGCCTGGGTGCTCTTCAGGCCGGGGGCCGTGTAAGGTGCGGTGCACTCCGGGATCTCGTTCTTAAAGCGGGTCAGCATCTCAATGAACTGGTCGTAAGTGGTGGGAACCTCCATACCCAGGCGGTCCAGCCAGTCCTTGCGGACATAGGTCACAATGGCGGAAGGCGTTTCGCGCGGCACGCCATAGATCTTGCCGTTGACGGTCAAAGCATCCCACAGGTTCTTGTCAACCTTGTCATACAGGCCGCTCTCATGCACAAGGTCGGTCAAATCGGCGATAGCGCCCTGGGCGGCATAGTTGCCCAGCGTTTCGCCGTTCAGGTCAAAGGTATCGGGAACCGTGTCAGAAGCATAGGCCAGTTCCAGCTTTTTGGTGTACTCGTTGTTATCAATGAAGTCCAGTTCCAGGTCGATGCCGGTTTTGGCGTCAAACTCAGCGATCCACTGCTCGGAGCCATCTTCCTGGTGCATGCCGTCATGCACCCACCAGACGAGCTTATCGGGCTTCTGGGCACTTTCGTAATAGGAAGCAGCCGTGGCGGTGGTGTCAGCAGCAGAGCTGGAATCCGTGGTGGTGCTGGATGCAGCGGTGCTGCCGGAGCCGCCGCAGGCGGCCAGCAGGGAGGCTGCGCAGGCCGTGGCCAGCAGCATGGAAATCTGTTTTTTCATGGTTTTCTCCTCCGTTTGATATAGTTCTATTTTACCTGGCGGATTACTCCGCCGCAAGTACGAGTTTTTAGCCCTTGACAGCACCCAGGGTAACGCCCTTGGTGAAGTATTTCTGTACAAAGGGATAGATGAACAGGAATGGCAGCACGACCACAACGACCGTTGCCGATTTTAACATGTCAGCCGATAGTGTGATGGATGTGCCGGAAAGGCCGTCTTCCAGAATCAGAGAGCGGACCTTGACTTGGAAGTTCTGCCAGTTGGGGTCGGTGATGTAGAGAATGAAGTGCATATACTCGTTCCACAGACCGACTGCGATGAACAGACCGACCGAAGCCAGCGCGGGCTTGGACAACGGCAGCATGATGCGCCAAAAGCAGCCGAAGGGCGAGCAGCCGTCAATGGTGGCGGATTCAAACAGTTCGTTCGGGATGCTGGCAAAGAAGCTGCGCATCAGAATGGTGTTGTAAGCCGAAACGCTGCACGGAATGATAACGGCCAGCATGTTGTTCATGAGCCCCAGGTTCTTGATGGTCAGGTAGGTGGGAATCATACCGCCGCTGAACATCATGGTGAACAGGACCATACGGCCCATCAGAACATGTCCGGGCATATCTTTCTGGATCAGGACATAAGCACCCATCGTGATGATGAACAGGCCGGTAACGGTACCGACAACGGTGGTGAGCACAGAGACCAAAAACGGGCGGTAAAGGCTGGAGGTGGTCAGGATCATCTCATAAGCCGAAAAATCGATCTTGCGGGGCCACAGGCGCACGCCGTAGCTCGTCGGGTCGATGGAGTCAACAATGACCTTCAGCAGCGGCAGCACCATCATGCACATCAGCACGCTCAACAGCAGAATATCAAAGATCAAAAAGATGGTACGGCCGCGGTAGCCCTTGGCAAAAGAGAAACGGTCTTTGGAATTGATGCCGTTCATATTACAGTACCTCCTCGCCTGTCAGCTTTTTGCTCAGCTTATTGCCGATGGCAACCAGCAGGATAGAAATGACGGATTTGAACAAGCCTGCTGCGGTGGACAGACCGTACTGCGAACCAGAAATGCCCATGCGGTAAACATAGGTTTCCAAAACGTCCGAGGTGTTGATGACCATGGAGTTCTGCAATACCCACACCGGGTCAAACAGATTCAGGACCTTGGCCAGGTTCAGGATAAAGACGGTAACAATTGTACCGGAAATGGCGGGCAGCGTTAAGTAGATCACGCGCTGGAAGCGGGTTGCACCGTCCAGAACGGCGGCTTCATGCTGCTCCATATCCACGCCGGAAAGCGCCGCAATGTAGATGATGGTGCCCCAGCCGATGTCTTTCCAGACAGCGATCATATAAAAGATGGGCCGCCACCATTTTTCGTTGGCGAGGAAATAGATGGAATCGCCGCCCAAAGCGGTGATAACGCCGTTGATCAGGCCGTTTTTCGGCGAGAGGAACATGGTAAAGATGGAAGCCACAACAACCCAAGACATAAAGTGCGGGATATAGATGATGGTCTGGGAGATCTTTTTGAACCATTTGAAATGCAGCTCATCCAGCAGCAGCGCCAGCACAATGCTGCCCAGCGTATCAATCACCAGCTTGGTAATGCTGATCTGCAGGGTGTTGAAGAACGCTTTCCAAAAGCCGGCCTGGGAGAACAGCTTTTGGAAGTTCTGCAGTCCAACGAACTGGGCCGGTTTGAAGGGGGTATAATCCGTGAAAGCGTACAGGATGCCGAACATTGGCAAATAGGAGAACAGGATCAGGCAGAGAAAAAGCGGGATGAACATAATATAGAACGCCCGGTACTTTTTCATTTTCTGCCAGGTCGTCAGCCCCAGGTGTTCCTTGGGTGCCGACTTGGTTTTCAGTGGCATGGATGAATTCTCTCCTCTCATGGTGTGGATTGCTCTGCAGCGGGTTTGTCTGTTCCACTTGCTGTATCTGCATCATACCACGCCAAAATCCGCCGCATAAGGGGCAAAAGCCCTGTTCTATGCAACTGTTCCCCAAAAGAAAAAGGGAACGATCCTTGTGGAGAAGAATCGTTCCCTTTGCAAAATTATTCGATGCTATGCCTTTTGCTTTGCTATCACTGCCGCTGTGCATTCTGCACTGCAGGGGGGCGGCGTCCCCGACGATCCGGATACGTTCCGGCACCATGCTGTTCTCGGCGGCCGGGGGGGATCGGCCGCCCTACCGCTCGCCATGGGTGTGTTACCCGCGGTATTCGCTGGGGCTGACCCCCATCACGCGCTTGAATGCGCGGCGGAAAGACTGGATGCTGTTGTACCCCAGCCGCTCCGGCAGATCCGAAACCTTGCAGCCATCCTGCAGCAGAACACAGGCCGCCTTGACGCGGAGCTGCTCCAGATACTCGGCAAAGTTGGTGCCGGTCTCCTTTTTGAAAATAGCAGACAGATACCCCTCCGACAGATTGAATTCAGCACTGACCATGGCCAGGCCAAGATTCGGGTTGTGGTAGTTCTTGCGGATATACTCCTCAATGGCTTTCACGTTTTCGCTGCGGCGGGCGTTCTTTTGCCGGGTCACCTCGCTGCACAGCGCCTGGCACAGGGTGTTCAGCCGCTCAAAATAGGGTTCGCAATCGCCTTTATAGTCAAACGCCAGTTCGTTCAGCGCCATCAGGTCAGCGTTTTCTTCCACTATAACGCCGGTCTGTGCGGAGAGGATTTCCACAATGCGGCGGTTCAGCTGGCGCATGCGGCTGCGGTTCAAACTGCGGCGCACAAAGTTTTCCGTCTGCAAAAGGCTCAGCACATCTTCCACAGCTTTGGCATCGCCTGCGCGCAGGCTCTGGGTCAGCCGCTCTTCCACTACATAGGGGAAGTAATAGCCATCGCGGGCGCCAAGCTGGCTGCCGTACACCTGCACCGCTGTTCCGCCGTCCGCATCGTGCTGGGCGGCTGCGGCTTCCTCGGCGCTTTTCCAGAACTGCATCAGGTCATCGCAGGGGGTGCCAACGCCCCAGTGGGCTTCCACATGGTATTGCTCATGCAGCCACGCCGCAACACGGTGCAGCACACCCAGCAGTTTTTCCTGGTCCTGGATCTCAAACATATACAGGGTTTCCAGGGTATTGCGCTTGTAGTTGTGCACAGGGCGCACGCACAGCTCGTCCACATAGGCGCTGATGGCCTGCTGCAGCACCTTGGCGTCCTCCACGGTCTGGCCGTCAATGGCGTCAATATCAATACCGGGGAATAGGCGCAGCACGGCGGCGCAGTAGGTTTTATCTGTCAGTTCAATGCCCGCGCGCTGCGCCATATACTCCATTTCCGGGCGGGAGACAAAGTTCGATTTGAGCAGGTTGTGGTAAAATGCCGTCTGCAGCGCGGGGCGGTCGGCCGCCTGCTCCTGCAGCAGATGGGTGTTATCCTGCACAAGCTGGCTGACCGCGCTGCTGATAAGGTTCAAATCGGTGTTCACCGCGCCATCTGCCTGCAAAGCCCGCGCGATCTCATTGACGGGCCGCCCGCGCCGCACCGAGAAGTAGAGCGACACTGCCGTGCCCAGCACGACCGCGGCAAAAATCAGGAAAAGCATCTGGTTGCGCAGGGTATTCAGCTGCCGCATTGCCTGCTGTTCCGGCAGAACCAGCAGGTAGCTCAACCCCAGCGCATCACTGCCCGCCAGGTGCAGCACCAGATTGCTGCCGCTGCTCCATGTTCCCTGCTTGGTCAGCCATTCGCCCGGCAGGTTTTCCGCCAGGCCAAGGTCATCATGGGTGTAAAGGCAGGTTTCGGCGTTATCATCATCCAGCACAAAAAGCGAATAGCCGTCATATTCCGTCAGGAAAGAAAACTTATCCTCCAGCCAGTCCGGCTCAATGCGGAAAAATACCGTTGCAATTTTGCCGCTCATCAGACGGCTGCTGGGAATGCCGTAATAAAGATCCTGCCCGCCCATGGTGCAAAAATAGGGGGACTGGTTTTCATCGGTACAGCGTTCCTGCCAGATGGCGGGGTCATCGCCCCATTGCTGCAGCTGGCTGCTGAAAAGGCTTGGCGTGTAGATGGAATGGTTATAAATCACACGGTCCAGCCCGTTTAAGTAGATAAAGGTGTTCCCCATCCAGTTGGGGGCGTAATAGGATAACCGCTGGTAATATTCATCGATTGCGCGGATGATGCGGGGGTAATAAGCGTCGTCGGAATGGCTCAGGTTTTCCAGCCGGTAAAGGGAGTCACTGCGGGCGGTCTGCATGCCCAGGGTGCGCAGCTCCGTCAGGCCGTTGTTCACACTGGACACGGCCTGCGTCATGGCAAACATTGTACTGTCCAGCACATCACTGCGCACAATGACGAACGCGCTGCGGAACCCCACCGCACAAATCAGCAGCGCCGCCAGCAGAATGATCAGGTGGGAGAGCAGGAACCGCACGACAGAGTTTTCCCGCACATGTTTTGTAATTGTTTCAAACATTCCGACACTCCCCTTTTTAGTACTATACCATTTTTCACTGCCAAAAGTCAACGCGCTCGGCAGTGCAGGGGGGAACAATTTCGCATTTATAAATACTGTGTCTTGTGTTGGCACGCGGCAGCGTGATATGGTTAGTATAGAAAACTGTTGTACGGAAAGGACTGCCGGAAAATGCCAAAAATGAGTTTTACCGACTTTTTGCCAGCCGGAGCTTACCGCCTGCGCCGCGCCGCTGTCATGACGGTGGGCGTGCTGTTTATGGGCTTTGCCGTGGCCGCCCTTGTGCAGGCCGACCTCGGCACCGACCCGTTCACGACGGCCTGCCTCGCGTTTGCCGCCCGCATGGGCTGGTTGCTGGGCAGCGCCGAACTGCTCGTCAACGCCGTCATGTTCTGCCTTGTGTTGTGGCAGGACCCGCACCGCATCGGCCTTGGCACACTGGCCAACATGGTGTTGGTGGGCTACACGGCGGATTTCTTCGGCTGGGTGTTCCGTTTGTGCGGCATCACGGCTCCCGCAGGCGGGGCTGCGCGGTTTGTGTTCATGGTGGCCGCCCTTGCGGTTTTCGTCGTGGCGGCGTCGCTGTACATGACTGCCGACCTCGGCACCGCGCCTTATGACGCGATGTCCTTTGTATTGGCGGCCACGCTGCCCCACCTGCCCTTCCGCGCCGTACGCATGACGTGGGACGCCGTGTGGGTCGCGCTGACGCTCGTCTTGGGCGGCAGCGTCGGGCCCGTCACGATTGGCATCATGCTTTTGATGGGTCCCGCCGTGGACCTTGTGGGTGGTTGGGCAAAACGCACGCTCTACCGCGGCTGAAACGCTTGTTTTGGCGCGCGCTATAGTAGATATAATAATGTAATAAAGGGAGTTTTGGCTTATGGCACCGCGCATTTTTTGGATCGGTGATTCCACCGTGCAGTTCAATAATATTTCCACGTGGCCGCAGTGCGGCATGGGGCAGGTCTTGGACCTGTATGTGCGCCCCGGCATTGCGGTGTACGACCATGCCCGCAACGGCCGCAGCACCAAGAGTTTTCGGGATGAGGGGCTGTGGGCCCCGGTAGAGGCGGCCCTGCGCCCGGGCGATTTGCTGCTGATGCAGTTCGGCCACAACGATGAAAAGTCCGAGGACCCCACCCGCTACGCCGCGCCTGATCAGTTCGCCGCCAACCTGCTGGCCTACGCCCACGCCGCGCAGGCCAAGGGCGCGCTGCCCGTGCTCATCACGCCGCTGGTGCGCCGCCGCTTTGAGGGGGGCACTTTGGTTCCGACCCACGGTGCTTACCCCGACGCTGTGCGCCTGCTGGCCGCGCGCGAGGACCTGCCGCTGATTGATTTGAACACCGCATCCACCAAGCTGGTGCAGGAGATGGGCGAGCCCGCCAGCCGCGAGCTGTACATGGTCTTTGCCCCGAACCTCTACCCCAACTACCCCGACGGCAAGGAGGACAACACCCACCTGCGGTACCTCGGTGCCGTGCGTTTCACAGGTCTGGTCGCCGCCGGCCTGCAAGCCTTGGGCGGCCCGTATGCCGATGTGCTGCTGGGCACCCCCGAGAGGGATAAGTACGACGGAAAAGGGTATGAGGGGTAAGACGAGCGGGGATTTTGCTGTCGTCTTTGAATCGCGTCTTAAATTAGTCGTAAAGCGGCAGTCGCTCTCGGGATTTCACCAAGTACAGAAATTGTTTTTATTCTATCAAATAAATTCTCCGACCAGCATGGTCGGCATAGTATGTCCATGATTTTGGTGTTGCTCCCCTGCCCAGTTTTGGCGGTACTCCGAGATACGAACTTTCTGGCGAAACTGTCATAAATCTATTAATTACTTACTTAAAATGATGTGTATTCCATAAATGCGCAAGGCTATTTCAATCGCGACCCGGAGCGTAATGCCTTTTATCTCATCTTCTATCAGACTTGCAGACGGATCAATGTGACGTGGCCAAGTCCCTTCCCCATTTGTGGGAGAGGCCGCCCGCGCAACCTATGAGCAGGACAAGGTCCGCCGGGATGGTGCGCCGCTTTTGTCTACAAAATCTTCCTTCGGGGATACTGCGTGTTGAGTGTCAGTGGTTTTTGACCACCATTTGACCACTACTGTGCAGTGGCACCACAAAATGCCGGAAAAGCCTGTTGTGACAACCAACAATGGGCTTTTTCGGCGCTTTGCGGTAGCTGTGCAGAACCAACAAAATTTACGTTCCAACGCCAGTCTATACCGCCCTGTCGTAGTTCTCCGACAACTGCGACATGGCAGGTTTTTGACTCGTTTTTGCTCGTTACATCGTGATTTGCGCTCGCAAAAACGCGGTGGTCAACGGTAGTCAGACCACGAATTGACCACTATTGGGAATTGACGATTTCACAAGATTGAAATACGCTGTAACGGCGTTTTTCATATATAAGCGTCCGTAGCTCAGCTGGATAGAGCACTGGCCTCCGACAACTGCGATACGGCAGGTTTTTGGCTGGTTTTTGTTCGATACAGCGCGATTTGTGCCTGCAAAAACGCGGTGGTCAACGGTAGTCAGACCACGAATTGACCACTATTGAAAATTGACTACTTTACAAGATTGAAATACGCTGTAACGGCGTTTTTCATACATAAGCGTCCGTAGCTCAGCTGGATAGAGCACTGGCCTCCGACGCCAGGTGCCGGGGGTTCGAATCCCTTCGGGCGCACTTAAATGACCTCGGTGAAGTTCACTGAGGTCATTTTTGCTATGAATGGTTATCGACCATGTGACCGTCCAGCCCCTATAACGCTAAATACATTATATCCATTTAACAAGTTTGCAACGGTTTTACATAAACCATAGATATCAATGATTATCTCTGTATAACCACTAATTTATAAGACTTTTTACAAAACCTATAATTTACTTCTTTATGTATGAGGTGCTGTATACAACATGAACAATAATAATGTTTTCAATTTGCAGTTAGATAAGGAGACTACTACAAAAGCATTAAATGATTTTATATTATACAAAATCAAAAATGGCGTACAACAGATTCCTATCCTTTGTAAATCAACACAGACATATTCAAATGTTTGTGCACCTGTATCTGCCGTTTTGGAGTATTATCGCAATTTGGGAATTCATTTTGACATTCAGTATACAAATGAGGATAAAAAAGCCATCTTTGTTTTACAAAGTCATTTTGACTGTCCGCTTATTGTAGAAGATCCTGATAATAAAGGCGATTTGCAGCATCCATTTAACAAGGTTTGGAAGTTTTCTACCGAACAAGGAATTTACGAATTAGCAAGTGCATTTGTTTTAGCCCTTCGAAAAGCTGATACTGTTGCCGAAGGCATTATCCAAAGTGTTGACTGGTGTATAAATGAGACAATGGATAATGTTTTTGTTCATTCGGAAGGTTCAAACGGATATGCGATGGCACAATACTTCCCAACGTCTGGACATTTTGCATTTTGTGTATTTGATACTGGCGTCGGTATTTTACAGTCATTTAAACATTCTAAAAAACATTTTCCTAAAGACGGGCTAGATGCAATTTCTTTAGCTTTACAAGAGCATGTAACTTCTGATGAGTCTGTGGGACAGGGAAATGGTATGTGGGGAATGTCCCAAATTGTTGATGCTAACGGCGGTTCTTTCACTGTGTGTTCTTCTGGTGCAAAATATCAAAACAGATATGGAAACATAAGAACGGCACAAACTGGCGAATTTCATCTCGGAGCGAATCATGGTACAACATTTGTTGAATTCCAGTTGGACTGCAAAAATGCGGTTGATGTACCAAAAACTCTCGATGGGTACGCACCCATGGATATGTGGGAAGATAGCCATTTAGATGATTCTGACTTAGAGAGCATTAGAATTTCAATAGCCTTAGAATCGAGTGGAACCGGAACACGCATTTCTGGAAAACACATGCGTAATATGGTTACAAATCTTCTAAAAGAAAAGCATAACGTAATTCTTGATTTCGATGGTGTAAATTTTATAAGTTCCTCTTACGCGGACGAACTCATTGGGAAACTGATAGCAAGTATAGGTTTTATTCAATTCATCAACCATGTTAAACTCAAAAGCATCTCGTCATATAGTGTTCCAATCATAAATCGTTCTGTAAGTCAACGAATGGCGCAGACATATTACGATAATACGATTCCGGATGTAACAGATAATGAATCGCATTAATAGTTGTTTTTCAATTGTATCGTCTTTCTATTTTTTACTCTATACTTTTGCCCTATGTGTAAGTTATTAACGCAAATACAAATAGGCGTTGCAAAGGAATTTTGCAATGCCTATTTGATTGCTTTCAGAATAACTTCAGCAACATATCATCCGCAGCATCGGTATACTGCCCTTTTGCAAGACGTCCATTTCTCAGTCTGTTTATAGTTTTTCGCATAAGGAAAATTTCTTCTGTGGAAAAAGTAGCTTTTTTATCGGCTGGGAGAGAATTGATTTTCAGTATCAGCCTTCCTGACTCCTGTGTGCTATGCCCAAGTTTCCTTTCTTGATAGTAATACGGAGCAAGAGCTTTCAGCAGGATACTTTTGTTCGCATAGGTCAATTTGATTTTTCTCATAGTCCAATCGCCTTTCCGAGTTTCTCTTGTGCTTTGCGTTTATTTTTGTCAAATGCATGGGCGTAAATATCCAGCGTTGTGCTTGCCTGTGCATGGCCTAGCAAACTGGCAACCGTGCGCACATCCACGCCCTGCGCAATCAGCAGGCTGGCGTTCGTGTGGCGCAAGCTATGCACATTCAAATCCAGCGGCAAGCTGTTGGCTTTCAAAATCAGCTTGAATCTGTAAGTGAATGTGCAAGGGTTCATCGGCTTGCCGTTAGGCTGGCGGAACAGGTAGTCATCCTCATCCACAGTTTCATTTGCTGTCTGCTGCCTATCCCACGCGCATTCTTTCCGCCACGCTTTCAATAGCTGGCACATTTCCTTGCTCAGATATACCATTCTATCACCGCTGGTCGTCTTAGGATCTTTTGTAATTGATTCTTGGTGACTGAGTTTGACCACCCCGCGTTGAACATGAATCGTCCGTTTGCGCCAGTTGATGTCACTCCATTTTAATCCACAGGCTTCCCCACGCCGCAGCCCGGTTGCCAGCACCAGCTTGAAATAGGTTTCGTATTTCATGCTTTGCCCCTCAAAAGCGGCAATCAACTTCTTAACAGTTTCTTCGTCTGCTACGGGGCGCTCTTTCTTCTGACCTTTCGGTTTGTAACATCTCCATGCGGGATTGTGGGTCAAATAACCCTCGTCCACAGCCGCCGACAGGATACTGCATAGCGTGTTGTGCAAGCCCTCGACCGACTTCTCGGATAGATTTCCTCTGCCATCCAGACGCGGCGTGTGCCGCATTTCTTCGTAAAAATCCCGGATAACCTCTTTACGCAAATCGGTCAGTTTACAGTTGCCCAGCGTCGGCAGAATGCGCCGAATATCCTGCAGATCTCGTTGGTACGTAGAGTCCGCCAGCTTTTTCGGTCCAATGTCGCTCACCCAATGCTCAATGTACTTTGCAAGTGTAATACTGCGGTTGATGGGTTCCGGCGTATGCTGTACCTCGCGTTCAAATAGGATTGCCTGTTCCTTTACCCATTTCTCTGCCTGTTTGGGTGTGCACTCCTTGGGTGGCTTGACGGTTTTCTGCACAGATTTCAGCCGGTTTCCCTCGTAGTCATACCCACGAGATACCACAATCAAGTAACTGTTGCTGCCGCGTTTTCTGATAGATGCCATGTTTTGCACGCTCCTTAGTATTATTTTTTGACCTGCGGTACTACAAAGCATACCGACAACTGCGACAGAAAGCTATCACCACACCCAACAATCTTTTGCCCTAAAATCTACCTATTACTGACAAAAACGGCACCGCCATTGCTGACGGTGCCGCTGTTTATTTAACCTGCCTTCTTGGCTTTCCTATTCTTATTTTTCATAAATGCAACATAGCACGGATTTTGGTTGTTCAGCAGATCTTGCATCAGGTTTGTCGCCTGACGCTTCGCCACATCCTGTGGGTGGCAGTAGGTGCGCTCCAAAAATGCCGTATCCGCATGACCCAGCAGGGATGCCGCCACCTGTTTGCTGGTGCCTTCCTGCAGCAGATAGGTTGCGTAGAAATGCCGTAGCGTATGCAGATGGTATTCCTCTGGCAACCCACACTTTTTATATAGCTTGCGCAGATGCCGTGTAAAAGAATCCGGGTGCGGCACATGACCATCGGGGTCTGTAAAAATTGGCTGCTCTCTGTCTGGAACACCGCTATGCAGTACCTGCTGCTGTCGCAGCGCCATCAAAAGCTCCCATATCCCCAGCGGAATGGTTACAATCCGTTCCCGATGGCTCTTGGTGTCGCTCTCAACAATCTGCCCGGATGCGCAGCTGCGGGAACGGCGGACGGTCAGTTCACAAGCACCGGTTATG
>ERZ1034691.671-NODE-671-length-25167-cov-14.182423_pt1 | contig 25167 bp, 37 predicted proteins | sample MGYA00520638_ERZ1034691 | MGnify/ENA primary metagenome ERZ1034691 (study PRJEB33766, sample SAMN09781763) | gut metagenome | biome: gut microbiome | host: Homo sapiens | place: Madagascar | study: EMG produced TPA metagenomics assembly of the PRJNA485056 data...
TGTAAAAAGATTTTGACGCCTTTAGATGAATCGGAGTGGCGGGATTCGAACTCGCTATTCAAACGCTAAAATCCCAGTATTTATGCGGATTTCAGCGAAAATGTTTTGATTACCTATGATTACTTTTAGATAATTTTTCAAAGGAAAGGAGATTCCTGCAAAAGTGCTACTAAAGATAAATCGACCATAGATCGGTTTATTTTTTTGCGCAAAAATAGGAGAAGTTTTCAAAAAAATCTTGGTAAATGATTTTGATACCCCCCTACCCCTCATTTTCAGTTGAAAAATCGAAATGGAATTTTTTCAAAATTTTGTGTAGATTTCACACAGATTTGTTCTGAAAAATGTGATCTGATTTTGGATATAGTATTCTTGATTATTCTTCCCCAGTTCTGGGTGGCACACTCCACAAACTTATAAATATGCCCCGCCTGCGGATCTGACTGGCTCAAATTTTGACGATAGGAGAGCAGACGCAGAAACTCACGTATAGACAGCATAATTGCCTTAAAATGGATTTTACGCGGTCGCTCCCCTTGTGTCAATCTGTTTCAACTGGTAAGTGAACGCTTTTATTTATAGCCTGCGCCAGTTTCTCCGAGGACTGGGCGAGGTATTCTTGTGTTGTCGTAACGCTGGCGTGCTGGTAAAATTCTTTAACCGCTACAATATCATGTCCGGAATTCTTATAGATCTGCTGCCCGGCGAACTTCCGAAAGCTATGTGTTGAGGTCTGCGGGATGTCTAAATATTCCCGAGCAGCCTTAAGCGCTTTCTGCACAGCCCTTTCTGTAAATTGAAATATGCGCCGCTCCTGGTTGATTCTATTTTCTTCGCAGTAGTCCCGAATATAGTTATAAACTGGTTCCGGTACCTGGTGCCGCCGTGCCTTGCCTGTTTTTTCCTCTACAATGTCCATGCGGTAGTGATCGCCATCACGCACCAGAGAGGAAAGGGACAAGTGCAAAATATCACCGATCCTGCAGCCTAAATTAGCCTGTATAACTAAGCAGCAGGCCATATGTGGCGCAGGGCGGTGTATTACGTTGTCTTTTCCGGTGTAGCCGGTGCGGATCAGCGAAACAATGCAGTTATAGCTTTCTTCATTAACCGCCAGTGTGGTATAAGCTCCCATATGATTCTATCCCCTTTCTAACTTGTAAATAGCCCACCGCAGGGCGGCGGCTGTCTCTGTGTCGTGTTCGCGCTCTGCGCGTTCCAGTATCTTATAAAGCCGTTCGAGGTTCTTTTCCTTCATGTGCTTTTTTTTCCTTTCGTTTGGATATAAAACCGTCGCCGGTAGTGATCCGGCGGGCATCCTCTGCAATAGCTAATTCTTTTCGTATTCGCTTATAAGTAAATCAACTCTATCAAGTGCGGCATTGCTTATTTTATTAACATCTTCTCCGGACAATTCACCTCTCAATAAAGCGCTGACAGAATCAGCAATTTTTTTGTATTCCTTCTCCGATTCTTTTAGAAGTTCTTCACATTTTAATTTTTCCATACATGCCTCCACATTCTAATTTTTTCCGGTTATTCCGGTAAAAGCAAGCCGGGGAATCGAACCCCGGGAACCGCCGCCGCTTGCCTAAATAAGTACACCCAAGCGCATACAATCACGCTTTCTATCACAAACAATTTTCCATTTTTCAAAGTCGCCCTTGATATTTTCTGCAGTTCTGGTGTCTGCCCATTCGTCCCGGGCTTTAATATAAGCGGCTTTCGCATCGTCTTTCTGTTTCTGCAATTTCTCCATAAATTCCATAATATTAACCGTCCTTTCTATACGTTTACTTCTTTTCTCAAAATCTCGATAGCTTCTTTCGTGGTGTGTTCTCTGTACCACTTCCAAGGCTTTTTATAAGCTCTTGCGAGTGCAAAATCTTCTTGATTTTTCAATAAATAATCCCTAACTTTCAAAAATGCTTTTTGAGCTTCTTCTAATTTTGTCATAAAATCAACCATCCTTTCATTTATGCCCTGTCTCATCGGTGCAGGTGGGACAGTTTCTGCAGACCGCCGGAAGGCGGTTTCGACTTAGTTGTAAAGCATTTCTTGCATGATCTGGTGGCGTTCTGTTTCGGATTTCTTCCGGTGCATTTCTCTAAAATCCTTTTCAGCTTTCGCCTGTGCTTCCTTCTTGGTATATCCTCGACCTCTCCAAAGGTCCTGTAATTGTTCTATTGTCCAGTCCTTCATGTTTTCCCTTTCTGGTCTGCCATCATCAGAGCAACGTGGCGAATCGTTGCGGACGCCCCAGGGCGGAGCGTTTCGGCTATGCTATGCAGATTTCAAATTCGTTACTTTGGATCTGTTCAAAATCAACTTTTTCAAAAATTCCGATTCCAAAAAAATCAGCGGTCAATTTTCCGAAATGGTCATATTCAAAAGCTATATTTTCTCTTTTTAATACCTTTATTGCGTTGCTGTTCTTGCTTCCTGCTTCCCATGTAAATTTTAATCCGGTTTTTCTCATCTCTGCTGCTCCTCTCTGTATAATCTTGCGTATTCGTTGCACTCCTTGGAATAGGGGCATTTGCTACAATCTTTTTCGTATTTGCTACATTCGGCGGTTAAAACCTTTTCCAGATCTTCAATTCTTTTCATTTGCTTTTACCTTTTCACCCGTGTTATAATCTGGGTGCCTTTCTTTTTGGGTGCCGCTCGTTTATCTTCCAGGATGCCGGGCGGCTTTATTTATTTGTTGATATTATAATATCAAATATAATGCACTTATACAATTAGCAAAACAACTAAAATAATGCACTTATACAACAATGAGAATTGTGCAAAATATATAATGCACTTATAAATTGACAAAACAATGCACTTACTGTATACTTATATAAGTGAGTTATACATAGAAAAGAGGTGCAATATATGAGTGAAACAGAACTAAAAACCACAGAAGCACAGAGAAAAGCAGTAAGAGAGTATGAAAAGAAGAACGACAGAATAAACGTAATTTTTCCAGCTGGGACAAGGGATAGAATGCAAGCAATTGGAGTTAAAAATCCGAGTACGTTTATAAAAGAAGTTGTTGCAGCAGAATTAGAAAGAATGGAAAAGTATAGGAAATAATGCACTTATATTGTTGACTATATAATGCACTTAATGTATAATATAAGTATCAAATAAAAGGAGATACTAAAGATGCAAATAGAATACAGTAAAACGGCTGTCAAATTTATAAACAAAATGGATAGACCAACAAAACAACGAATAAAGGCAGCTATTGAGGGGTTAACAGAGCAGCCGCCAAGAGGAGACATAAAAATATTACAAGGCTACACAGACGGGCGGAAAAGGTTAAGAGTTGGAAAATATAGAATAATATATAATTATCTTCCAAATGGAGAAATAGAAATATTATATATTATTGATATTGATTCAAGAGGGGATATATACAAATAGGACACCCAAGAAAGGAGAGCAAAAAGCATGAGTACAACAACAAAACAGGCAATAGACCTAATGGAGTTATTGCCGGAAAAAGATCAGAATTTTGCATTAGAATTTATTAAAAAGCTTGTGATAGCATGGGACCCGGATTATACAAAAGTAACGCCGGCAGAACGTGCAGAACTGGAAAGAGCACAAAGGGAAATTGAAAACGGGGAAACGGTTTCACATGATGCCATCAATTGGGATTAAGTAGAGGAAAGGCGGTCTTTCAAAGGCTGCCTTTTTTGAACCTTTTTCGCTGTTACACTTCACATATAACAAAAATGTCCCAAGCAACCTGCCAAGGTAATTCCCAAGCAACAGACAGCCTACAACCACAGTAAAATCAAGTGTTTTCAGACTTCATGTATTTTCATTTCCCAAGCAAATTCCCAAGCATTTTCCCAAACAAATCCCAAGCAACCCTCGCGCGCGAATATACACTATATAATATATATAATACAAGGGCTTAAAAAAGAAAGAATTAAAAGAAAGCGCGTACGCGCGTGCACACGCACATATAAAATATTTTTATAAAATGGTGGTTGACATAATAATAATTCTGTGGTTTATAATATATCCATAGGGCGGCAATGATCCGCCGGAATAAATAAAGCGTGTATGTGCTAGCTCGCAGGCCTTGACCACATACAACGACCACGCAGCAGGCGTGCAGAGATCAGAGCAAACGGCTCCAGTCTATACGGTATCCACTCCGTAAGGCTGGAGCTTTATTTTTTATTCGATCACTTCCAGGGATCCGGAAGACATGGAGCAGATCAGAAAGGACGGGGAGCCATGAAAGACAATACAGAGATTGCATATAACGGAGCAAAGGTATATACGAATCGAATCCAGGAACTAGCAGACGAATTTATAAATAATCAACTGGACGATAAACAGCGTGAAGAGATGCCATATAACCCTAATACTTTTATGGCTATGATATTATATATCTCTGATAATATCCCAAAGGTAGATAATAATGATATACAGCAGTTAGATAATATTTTTAATATATATACCAGATTATGCGTTAAATATAATATGCTGCCTACATTAGAATCGTTTAGTATGTTAATTAATATTAATCCTGGTACATTATCAAACTGGAGTAGTGGAGTATTAAGAAGTACAGTATATTATGACTCTGAAGGTAAGTATATAAAAGACTTTGCGGCATGGCAGCTGAACCACAGGGGCGAGCAGTACAGGGCGGAACCCAGTACAGCGCACAGCGAAGCGGTCAAAAAATGGAAAAATATTTGTAAAAATTTCTTGGTAAATTCTCTGCAGAATTCCCGGGGAACTGATGCAAATAAAATATTTATTGCAAAGGCTGCTTATGGCATGGTTGAAACCGCACCGGTCCTGGTAGCTAATCCAGAGCAACACCGGACAGCGGAGCAGATCGCAGCCGATTACAGCACTGCCGGAGCTCTTCCCGGGGATGTCCAACCGGATTTTTAAGGATCTTTCGGCAATATGCACAAAGGTTTTAGAGTGGCAAAAAAGGAAAAGCCCGGAAATATGGGAAAGTTCGCAAAATGGTATAAATGCGAACTTTTGAAAAGGGCACAGGATCAGACCGAGGGCGGGGGTCTACTGGGAACGGTCCCCGGGGCATAGCTTAGCCCCGTAAGGTAAAATTTAATAAAAAAGGGGTTGCATACTGTGGGAGTATACAAATACGACGAATCGTATATAGGAAAGAAATACAACTATCTGACAATAACAGGCTTTGGATATAACGATTTTGGAAAACGTTGTTTTAATTGTAAATGTGATTGTGGAGTTGAAAAGATGCTCATTACAACAGATGTTATTACTGGTAGAGTTAAAAGTTGTGGTTGTATGCACAGGGAACTTTCCAAAAAAGCATCATTAGTACACGGCGCATATACTTACGGAAAACCCGAACGGTTATACAAAATATACCGAGGAATGATTGAAAGGTGCCATAATAAAAACAATACAAAATACAGTGACTATGGCGGCAGAGGAATTACTGTATGCAGTGAATGGAGAGAAAACTATGATACGTTTAGAGCATGGGCAATTAAGAATGGATATGACGAAAATAAGTCAAGAAAAGAACAAAGCATTGACAGAATAGATAATGATAAGGGATATTCTCCTAATAACTGTAGATGGACAACAGCAGCAATACAGAGGAAAAATCAGCGACCACATAAAGAACATAAAAAGAATGCATTGGTATTATTCAACGGCAAGCAGATTTCAAAAAAGATTCTTTGTAATGAATATGGTATTTCAGTTGAAATGTTTAACTACAGAGTAAACCGTAAAGGAATGAGCGTGTTGGAAGCATTGACAGTGCCTAAGATGACAGTTGGAAGACCTAAAATAAACTTATAAGCAATTCAAACCACATCCGATAAAATTCAAAGTTACGATCGATAACATGATTCAAAAAATTTCAAAAAAACAAAAAAGACCATTTAGGAGATATAGCCGTGATACCATTCATTCAAAAAGATAAGGCTATTACAAAGGCTAGAAGATATTTTAAGAGATATGGATATCGTGTAGTTGGCAGTAAGACCACTAACGCCTATGTGTATGTAAAAGCTGTCAGCTATTTAAAAAATCCGGTTATTGGGAGAGTAAGTCTCAATACGGGCACAGTGGTAGCAATACTGAATGTAAATTGCTGCCCGGTAGAAATCACAGATGGAAAATACGATTAACAGGAGGAAACGCATGATTTTTTTACTCGTTATGCTATTTTGGATTTTATATACATTGCAGGCTCCTTGGTGGATGTATTTGCTGTTGATCCTCCTGGGGATATGTGGAACTAAGGATTGAGGTTATAGACCATGAAAATATTTGGTAAAGAGATTACGGATGAATGTCAGTACTGCGGTGATGTCCTTCAGTGTGAATTATTCCTTCAGGGGCACGGGATCAAACAGGAGAGATCCAACATCACAGAGATGTTTGCCTGCCAGATGGATCATAACAATAAGCGAGATGGAAGCGCTTCAAACATGACTGGGAAAAAGAAGAAAGAGCTTCCGGAGGATGTAAAAGCAATTTATACTGCAGTCTGGAAAATCCATAAAGGCAATCCGTATCCTAAATCCGATGAAGACTGGGAGCAGATCAACCGGGAATGTAAGGTGTTGTTAAAAATGTATGATTGCCCGTTTGCACATAGTCTGATTCAAACGATGATTGCAGAAATAGAACGGCGTGTTAAAAAGGAGTCTTAGCTCAGTTGGTTAGAGCCCCCGGCTCATAACCGGGCGGCCCTGGGTTCAAGTCCCAGAGACTCCACTGTATTGCTTAGTCCATGAGCAATACCCCCTTTTATACCTCATAGCGGAATGCTGTTAAGAGCCGTCAATGGCTCGTGAGGGTTTTCCGGCTCCCATCCCACGGAGTCGGAGAGAGCAGTGTTAGTCCTGCTTTAACAACGATACGGCAAGCTCGGCATACGCGAGTAAATAGAGCATCAATCTTCAAAGCCGGCGGGTGGAACTACAGGCAGTCGAATGACAGAGATTGATTACCCTGCACGGTCCTTGCAGTCATAAGATGGGCGTAGGTGGTGGCGGAATCGGTAGACGTTAATCAGACATACGAGACTTCGTTCGGTGAGACTGCGTAACGATATATGCAAGCGAGATAGCGTGAAGAACCCCCTTAAGTGGTTGCAAATGCAATGTTACCCATTATGTCGATGGATACGGATGAGTTTGAAAGGTTCTCCCATAGACTTGCACGAAGGGTAAAACGAGGCGTCGGCACACGCCTATTGTATGTCATGTGAGGTTCGAATCCTCACCCACCTATTTCCCGTGATAGCACACAGGATAGTGCACTGCATGGCACGATAAATATGATTGCTAACCGTCTTATGGCGGTTTCGGAACGTAGCTTAATTGGTAAAAGTGGCGTGTACACGGAAAACAACAACGAGAGCCGGATTGAAGGTTCGAATCCTTCCGTTCCGATGGTGCCGAGCTGATTTGATACTGTATGCGTAGCGCGGTCGCGTACAGAGATATGGAGTGAGGTGTCCGCGCATTCCGGGGAAGCGGCAACGATTGGCGGTGTTGCGGCTGACTGTAAATCAGTTCCCAAGTGGTAAACATTGGAGGTTCAATTCCTCTCTTCCCCATTTTGCAGAAATAAAATAGAGCGTGAGATACGGTGGCGGCACAAGGTGTTTCGTAAATGTACAAGTCAGGTAAACAGCCGGGAGACACCCTACCGATAAACAGCAGAAAATCATAACGCTTGTCCCTGTTCGCAGGTGCTGACTAACTGCTGCATAATATCTGTTTCTGCAATTATTTGGTCAAATTACGCTGTCTGCCAGCAGATGGTCTATGTTTTGGCTGAAATGTATTGGAGAAAGCCGTGGTAAGCAATCGTTAAATAGGGAGATTGCAACGCTCACTGAGAGGCTTATGTGAGCATATAAAATTGCCAACGTGCCCGAGCGGTAAAGGGAACGGTCTTGAAAATCGTCTGTCAGAAATGGCTTGTGGGTTCAAATCCTACCGTTGGCGTTTCGATCTTTGATAATTGAATATTGACGGTTTGAGTGGTATAATTTTCTCATTATAAAAATGGGGGGATTATTCATGAGTTTTAGTGAAGTTATGCAGAATCTTGCAATTGGAATTGCTGGAGGTATTTTTTCAAGCATTATAGTGTCAGTTGTGTTTTATATTCTTAGCGCATATCAAAGGGAAATAGACGCTGCACAAAAAATGACACATAATCTAATTGGAATAGTTATACTAGAGAAAATAAAGAACGCTAATCATAGCAAAGACTTTAATAGATATGAATTAGCAGAGGAATATTTTCAAAAAGCATTAGATGATTTTGAAAAATTTGATCCTAAAATGTTCAAATATGAAATAAAACGAGTCATGTGTAATATTTATAAAATGCTTACTGATGGAAAATATTATAAATGTGAGTGGGACGATAAATTAATATATGACATATCAACAATGGTGGGAGAGAATTTGGATGTAATAGAAAATTGTGAGAAAAATTTTGCAAATGGTTTTTTAAGACGTGTATTTACAAACAAAGTAATTATAGTCACAGGACTAATATTTTTGCTTATAATTTTAGCAGCATGAGCATTTACCAACCGTCAATATTCGATGGTTGGTATTTTTTACGCAAAAATGGGGCAAATATGAGACACGAGAAGGAATGGTACACCTGTGATCGGTGTGAATCTGAAATAAAAATGATGCCAGAAAGAAGAACTTTTTTAACAAGGAAAGTGATTACACCGTCAGAGTTTAGTATGAGATTTGCAAATGTAACAGGATATGTTGCTGATACTGAACTTATATCTCCGTTACTTATGGCAGTTCAAATTAAAGAAATATGCGATGTTGGATACAAAGACTTTCATTTGTGCCCGAAATGTCGGAAAAAGTTTGAGGAGTGGATGAAAAATGAGTATGACAGCAGTAATTGAGAGCATAGAACGTGATGCGCTGCGGCAGGCAATGAAGCCGGAGGGATTATTTGAAAAGCGTTGCCAGCGCTGCAACCGACTTTTAGGAAAATTCAACGGACAGGCTGAAATCAAATGCCCGAAATGCGGGGAAATTAATAGAATCGGGGTGAAGTGATGGAAAGCAGACTAACACAGAGGGATGTTACAGAAGTTCAAAAGGACAGAATGAATAATATGTTATGTGCGGCTAGGATGCTAGAGGGTTCTATTGAATCAAATTGCAAGAATGGTCGTGAAAAATCATTGGCAATGACAAAATTAGAAGAATGCGTGATGTGGGCGAACAAAGCTATTTCGCATGAAAATGATTGATAAAACAATTTAATATTTCAGAGCACCAGTTGCAGAGTGCCAAGTGGCACATATGTAGAGAGAGCCGAATTTCCAAAATTTAAGGAAAGGGGGCTCTTTTTTTCGTGGTATCAGCACAAAATAGAGCGGTGGTGGATGCCATCAAGAGATCGGATCTGAACAGCTACAAGGCGCTGAGTGATCTGCTGGATATGGCGAAGGTGATTGCTGATCCCGAAGGGGATCATGATCTTGCCTATGCACTGAAGCTGACAAATTTCATAAAACGGAAGATTCCAACACTGCCGCCTTCCATGGGAATGAACGGGTTGTACTGGCAGACATTAAAGTTTGAAGCGCCCCATGTTTTTGAAAGTTTCATGTTGTACATGGAGAAAAACAGGCCTCCAGAAGAAAGGTTTTATCAGCCCAGAATAAATCCGCTACGGCAGGTGGCAGATGCAATACAGGAGCTTGCTGAGGATAAACTAGATGAGCTGTTTATCAATATGCCTTCAAGAGTTGGAAAAACACAGATCGTAAAATTCGCTTTTTTATGGTGGGGAAGTAGAAATACGGAGCTTTCAAACCTGTATACCGCATTCTCTGACAAAATTACAAAGGGTTTCTATGCCGGTATCATTGAGCTGATTAACGACCCGACCTATACATACCATGAAATATTCCCGGACATTGCAATTGAAAAAACGAGCGGAGATGATCTGACTGTTGACCTTGTGCGGAGAAAAACGTATCCGACATTCACATGCCGTTCAATTTACGGAACACTGAACGGAGCCTGTGACTGTAGTGGGCTTGCTGTTGCAGATGATTTATTCAGCGGTATTGATGAAGCAGTTAGCGTTGATCGACAGGCTACGGTCTGGGCGAAATTTGATAATAACTTCATGAAACGTCTGAAGAAGAAAGCAAAGTTGATCAATATGGGCACCCGGTGGGCGCTTGGAGATTGCCAGGGGCGTAGGTTAAATTTGCTTAAGGAAAGACCAGAGTACAGAAATCGCAGATATAAAGTCGTTTCTATACCGGCATTGAATGAAAATGACGAATCAAATTTTGATTATCCATATGATGTCGGATATTCCACGGAAGATTATCTGATGATGAGAGCATCATTTGAAGAAAATGATGATATGGCATCTTGGTATGCACAGGATCAGCAAACACCAATTGAACGATTGGGAGCGGTGTTTGAAGCTGGAACAACAAAGACGTTCATACCGGATAGAGACCTGCCGGATAGAGAGCCGGACAGAATTTTCATGGCAATTGATGAAGCATTCGGTGGTGGAGATTATGTTGCGGGACCGGTCTGTTATCAGTATGAAGATACCTATTACATCATGGATGCTGTGTTTGATAATGGAGACAAGAGTATTACTAAGCCATTGATTGTAGATATGATTCTGAAATATAAGGTTCAGGCAGCACGATTTGAGGAAACAAAAACAACTGCTGACTATAGAGAAAGCGTGGAAAGCATGCTTAAGGATAAGGGCTATCGTCTGAACTCCTATGGTGAGCCAGCACCAAATAATGTAGCAAAGAGAAATCGAATTTTGGATAAAGCACCGGAGATCCGAGAAATGTATTTCTTGGATAGCAAGTGCAGATCAAAGCCATATCAGAAATTCCTTCAAAATGTGTGGGGATATAAAAAAGAGGGAGCAGTCAAGCATGACGATGCGCCTGATTCTATGGCACAGTTGTGTGTGATGAAATATGGAATTGGTGTAAAAACAACAATTATTGATAGTCCTATAGGGTAGGAGAAAGTTTATGGAAGTTTGGAAACCGGTGCGTGGATATGAAAAATATTATGAAGTCAGCAATTTGGGACGAATCAAATCCACTGACAGATTGACCGTTTTTAAAGACGGAAGAAAAAGAACGTTTTACGGGAAAGTGCTTACGATACGGACTGTGAACAATAGCGGATATTTGACTGTTGGGTTACATGATTCCGGCAAAACAAGGACATTTCTCGTACATAGGATCGTTGCGGAAGCCTTTATTGACAACCCGGACGGAAGGGTTGAGGTGAACCACATTGATCAGAATAAACTTAACAATTCGGCTGCTAATCTGGAATGGTGTACCCATAGGGAAAATGTGAATCACGGTGATGAAATTGAGCGTGGTGCGAAAAAACAGAGAAGAGCGTTCAAACAGCTTGACATGGATGGAAATCTGATAAAAGTGTGGCAAGGCTTCAAGCAGATGCAAAGAGAAACCGGATATCAGAGAGCTTCGGTTTATAGATGTTGCATTGGTCAAAGGGAAAGTTATCAAGGGTATAAGTGGGAATATGCGGAGGTAGTTTGATGATTTCAAAGGAAATTTTAACCCAATATAGTGACTTGCAGGAGGAAGTAAAAGAGGTACGTAATAGGATTGAAAGCACTGAAAAGCAAATTGCAAAAATCGAGGAAGAGGGCAATGTTATAGATACTGTAAGCGGCGGAACCGGTGGGATTCAGCACTTTAAGATCGAGGGCTTTCCATATCCCGAGTACAGCAGGAAAAAGAGTCTGTTGTATGTGAGAAAAGCTACGCTTGTAAATCTGGAGTTGGAATTGACTGAGACTTTGAATCAGGTAGAAGAATTTATCGCGGGTGTGGAGGATAGCCGGATAAGACGGATTATTACTCTTCGGTTTATTGAAAACCTGTCATGGAATAAAGTTGCAGATCGTATCGGTGGCGGTAATACAGAAGATAGTGTCAAAAAGATGTTTTATCGCTTCATGGAAAAGTAAGGTTGTCCTATATGTCCCGAAATTATTTGTTATAGTTACAATAAGCGAGAAAGCAAATAAGCCATCGTTGGAGAGATCCGGCGGTGGCTTTTGTGTTAGGTGGTGAGAGTGTGAGTGAGAAGGAACGTGAGGTTCAATATCGTGGCCGCATAAAAATATATACGGATGTGAAGGAAATCACAAAGGACAACGTTATCGATGTGCTCACGAAAGCCATGATAAAACATGAGCAGAATCGTACGCAGATCCGCTATCTCATCAACTTTGAAAAAGGCGATCAGCCACTTATCAGGGAAAAAAGCGTTCGGAAGGATATTGATATTAAGTCAATTTCCAATCTGGCGCATCAGATCACAGAGTTTTGGCTGGGCTATTTCTGGGGCAATCATATGGCTTTTGTGCAGAAATCGGATAAACATCCTAAAGGCAGCAGGCCGGAAGATAATGATTCGGCCATTACATTGTTTAATGAGATGTACGATGCCGAGGACATGGAATCCAAGGACCAGCTTCTTGCATATTATCTGGAAGTTTGTGGCATATGCTGTCAGCTTATCGACATTAAGAGGAACCCTAGTGATGGCGAAGCGGTATTTGACCTCGTGACATTGAATCCGTTGTATTCATTTGTTGTTTATTCATCCGATGCCTATGAGCACCCGATGATGGGAGTATCCTACTCGGAGGATGAAAACGGGTCAAAAATTTTTACCTGTATCACGGACAATGAGGAATTTGTGATCCGCGATATGGTAGAAATTATTAACGGCACCAAGAATGAAAAAGGGAAAGAACTCGGCAATGGAGAATATGACATAACAGAGAATCCTTTCGGCAAGGTTCATATCATCGAGTTTGAAAGGGCCATTGACCGCACCGGTGTTTTTGAAAGACAGATAGATGAGTTAAATGCTCTAAATATTCTGGAATCTGATCTTTGCAATGATGTGTCCCAGACGACGCAGGCGAACTGGTGGGGAAATGACATTGAATTAGATTCTGATGAAAAAGGAAATCCGAAGGGACCGCAGGCTGGACAATGGATTTTAACTAAGACAAATGGTGCAGGAAAACAGCCGAACATCAAAGGACTTGTTCTTGATTATGACTATGCTGGTGTCCTTGCCAACATCCAGGCAAAGCACGATGGCATCTTGGAAAGAACATTCACACCGAAGCAGACAGAGCAGAGCGGTGGTTCTACGACCGGAGCAACAAGTCTTTCTTCTGGCTGGACAGCAACCGAAGCGGTAGCGTGTAAGCAGGCTCAGATTATAAAATCAGCGTACAAGCGTCGTAATGACCTTGTACTGATTGCAATAAAAAAATCACCAGATGTTCCGCAGGACAGTCCGCTGTTGAAATTGAAAAACAGTGATATTGATGTGAGACCTATCCGCCAGAAGACGTTCGATATGTCCACGAAAATCAATTCACTGGCAACGATGGTTCAGAATATGGTCCATCCCAGAATTGCAATGGAGGCAATAGATTTCTTCCCCAATTTAGCAGAAGCAGTAGAAGATTCAGTGCCTATGATGCTGGAATATCAGAGAACATTGCTTGAAAGTAAAAAAGCCGGGAAAAGTACAAAAAATAAAGATGACCAAGATCCAAATCCTGATGCAAAGCGTATTATGCAAGATTCCAGTGATCAGGTAACAAACAGTCCAATCAAAGATCTGTAAATTGGCACTTATCGAAAGATAGGTGCTTTTTATATGCGCTAGGGAAAGCGTACTTCAAATTTCGCAAACGTTAGGGAAAACGGTAATCGCAGAAACAAAAAGCTCGTAGGGAAACGAGGGTAATCAATCGCAGAAAGTAGAGGTATCGAGATGAAAGAAAATGAAACAGCTAAGTTAGAAAATGAGCAGATCCAAGGACCTGGTTCTGACACTGTGGTGGATAACACTGTGGCTGAGGACACAGCCGGTAAGGAGCAGGAAGTGGAACTTTCTGTGGAGGAGCAGTTGCAGCAGATGCGCATCGAAAATGCCAAGCTGAAAAAGCAGCAGGAACAGGCGGCCAGTGATGCGGCCAACTGGAAAAAGAAATATAACGCAACTCTGACAGATGCGCAGAAACGAGATCAGGAAAAGGCTGAGCGAGAGGCTGAAAGAGATGCAAAGTTCAACCAGCTTCTGAAGGAGAATACGGTGACTAAGCTGGAAAAAAATTTCTTGGGACTTGGATACCCGCAGGACAAGGCGACAGAGGCAGCAGAAGCCCAGTATGACGGAGATACAGATACTCTTTTCAAGATCCAGTCCGAGGTACAGCAGGCACTGATTAAAAAGAAAGAAGCCGAATGGCTTAAAAACAGACCTACTGTAAATTCCGGTGCCGGCGGTGGAGACAACGAGGATCCGTTCTTAAAGGGGTTCAATTCATAATTTTTCAGAAAGAATGAGGTAAGATATTATGGGAACAGTAAATTATGCAAGTAAGTACAGTCAGAAGGTAGATGAGCGTTTTACGCTGGGATCTCTGACTGGTGCACTGGTAAATCAGGAGTATGATTTTATCGGTGTGGAGACCGTTAAGGTATATTCCATTCCTACTGTTGGAATGAACGACTACAAGACTTCCGGTTCTAACCGCTATGGTGATCCTGATGAGCTGGGGAACAATGAGCAGGAAATGACCTTGTCTCAGGACAGATCCTTCACCTTCACCATCGACCGCAAGTCTTATGATGACACTCAGATGACTATGGAAGCAGGTAAGGCACTGGCTCGCCAGATCGATGAAGTGGTAATTCCGGAGGTGGATATCTACAGAATCCATAAGATCGTAGCATCTGCAAAGAAAGAAAATATTATCGTCGGTGCAACTACCAAGACCAATGCATATGAAAGTTTTCTGTCTGTGCAGGAGAAGTTGGATGATGCAAAGGTGCCTACCGCAGGTCGTGTTTGCATTTGCCGATCCTCTTACTACAAGTGCATCAAGCTGGATGATGCATTTACCAAGAAGGGTGATATGGCAACCCAGATTGCTATTCGTGGTGTTGTAGGTGAGGTTGACGGCGTGCCTATTATTAAGGCTCCTGCATCTTATTTCCCTGCAAATGTGGATTTCATTATAACAAATCCCATCGTATGCGTAGCACCTATCAAACTGACTGAGTACAAGATCCATACGGATGCACCCGGCATCTCCGGCTGGCTGGTAGAAGGCCGTGTTCGTTATGATGCGTTCTGCTTATCTCAGAAGCTGGATGCAATCGGTGTTCATGCGACTGCCAAGGTAAGCAGCATTGCAATTACCAATGCACCGGATAAGACTACCTATTCTGCCGGTGAGAAGTTTGATATCACTGGTATGGTAGTAACTGCCACTTATGATGACAGCACTACCAGAGATGTGACCAAGCTCATTGGATATGGCCCTGAGATCATCAACGCAACCGGGAATGTGACTGTTACATATACCGAGAATGGCGTGACTGTGGAAACCACTCAGGCTGTGACAGTATCTTAGGATGAGGTGATCGGTCATGGTTTGTTATGAAAAAGATGGCGTAACCATGATTGTCAATGAGAGCATGGGAAGGGTTTTTGAATCTTGCGGTTATCAGAAAGTGGAGAACAGTTCGGCTGCTCCGCTTTCTGCGGGGATTCCTAATACTGATCCTGTGCCGGCTGACAATCCTGTGGAAACAGAGAACAAAGAAGAGGATCAGAGAAAGTATTCCAGGTCAGAGATCACTAGAATGAGTGCTGCCGATCTGAAGAAATTGGCAAAAAGCCTGGGTATAGAAGTGACAGAGGAATCTACCGGGAAAGCTCTGAAAGAGCAGATTCTTGAGAAGCTTGGTCTGTAAATGAAATGAGGTGGTAGGATGGCTGATTTTGCAGAAGAAATCAAAAAGATGATAACTGAATATGATGAACAAATTACGGTTTCAGATCTGGTTATCAATCTTGCCATCGAAGCATTTAAGGAACTGAGAAACTATCCGGGGGCGTGGGATGAAGATAAGATTCTCACGGACCTGGAGAAAAACAAAGCCAAGATTGCTATGGCGGCGATCGAGATTGATTCCAAGAACGGTGCAGAAAATCAGTTGAGCCATTCGGAGAATGGAACTTCGAGAACTTATAGTGAGTATCTTATGGCTTACAAGGGAGTTGTTGGATTTGCAAACTGTGTATAAAAAGAAAGGTTAAGGTGATCCGGAATCTCCCAGCCGCGGGTAAGCGGTAAAGAAGATTGAGCGTGGCAAAAGCTGCAGGCGGCGCACGTTAAGCGGTGGTGGGTGGTGCACCAAAATATTCTTGTAGCAGTTTCCCTTTTGCTGTATAATGACGGCGAAAGGATGGTGTTTACGAATGAAAAAAGCAGAATTTTTGGATAATTATTGGAGATTTTATCTTCTAATGGAGGATAAATTTGTAAAGGCATTACCATATGTGGAGCTGTGTGAGGACAATTACGGAACGTATTCTATTGAATTTGTTAGTCAGCTAAGAGAAATTGGATCAGAAATCGATGTGATTATGAAGGAACTTTGCGGATTTAGTCAAACAGAAAGAAAAAACATGTCTGATTATGCACCAAAAATGATTGAAGAGTTTCCGAACATCAAAAATCAGGCAATATGTGGTAGAACCATAGAAATAAAGCCGTTTGAAAATTGGGATTTATCAAAAGCAGCTAGTTCATTGGAGTGGTGGGATGCATATAATTGGGTAAAGCATGGCAGAACAGAAAATTTCCCCTTGGCAAAAATGGAGAATATTTTCAATGCATTGGGAGCTCTTTTTATTTTGAACAATTATCTGTTAAAGAAAGTTGTTGATCAGACAGGGGAATTTGATGATTTAAAAGAAAATTCTTCTTTGTTTCGAATGAAGGATTGGCAAACAAAAGCAATAAATACAAATGAATGCATAACTGTACTTTATGGAGGGGAAAATGCGCTCACTGAAAAAGAATAAGCAAAAACTGTACTACGCAACGTACAGTGATGAAATTCCCGTCTATGAAACGGACGAGGATGGAAAAATCAAATACACCGAGGATGACGGAGAACTGGTTCCGATTCAGATGGGGATTATGGCAGGCTATAACAAGCCTGTCATTTTTTATGCCAATATTGCGAGATCCGGCGGCGAAGCAGAAGCAAAGGAGTATGGCTTCGATATTGGCTCATATCAGGCAATTTTATCTTCATCGGATAAATCCTTGCCTATTACGGAAACGAGCCGGATTTGGCACGAGAGAGAGCCACAGTACCATGAGGACGGTTCGGTTGACGGGGACAGCGCAGACTATTCTGTCCTGGCTGATAAATCGTCCTTGAACGTAAAGAAATTCTTGCTGAAAAAGCTACCAAGAGGAAATGAGTGATATGGAAAACAGAAAAATCAATATCCTTGGAACTGAATATCGGATTGAATTTCGGAAAGAAGACGAAGATACCATTTTGAAAGACTGTAATGGTTACTGTGATGTGACTGTTAAGCTGATTGTGGCATTAGCAGAACCGAACAAAGAATGTGACTATGAGGACTTTTCGTTTATTCAGAAAAAGACTTTACGGCATGAAATTGTCCATGCGTTTCTGACGGAAAGTGGCTTATTTAACAACACCTACAATGTAGATGCCGGATGGGAGAAAAATGAAGAAATGGTTGACTGGTTTGCAATTCAGTCTCCGAAGATTTTCAAGGTGTATTCGGAGTTGGGATTGCTGGAAGGATGTTCTGCTTCAAAGACAACGATGACAGCTGAAGGTGCGACCATGATCACAGCGTGTGGAAATGTTAGTGATGTGATGAAAGTATTGAATGGATGCATCGTGGAGGACGAGAAGAGTGAGTAAGAAGATATCGTTCGGACTGTCTGTAAAAGAGGTTCAAAACGCTATCAAGGAGATTAAGGAATACCAGAATAGTCTTACCGGAAAATGCGAGGAGTTGTGTCAGAGGTTATCCGCCGAAGGGATAACCATTGCGCAGGCTCACATCGGCAGCAGCGGTTTTGGAAAGTACGTTCGGCTGTCCTCGGAAATCTCACCGGAGAAAGCTGGATGCAAGGCAATGTTCTTCATGGAAGATTCGCAGAAGATTGTGAGCAAATGGCAGAATCAGGATGGTGTGCAGAGCAAAGAAATCTCTCCGGCACTCATGCTTGAATTTGGTGCGGGACTTCCGGCGCAGAACCCGGCGAACATTCCGGGCGTAGGAACCGGAACCTATGGTTCGCATGGAAATGAGCCGGGATGGTGGTACATGGATCTGGAAGGGAAATGGCATTATGCAACTGGTGTTTCCCCGAAGATGCCGATGTACAACGCTGGTAAGGAACTGAAAGACAAGGTTGTGGAGATTGCAAGAGAGGTGTTCAAAAATTAAGGAATATCCGAGGTGGTAAATTTCGTTGCAACCACGCACCCTATGGGTTAAAAGAGATGCAGGAGCTGCGACGCCTGCCGGATAAGTTTGGAGGTATGATGGCTGGGTTCGATTGGAATGAGTTCTATACAGTCTTTGAGAAAAAGATGAAAAAAGCATATCCGAAGTGTACAGTCGGTCGCTACGTAACACCGAAGAACACACAATTTCCGTATTTGGATGTTTCCCTGGGGGATAATTCCGGCGGCAATTATGATCTGCGGGGAAATGAAGGAAGCCAGCGTCCGTTGATCGTCATTACTTCCTATGCTACCGGATCTGCAGCAGACGGGATCTGCAATGCAATGAGCCAGGTGGCAAAGAAGATCATGTTGTCCTATGGATTCCAGTGCCGTGGCGGACCTATACCGGTTGCCAATGCATCAGACCCGAATATTTCCCGGTGGGTAGGAAGATACCAACGGACATTTGGCAGTGGAGATACACTGCAGCAATTTAATTAAAACCCATCGAAATCGAGGGGGGTAGATAAACGCAACAGAGAGCCGAAAGGCTCTTATTTTTATACCGGTTACCGGACAGGTAATCGCTGACCGCAGAAAGATAGCGGTAGAAAGTGAGGAAAAGATGTCAGAACAGGCTTTATCAACCATTGGGGTGGTATTTGGCTGGGGTATTGGTACTTTAACCACACCACCTACATCATGGAAGGAAATTGAAGAGTGCATCAGCATTGGTGGCGTAGAGGTAACCAAAGATAAACTGGATGCAACTCCGTTGAAGTCCAAGAGAAAAAAGTATACCGGAGGTCACGAGGACACCGGTGGTGAGTTGCCGACTGTATTCAATAACACGGATACTTTCGATAAACAGTGGGAAGAGATGCTGGAGGCTTACGAAGGAAGAACAGCTACACAGTGTATGTGGTTCTGCGCATATCATCCTAAGAAAGCTAAGATGAATGTGTACATTGTTGAGCCCGGATCACTGCCCGCACCTGAGTATGCAGTAGGAAATGTGTTGCAGTATACGATCAACAATACTTTGATAGATTTACCGGATAGTATCACCGCAGTGGAGCCTACAGCGCCTGGAGCCGGAGGCTGATAAAAATAAGTAAGCAAGGAAAACAGGGCGGTCTTAGGACTGCCCCTTCCCCTATAAACAGGGAGAAAGGGAAGGAATATGAGAACTATTACTGTAAACGGAACTGAATTAAACATGGTATTTACTTACGCTGCGGCAGAGTGCAAGGAACTGGTGCAGAGAATGTTCAGCGTAGTGTCAGGATCTTATATTTTGAAAAACAATAGTGAAAACAGAGCAAAAGCGGTGCTGGATGGTACAGCAGAGATGGTTGCAGAGATTCCGCAGATCTGCAGTATTGCGTTTTACGCAGGCTTGCTGGAAAAGAATCCTTCTTCGTTTGAAGATGCAAGATCAATGATGCGCACCTATATGGAAGAGAATGAACTGTCCTATGCTGGATTGTACAAGCAGATCAAGGCATGGATGGAGGAGGATGGTTTTTTCAAGCTGTCCGGTCTGACGGAGATGTTGGAGCAAATGAGTCAGAATGCGGAAGAGAAGATTCAGAAGCAGCCCAAGGCTCCGCAGGATCACCGGAAGAAGTCAACTTCCACAAAATAATCTGGGAGGATCACTTCCCGCTGGCGTATGCCATAGGAATCTCCTTGGAGGAATTTAAGCATATGACCCCAACAGAACTGGGGTATTGCCTAAAAGGTTATGAAATGCGTCGGAAGATGCAGGACAGGGCAGTGTGGGAATATTTCGGCACCTATGGTTTGTCTGCTGTTATGACGGCGGTAGAGCATTGTCTGGCAGGCTCAAAAGCGGTATCGAAGTATATCGAGAAACCAAATCTGCAAGATGGAACATTACAGAGCAGACCGCTTACGGAAGAGGAAAAAATGTTAGAAGTAGATAAGTTCTTTGCACAGGAAGAAGCAAGAAGAATTAACTGGCGGAGAACACATAGAAAAAAGATGGAACAGCAGGGCGGCGATGTGTCATAGCATTGCCGCTTTTTATGGCATTTACTATTTCTGCAACCTGTGATATGATGAGGGTGTGGAGGTAATGCCTATGGTATGCAGATACTGTGGATACGATATGGGTAGTGATGAATTGCTTCTCTGCCCGAAGTGTTTTAAAAGCACGGAACTGAATGAAGAAAATATAAAAAACATATCTGCTACAATACGGCAGATGAAACCAAAGAGAAAGAAATCAGTAGTGCATGATTATTCGGAGGAAGAGATTCTTGCATTAGGGTTATACCCAAAGGATGAAGGATACAAAATGAGCCTGATATCCCGGATACTTGGCAAATAATATATAGAAATCAGAAGGAGCGGTTTTTCCGCTTCTTTTTTTGTACTGAAAATTACCGGCTATTGAATGGATGATAGTCGCTGACTTATAACAATTAGAAAGTTGGTGAGTTCGTGGGAGCAGAAATTGACCGCTTAGAAATAGAGGTTGAGGCACAGGTCACAAAAGCGAATAATGCCTTAGATAAACTGGTTGGAAACTTGGAGCGACTGGCTGGATCCCTTGGAAGCATCGATGGAAATAGTTTTCTTGGTTTTTCAAAGGGAATTTCTGATATTAGTTCTGCCATGCAGGGGCTGAAATCTGCTGATATAAGAAAAACAGATTTTAACAGGCTGGCAAAAGGTATTGCAGAATTAACATCGTTAGACACCTCAGGACTTAGTCGGACAGCAAATGCAATGAATGGTCTTGCTGATTCCATTATGGGCTATGAAGCGGTCGCAAATAGTGCGGAAGCAGTAGGAAATCTTGCAAAAGGTATATCTAAGCTGGGAAATAAGAGCGTTATCACAGCTATCGACAATATGCCGAAGCTGGCAACGGCATTAAACAGCATGATGAATACTCTGTCTAAGGCTCCTACGGTTAGCAGTAATCTGATCAATATGACTACTGCACTGGCGGGATTGGCGAATCAGGGCAGCAAGGTAGGAAGTACTACCCGGAGCATGACAAGCAGCCTTAATGGCTATTCTGCGAGCACACAGAGGGCATCTAAGAGCAGTAAAGGCCTGGCATCGGTATTCGGATCACTATACGCAAATTTCTTCTGGGTAAAGCGTGGAGCGGATAAACTCTGGAAGTCCATTGAGACCTCTATGGACTATGTGGAGACTCTGAACTATTTCGATGCTGCCTTTGGACAGGTTGCAGAGAGTGCAGTCTCCCAGTGGGAAGACGCAGGAGCAGAATCAGCGGAAGCCTATTATAAGTCGTTCAGTGACCGTGCAAAACAGATTACCTCTAAAATGACCGGGTTCTCTGTGAAAGACGATGGAACCTTACAGGCAACGGGGCAGCCCAGTCTTGGTATTGATCCCGAGAAGCTGATGAACTATCAGGCCACCTTCGGTCAGATGGCATCCTCTATGGGAGTTACCGCAGAGACATCATTGAAGCTGTCGCAGGCTCTTACAGAGATCGGTGGAGACCTCGCATCCGTAAAGAACCTTGATTTTGACAAGGTTTGGAATGATATGGCATCCGGCCTTGCCGGAATGAGCCGTACACTGGATAAATACGGTGTTAATATCCGTAATGTAAACTTACAGCAGAAGTTATATGAACTTGGTATTCAGGCAAATATCACGGCGCTGAATCAGAATGACAAGGCACTGCTCCGGGCAATCATCCTGTTGGACAGCACCAAGTATGCTTGGGGAGATCTGGCTACTACGATCAATCAGCCGGCAAACCAGTTACGATTGATTGAGAGCAACTTCCAGAACCTGTCCCGGACCATAGGTAACTTGTTCCTGCCGGCGGTGTCCAATGTATTGCCATATGTCAATGCTATGGTGATTGCCTTACAGAGACTGGCTACATGGCTTGGAAATCTGCTGGGAATTGATCTTAGCAAAGTTACATCATCCGTAGCAGAGAGCAGTTTCGATTTCGGATCCATTGCCGATGAAGCCGAAGCGGCTACGGAAGCAGTCAATAAGCTGCAGAAGGGTATCCGTAAGTTTGATGAACTGGATGTGATTACTACATCTTCGGGATCCTCTTCTGGCAGCGGCGGTGGTTTAAATTCCGGGCTGTTGGATGATGCTTTCAACAAATCTTTCGAGGAATATCAGAAAGCCTGGGATGAAGCTTTTGCCAACATGGAGAATAAGGCACAGGATCTGGCCGACAAGATCGAGGAATTCTTCGCACCTGTGAAGAAAATCTTCCAGGATTTGTTTGCCGGTGACTTTTTCGCCGCCGGACAGGATACTTCTAAACTAGTAGCTGGGATTTTTAACTGGTTCGCCGATGCGATTGCGGCGGTGGATTGGTATAAAATTGGTCACAATATCGGAGAATTCCTTGACGGGATTGACTGGATAGATGTATTTAAGGCTGTAGGTCGTTTTATGTGGGAGGGTATCAATGGAGCGTTCGAACTGTCAGCCGGTCTTTTCGATGCAGCACCTATTGAAACAGCCATTATTACAGCAGTTGGACTGATGAAATTTACCAAGTTAGGAAAAATTGTAGCAACTAAGATTTCAAAAGCTATAATGGGAACAAGTCTTATCATAGCAATTACTAAGGCATGGAAGTCTTTAGGTGGTCTTGGAGGAATTCTTACTACTGATGTTGCTACAATAATGGGAGCCGGAACGCTTACAGAGATTGGAATGACTGTAGGCGCAGGAATCATCGGAGGAATTGCAGCTGCATTTGTTGGATATAACTTCGGAAAAGAAATTGGCAGTTGGATATTCAAGGATGATAAAGATTTTTATGATAATTTTTCGTGGTTAGGAGAAGGAGGATTCTTTGATACCATAATTAATACAGATATACCGACATTAGCTGATGCGTGGAGACGTATGGTTGTTGATATGTCTGGTATGAATAGAGTTGTCGATACTGCTTCAGATAAAGTAAGTAAGCTGGTTGATTTATTTAATAATAGTAAAATAGACATAACAGATACATTCGGACTTGCATCGGCATTAAAGAACATGGGGCCATTTGTAGAAAATTGGTATCAGAATAAAGTCGCACCGTGGTTCACAAAGGAAAGATGGGAATCATTAGGAAGTAACATCGAAAAAGCACTTTCTGAAAAATGGACTGCATTTTCATCTTGGTGGCAAAATGTAGGCGGAGCCGAATGGTGGAAAAGCGTACAAGAATTATTTACGGAAGATAAATGGAATTTTCCTGGTATTAAGAACGGATTTGAAAAAGCATGGAATAATGCTGTTGCAATGGTTAAAAATATATGGTCTGACTTCGCAGACTGGTTAAACCGTAAACTTAATTTTTCGTGGGATGCAGTTAATATTGCAGGAAAAGAAATAATTCCGGCTGGATCAATAGATTTAGGTAAAATTCCTAAATTTGAAAACGGAGGATATGTTCCCAAAAGCTTCAGTATGTTTATGGCAGGTGAAAATGGAAAGCCCGAGTTGATGTTTACCAAAGGAGGAAAAACTGGAGTTGCACCACCAAATGAAATTACAGGTATCATCAGTGCGATAGTTGATAGCACTCAGCAAGAGATGGAAATGCTGCGGCAGCAGAACGAACTGCTTAGAGGAATTCTCAATAAGGAGGTCGGAATATCTACTGACGATATAGGGGAAAGCGCAAGAAAATATGCTCATGAATATTACAGAAGAACAGGAGAACCGGCATATACATGGTGACAAAATTGATAAAATGTGATATTTTTGACTCATAATAAGAAACCAAAGATAAAAAGGGGGAGCTTTATGAAACAGAGTGGTTTTGGAATCGCATCTTTAGTACTGGGAATAATTAGCATTGTGACGGTATGTATAGTTATAGGCATTATTCCTGCAGTACTGGGATTGATTTTTGCTATCATTGCATTGTGTCAAAAAAATAAGAAAAAAGAAACTGCTATAGCGGGACTTATTTGCTCGGTGGTAGGCATTGCGCTGTTTATCGTAATAGTAATTATTGCAAATAGTGGTAACAGTGATAAAACGACTGCTTCTGCCGCCCAGGAAACGGTAGCAGAGGTTGAGAAATTAAATACGCCGGAACCAACAGCAGAGCCAACACCTACAGAAGCTCCTACACCTGAGCCAACACCGGAACCGGTCACACAGTTTGAGTATGAGGGAATGACGGTAAAATATTTAAGGCATGAAGTAATGACGGATTCTGTAGGTCAGAAGGTACTGGTAGTATATTATGATTTTACAAACAATTCAGACGAAAACCAGACTTTTGATTATGCGTTCTCTGATAAGTGCTTCCAAAATGGTGTTGAGGTAGAACCTTCTTACTGGCACGCAAATGAAGAATCAAAGAACAGCGGTAAGGAAATAAAGCCAGGAACGACATTGGAAGTGGCATCTTCCTTTGTACTGGGTGATTGCATGGATGATGTGGAATTGGAAATTGAGCCGTGGATAACACTAAAAGAAAATATTCTCTTCTCAAAAAATTTGGAACTGGAATAAAGAGATAAGTGGCTCCTATGCGGAGTCCATTTCTGAAATCTATAACATAGAAAGAGCAGCATTGAAGCTGCTCTTTTTGAGTGCAAGGAGGATGTAAAATGGAAATAGTATTATGCATAGTGATCTCTATTATTGTTTCGGCAGTAGTATCCATACTGATGCTGAAATTTTTCGCATACAAGTACTTTGAGGTGATTGACCAATATATTAAAAATATACAGAACGATACTATGTCAATTATTAGGGAA
>ERZ1034691.672-NODE-672-length-25166-cov-35.939349_pt1 | contig 25166 bp, 31 predicted proteins | sample MGYA00520638_ERZ1034691 | MGnify/ENA primary metagenome ERZ1034691 (study PRJEB33766, sample SAMN09781763) | gut metagenome | biome: gut microbiome | host: Homo sapiens | place: Madagascar | study: EMG produced TPA metagenomics assembly of the PRJNA485056 data...
AGCTGCCGCACCTCGCTCGCCGTATCGGCACTTAGAATTATGCGGTATTGCCCTTGTTATGCCTTGTTATGTTATCAATAATATCATAGCACACCAGCAGGTATTTGGGTAGCCCCCTGTGCGGCGGGCAAAATGCACTTGCGGGTTTGCGGCAAATAGGCTACAATGGCAGTGAGCAAACACTGCGGCTTTTGCCGCCACAAAGGAGCAAACGACCATGACGTATAACGAAGTACTTACTGCAGCGCGCGGCCAGATGGGGCCCTGCAAAGCGTGCCCTGTGTGTGATGGGCGCGCCTGCCGCAACACGGTGCCGGGCCCCGGTGCCAAGGGCGTGGGTGATGTTGCCATCCGCAATTACAGCGCATGGCAGAACGTGCGGGTGAACATGGACACCATTTGCGAATCGGGTGAGCCGGACACCACGCTGGAAATGTTCGGCCACAGTTACCGCATCCCGGTTTTTGCCGGGCCGGTGGGTGCCATGCAGCTGCATTACGGCACCAAGTACACCGACCTGGAGTACAATGATATTCTGGTTCCCGCCTGCCACGATGCCGGGATCCTGGCTTTCACCGGTGACGGCACCAATCCCGCGGTTATGGTGGGTGCCTGCAAGGCGGTAAAGGCCAATGCCGGGTTTGGCATTCCGACCGTAAAGCCCTGGGATGCCGGGACGATTGCAGAAAAGATGGCCCTGGTGCGTGCCACCGGCGCGTTTGCCGTTGCCATGGACATTGACGCCGCCGGTCTGCCGTTTTTGAAGAACCTGAACCCGCCCGCCGGCAGCAAAACGGTGGAGGAGCTGCGCGGCATTATTGCGGATGCCAAGGTTCCGTTCATCATCAAGGGCGTCATGACGGCACGCGGTGCCCAGAAAGCGGTGGAAGCCGGTGCTTCGGCGATCGTGATTTCCAACCACGGCGGGCGCGTTCTGGACCAGGTGCCCGCCACGGCAGAAGTTCTGCCGGAAATTGCGGAGGCCGTCAATGGCCGCTGCAAGATTCTGGTGGATGGCGGCATCCGCACCGGTGTGGATGTATTTAAGGCGTTGGCCCTTGGCGCAGACGCTGTGCTGATTGCCCGCCCCTTTGTGAACGCCATTTACGGTGCCGGTGCCGAGGGTGTTCAGGTGTATGTGGACAAGCTGGCCGGTGAGCTGGCCGACACCATGAGTATGTGCGGTGCACATTCCCTGGCCGAGATCACCCGCGACATGGTGAGAGTGTGATTTTTTACGAGGGTTTGTGTTCCTTCTTTGAAAAGAAGGAACCGAAGAAACTTTAATATCGTATTACATACAAAATAAGATCAAGGCCCGTTGCACAGGATTTTGGGATGCAGCGGGCCTTGGTTGTTTTAGATGATATTTTTTATTGCTCTGTAGGGAACGGTCTTTACCGTTCCTCAACGTTGGGGCCAGATATTTTTGTGTGTGCCAATCCTCAACCCGCGGAACGTTCAAGACCGTTCCCTACAAATTAGGCCAAGGTTCTGCCCTCTTTTCATACGATACAAATACAAAACCAAAATAACCGCCCGCCTGCCGGAATGTCATATTCCAAACAGACGGGCGGTTATCTAAAATTGTCTTATAATTTCGGGTGCTTTTGTCTCGCTATCCCGCAACCTTACTGCGCGTGGTTGATGGGTTCCATGATGGCGTGTACCACAAAGCGCTGGTTGTTGGAAGCATAGGCGGAGCGGCAGGTGGAAAGCGTCAGGATATGGCTGCCGCTGGGAACATCCACGCCGGTATCATACAGCGAAAGTTCTTTCAGATACCGCAAAAAGGCATCGTAATCTTCGCCCTCACTGTAATCCAGCGCATAGCACGGGTCGTCCGATTTGGCATCGTGTGCCGAGAAGATGCGGCACAGGTAGTCGCCATCCGGCGTGTACAGGGTAAACGTTGGGTTTGCGCTGTAAAAATCCTGCTTGCGGTAAGCATCCAGCTTGCCGAACATGGCGCCGTTATGGATGTTGTGGCCATGGATCACATGGCACAGACCGTCCGCCCAGCTGGTGGAATCCCACGAAGGGCGGATCAGACAGCCATCGTTGCTGCTTGCACCGGAAAAGCTGCGGCGCAGGTAATAGTTGGAATCTTCGTTCTGCACCACCGGCAGCGAAAGTTCCAGCCCCGGCACACTGAGCCATGCGGTAACGTCCGGGTTCTGCTCTTTCAACGCGGTAAAGTCCAGGCGGGAAGCCGGGGCGTTATCGCCGCCGGTGCTGGTATCCATCCAGACAAGCTGGGTGCGCAGGGTCTGGTATTCTTCATCACTTTTCTGGTAGCTTGTCCACTGCCAGAAGAACAACAGCAGGAACACCACCGCGGCAGCCAGCAGCGCCGGTACAATAAACTTGGAAAGCTGCGCTGCCGTTACGCCATTCGTACTGCGCCGACGGCGCGGCTTGGGGTCTTTCTCCGGCGGCTCACGGTACATGGTGTACTGCTTTCTGCTGGATTTGTGGTGGGTACTGCTGCCTGTGGAGCGGCGGGGCTGCCCGCTATAAGAGGGATTTTGTCTGTTCATGCTTACCCCCTGTCGGAATGCGAGGCATCATCGCCGTTTTCTTTCTTTTTGCGCACCACGGTCACACCTACTGCTGCGCCAACGCACACAATGGCCAGCGCTAGGAAGATCCACATCACCGGGCTGTCTCCGGTGGGCAGCCCGTACTGACCGTTTGCAAAAGCCGGAACATTCGGCGGGGCCGTGGGGCTAATCTTGGGGGTATCACCATCGCCATTGGGTATTGCGTTACCCGGCGTATTCGGGTCATCGCCGGGTTTACCCGGGGTCGGATCTCCATCCGGGTTGGGCGTTTTGTCCGGGTTCTCCGAAGGATTGCTCGGTGTCGGCGTTGCGCTCGGCTGGTCCACCATCTTGACCAGGTGGTAGCCACAGTTGGGGATGGTGCCGTCACCGTTAAAGTAGAACTCTACATCCGCAGCCTGAGCATAGCCCTCCGGGGCGCTTTCCTCGTGCATGATGTAAGTATGGCCTGCCACCAGCACCTCGCCGGTGTTGCCGGTCATCACCAGCTTTTCCGGTTCTGTACCGGAAACCCAGCTGTGAACCAGCTTGCCGGTGTTCTTATCCGTCAGCGTCATGGAAGCCCCTGCCAGAGAGTTGCCGTTGGGGTCCACCTTGGAAAGCTTGACTTCCAGTGGCTGGTCAATAACAGTCAATGTCTGGCCATCCAGCTTGCCGGATTTGGAAGTTACGGCAACGGTAAAATCCGAATTGATGGTAAAGGTAATATCGCTGGTCATGGCATAGCCTGCCGGAGCGTAAGTTTCGCGCAGCAGGTAGTTGCCGGGCGAAAGCTGCATCTCGTGCGGGGTGCTCTCGGTCTTCCAGCTGTCGATCTCGCTCTGGGTGCCATCGGAGCCTACGCTGTAAACCACCAGTTTTGCGCCGGGCAGTTCATCGCTGCCGGTGGCGGACTTTTTGCTCACGATCAGCTTTTGCCGCTTGGCGTTGGTAAAGGTAATGGTTTTGCCGTCATCGCTGGTGGTCATGGTGGAAACATAGCCATCCAGGCCGGTCATATCCTCGCTGATGTTGCAGTTTGTCATGCCCTGGCGGATATCAAAGTAAGCGGTGCCATCCCCCGTGATGGTACGTGTGGCGCTGCGCTGCTGGCCGTCCTGGGTATAGGTCAGCACAATTCTGGCCGGGCCGTGGTTGCTGTCATCGGTAATCCACTTTTTCTTGACCGTGATGCGGCCATAGCTGCTGATGTTGCCGGAGTAACTGTTTTCCACATGTTCTTTGACCGTAACGTACACGATCCAGCTGGTGCGAGAACCAAAAAAACAGTTGGGTACCGGGATGGTAATGCAGTCCATCGTGCGGGAAAGGGTTGTGGTAATGGTAAAGTAGCCGTTTTCAGCATAGGTATCATTGCCGATGCCGTGCGGGAAGTAAACATACAGATAGCGGTTGTTTTCGCCGCCCTGATAGAAGCTGACGTTGCCATCCGTATACTCGATATTATAGTTGCCGGGGCAGGCATCCAGCAGCCAGCCGATATCCATACGCAGGTAGCTGCTGCCCTTGGTGGTGTTTTCTTTCATCAGGCTGGAGTCATCCAGGATTGCCTGGCTGCCCGCTGCCACCGTTGTGCCATCCAGCATGGTTGTATCATGGGTATAGGTCACATAGGTCGAATTGGACTCATCCACCAGCGTAGCGTCGTTCGGGTCATAAGCGCGGCCCTGCAAACCGAACAGCACGTTGAAGGAGATGGTATCGCCAACCTGCATAGTCAGCGGGGTTCCCTGCTGGCGCATCTGGTCCAGCTGGTTCAGGGTATAGTCCACACCATTGACCGTAACGGTAACACGCTTGACGTAATTCATCAAGTCCACGCATCCATTGGCCGATGCATCATAATTGGGATAATAGTAATCATCCTGTGCCGCATGGGCACCTGTTGCAAAGGCAAGCACCAACAAAATCAGCAACAGGCAGTACCGCACGCCGTTCCGCAGGTATTCCATCTTCTGATTCAACGTTTTCAACCTCAATCACCTGACATCCTTGTTTTTTACAGACGCTGCAATGTATTTTATCATTTTATAACGTCTGCTCGTTTTATCTTGTTCCTTTAACTATGTAGTTTATTTTATCATATCCTTGTGCGGCTTTCAACCTGCAAAGCTTCCAAATTTACACTTTTTTGTCACAGATTCCTTGGGTGCATCTGCTATTTGCTTCCCGCGGCGGGCAACAAATGTTCGGCATTTTTGCTGTGTTCACGTCGGATTGCGTCAGCTTTTGTGAAGTATCCTCACATGCAGCAATAGCAAAGGCCGGCGGCTCCGTTTTTTGGGCAGCCACCGGCGTATTGTCATGTTGTTTTACTTGATTTTATTTGCCCCAGACAGTTTTCGCAATCTCTTTAACCAGCTTGAGCTTGTTCCACTGTTGCAGCCCGGTCAGCTTGTTGCCGATCTCGCAGGAGGCAAAACCACACTGCGGGCTCAAGCAGAGGCGGTCCACTTTTCTGCTTCGTGGACGCGGGCAATCACGGTGTCCTTATCTTCCGGGCGGGAGAACTTGGTGGTAACCAGGCCCAGCACAACCTTTTTGCCTTCGGCCATATATTTCAGCGGCTCAAAACTGCCGGAGCGCTCGTCGTCAAACTCCAGATAGAAAGCATCCATATTTTCCTGGGCAAACAGGAGCCGAACATGTTTCCGTCCGTGGGGAACACTCTGCTTCCCCTGTCACTATTAAAATTATGAGCTGCTCATAATTTAGCACATATCTTGTTGATTGCGTGCTGCTCCAGTATAATGGCACCCGAAATGGCCGATTGGCCAGCACATATTTTGATTGGAGGCTGTTATGATGAACGAATCTGTAAAGAAACTGCTGAAAGCAAGCATGTGGGACCTGGCCACCTGTGCAAACGGTGAGCCGAACGTTGTGCCCGTTGCCTTCAAAGATGTAACCCCGGACGGCAAACTGGTGGTTGGCGATGTGTTCCTTGACACAACCCTGAAAAACCTGGCCGCAGACGGCGGTAAAATTGCCATCTCCATTTACGATGCACAGTCTCTGGAAGGCTATCAGATCAAGGGCACGGCTGAGTATGTGACCGAAGGCGATACCGTTAAAACCTTCAAAACGATGGTTGAGCAGATGTTCAATGGCGGCGCTACCGCAAAGGGTGCCCTGATCATCACCCCAGAAAAGATCATTGTTACCACTCCCGGTGCGGACAACAAGAAAGAGCTGTAACCCAGCTTTACGGGCACGGATGCTGCTTCCGCGCCCAATTTTTATACTCATAAATTTTATAGTAACTTCCGTATTGCAACGCAATCTGCTAAACTAGGAGTAAAGGGAGGCAGCCTTATGTATCAAAAAAAGCTGGAAAAAGACATCCGCTGCCCTTTGGAATATGGTTTAGGCGTTTTTGGCGGCAAGTGGAAGTCCCGGATCATCTGTGTTCTGGCCGCAAAGGATACGCTGCGGTACAGCGAGCTACGCAAGGAAATGGCGAATATTACCGATGCCGTTCTTGCAACCACACTGAAAGAGCTGATTGCCGATGGCATTATTGTCCGGCAGTCCTATGATGAAATCCCGCCAAGGGTGGAGTATTTTCTGACCGAAAAGGGAAAGTCCGTGGTTCCAATTCTGCAAAGCATCTGCCGCTGGTCCGGTATTTTTTATAAAGAAGAAACCAACACGCCTCTTGCCCAATGCCAGCGGTGTGATTACCGATAACAATGGAGAAACGCCATGCTAAGATATACTGAAGAAAAAACTTTTACCCAGGAACAAGTACAACAGTTGTTCCTTTCTGTTGGCTGGGTGTCCGGCCAGTATCCGCAGCGGCTGTACAAGGCGCTGATGCACTCTTCCACCGTATTGACTGTCTGGGACGGCGACAAACTTGTCGGGCTGATCCGTGTATTGGATGACAGTGAAATGCTGGCGCAAATTCATTATGTACTGGTACACCCGGACTATCAGGGCCAGGGCATCGCCGGGGAAATGCTGGAACGCATCAAAGAGAAATATAAGAACTACCTGTACATTGAGGGCATGCCGGAGGACGAGAAGAATGTCCCGTTTTATGAAAAGCATGGGTTCCAGCGGATGGAACACGGTGCTGCCATCCAAATCTGCAATTATTCCGATAAACGATAAAACAAACAGGAGGTTCCTTTATGAAAATTGCAATTCCTTATGAAAACGGCCAGGTGTTCCAGCACTTTGGCCATTCGGCACAATTCAAAATCTATGATGCAGAAAACGGCCAGATTCTAAGCAGTACGGTTGTTTCCACCAATGGGCAGGGCCACGGTGCGCTGGTAGGGTTCCTTACCCAGCACCAGGTCAATGTTGTTCTGTGCGGCGGGATTGGTCCCGGTGCCCAGGCCGCCCTTGCGCAGGCTGGCATCCAGCTGTTTGGCGGTATTTCCGGCAGTGCGGATGCCGCTGCCGCAGATTATCTGGCTGGTCGGCTTGTTTTTGACCCCAACGCCCACTGCAATCATCATGCCCACGAAGCAGAACACGCCTGCGGCTCCCATTCCTGCCACGAGGACAAAGGCGGCTGTGCCGGGAGCTGCCACTGACCAAAAGAGTTAAAAAGTGCCGCGTCCCGAGAGAAAAATCGAGATGCAGCACTCATTTGTATCTTCATTTTTGATTGTTGAAGAAAACCAAAAATCCGAACCCTCTCCCCCGTCGAGAAAAGGTTCGGATTTTTATTATTCAGTGCGGATAACAGGACTTGAACGTCTATACGTTGAATTTTCCGTAAAAGCCGCATGTGAAAATACAGAATCCGCGCTTTATTTCCGTAAGTTCTGACCGGAAAAGAGGCGCGGATTTTTTCTTTAAAACTTGCAAGTGCGGTCAAAAGTGCGGTCAAATACCGCACCCGGAAACACTTCCCCGCGCACTGGATACCGCTCAAGGCACAGTATAGCACCAACGGGGCGGGGTAAGCAACGCTAATACCGCATAAGCCCGCCCGGGTGTCTTTCTCAAAATGCAGTTTTATAATAAAAGCATCGACTAGCCGACAAAAAACTTGTCACATTTCTGTGTGCCAGCGGGTTTATAATTGAACTAATGAAAAGGGAAAATCAAAATTCTGTCCCGTTTTCACATTTTCAGCATGCTAAAATATCAAGTAGGAACTGAATTTCTAGCAAAAAGGAGCGAAAGAAAAATGACAAACTTTGTTTTATTGCGGCAACAGATGATTGCCAACGATATGCAGCAAAAAGACATTGCAGAGGCGGCAGGCCTCAGCCGGAGCGCCTTTTCTGCCCGAATGCACCGCCGGGCGGACTTCACTACTGGCGAAATGTTGCGCATCGGGAAGGTGCTAGGTCTCCAGCCGGAGGATTATTACCGTGTCTTTTTTGCGGAATCTGCCGCCCAACTGGAGGGCAAACACGTATGACCGCACCGCAATTTGACTACGACAACATCCCGCCAGAGATGCAAGCCCGGCGGCAGTGGGTTTTGTGGGGAGTTGGCAAAAATCTAGACGTCAAGGCGGTCAAGATACCACGGCAAGCAAAGAATCCCACCGGCCCCAACGCAAGCAGCACTGACCCACAAACCTGGGCCGAATTTCAAGAAGCGCACGCCTGGTATCAAATCGGCGACGCACGCGGCATTGGCTACGAGATTACCCCGGCGGACGGCCTTGTTGCGGTCGATTTTGACCATTGCCTTGACACCGCCGGGAACCTGCTGCCGCCATTCGACGAATGGATAAAGGCTCTTCCCGGCTATTGGGAACTATCGCAGAGCGGTACAGGCCTGCATGGCTTTGTGCGCGGCACGCTGCCTGCCGGATGTAGTAACAAGCGCCGCATTGACCCACAGAACGCTGATGAACGAGAAGTTGAACTGTATGTTCAAGAACGGTACATAGCCCTGACGGGGGCGCTTTGGGGGCCACAGACAACGCTTGCTGATGCACCTAGCGCCCAACCGGGTATTGACGCCATTCTGGAGCAAATGCACATGCGTCCAGAGGACGCCGCCGCGGGTGCTGCGCTGCCCGATGTTCCCGACCGTCCAGAGGAAGAGATTACCGCGATAATTAAATCTGCCCTAGCAAAAAGCCCGGACTTTTACACGCTTTGGAATTGGACAGAGCGCCCCGGAAAGCTGGGAAACGAAAGCAAGGATGACATTGCGTTTGTGTGTTCCGCGTGGAAAGCCACAGAATACGAGCTATCCGCCGGGGATTTAATGCACGGTTTGGACGCATCACCATGGGCACAAACAAAAACCAACAGCCCCGAAAAAGACCATTGGGACAAATGGTTTGCTTGTGGGGCCCGCAAAGATGGCGCGTATCGCAGGAACACCGCGTTAAGAGCGTATCAAAGGGCAAAGTAGGACGAAGCCGCTAAAATAGAGGGCTTTACCTCTCTGGCCGCAAACCTCCCGGCGGGCGGGGTTTTCACTGCTGCCGAGCTGGACAAAATGAACTTGCCGCCGGTGCAATGGGCCGTTCCTGGGCTGCTGCCTGCTGGCCTGTCGTTCCTTGTGGCGGCCCCCAAGATGGGCAAGAGCTGGATGGCGCTTGACCTGTGTCTTGCTGTAGCCTCCGGTGGCGAATGGCTGGGCCGTAAGGTGAACCAAGGCCCCACACTATACCTCGATTTGGAAGACAGCGCAAACCGCGCACAAGCCCGCATGCGCACGTTGCTGGACGGTTTTACCGCCGCACCAGAGACTTGCACATTTAGGTTACTGGCCCCGATACTGGGCCCTGATTTGTTCAAAATTCTTGATGAATGGGTAACGGCCAATCCCGGTGCGAAAGTGGTTTGCATTGACACGTTCCAAAAAATCAAACCAGCCACCGGAAAGAATGAGACTTCATACAGCGCGGACTACCGGATTTGTGCCCCCCTGCAAAGCTGGGCACAGCAATACAATATTTGCGTGCTGTTGGTGCATCACACCAACAAAAACAAGGGCTCCACAGATATTTTTGAGGGCATCAACGGTTCACAAGGGCTTATGGGATCCGCCGACGCTGTGCTAATGCTGACCAAGGGGGACGGGCGATTTGCCGAGGAAGCCACACTTTCAGTAACAGGCCGTGACGTTGACATGAATCAATACGCCGCGCGGTTCAATAAGGCAAATTGCCGCTGGGAACTGCTGGGAACTATTGAAGAACAGGCCCTCCAGAGCTTTGAAAGCAATCCGGCGGTGTTGACCATTAAAGATTTGACCGCCGGGGGCGAATGGAAAGGAACAGTGCAAGAACTGGCCGAGGAAGTGCTAGAAAGATACCCTGACACAGATTTACCAGAAACGGCGCAAGGGCTGCGCAGCTATTTTTCCAAGGTATGGCACAATCTGAAATACGCAGGAATTGAACACAAAGCCAACCGAGGTGCAAAGCGACGCACCCACATACTACGCAAGACACGCTAACTATAGGGGGTATCGTCACTATCGTCACTATCGTCATTGCGGCCACACAAAAACAGGGCTTTGCCCCTTACCAGTGACGATGCAATGACGATGCAATGACGATACCCACAATCTAAAAAAGCCCATAACTATAATGTTTGTGACGATAATGACGATAATGACGATACCCATAGGGTACACCTATTTTGTGGGCACTTTGTGGATGACGATGCAGTGACGATGCAGTGACGATGCAGTGACGATACAACCTGATTTTAGGAGGATTTAAAAACTATGACCTATGCAACATACCGCCTTTTCATGCCTGTGGGCATCTGGTACACCCGCCGTTCAGACATCGAGCTTCAACGCGAGCTGTGGCTCTCTGGCAGTGCTTCCCCGCCCGCCACCGTGGCGGAGCTGGCCGCAATGATCTATGCCGGGCAGATCATCCCCGCGCCCCGCTTTGGGTACTGCGTCCAGTATGGCGGCAGTGGCAAGTATTTTGACAGCCGCGAGGACGCATTGGAGTACATGTGCAAGCGCTGGAAGAAGGACTTTATTTTGCGCCACCTTGATGAAGCTGTGGAGTACGCCGCCACACAGCGCCCGGCCAGACTGCTGGAAGCCCGGCGGCTGGCTATGCTGTGGAAAAATGAAGAAGATTCTGGAGGTGAAAAGCATGCTGTCAGCTAACCAGCGCAAAGCCCTTGCTGCCCTGTTGGCGAGCAAAAGCCGCGTAGATGCTACCCGTGTGTGCGGCCTGTCCACCAAGACGCTGCAATGCTATGAAAAGTTGCCGGAGTTCGCCGAGGCGCTGGAAAAAGGCCGCCGGGAGGCCCTGGCCGATGCTGCCCACCGCATTGCCGCCGGGTATTCTGAAACTGTGGACACCTTGCAGGAGATCGTACAGAACCCCGCCACGCCGGACGCTTCCCGCGTGGCTGCTGCCCGCGTTCTGCTGGAGTATGGCCTAAAATACGCCGAGATGACCGACATTAACAGGCGGCTGGATAAACTGGAGGAATTACTTTAATGCTTTATTATACACTCTACACGGAGGGCCTGGACGCCATTGCCCGGCATTACATCCGGCAACAGGCAGATGACCCCACCGCGCACGACCGTTGGCAGGCAGAGTTTGACCGGCTGTGTGATGGCTACAGCGGCCATTTGCAGGACTGGGCCGCACGCCCCGCCCCCAAGCCTGCCGAAGATGAAATGTACCCTGATCGGCTGCCCGCTGTCCGTCTGGCTGCGGATGATCTGACGCTGGAAGAGTTTACGGGGCTCTGTGAATGGCATGAAGGCCACGCTGGGCTGTACCCTGCTATGCAGGCCGCTGCCGCTGTGGAGGGCCGCGAGGGCTGGGACAAGGTATTCGCCAAATACTGCCCCACAGTGGAACAGCGGCAGGCGGCTTTTGCCAAGTTTTCCAAGCTGGTTCAAACCGTGCTGGATGCTGACCCCGCCACACTGCCCCGGCGGGATGTTGGGCTTGTACCCCGTGGCTGGCTGGACTGTCAAGCCCTTGTGCTGCCGTATTCCACCAGCTGGGAGAAAGCCCGCCGGGAAGCCGTTGCCGTCATGGGATACACCGACCGCGTGCAGCTGTGAGGGAGGGCCCACAATGAAAAATGCACTGGCCCGGCTGGAAGCGCTGGAGCGTGGCACCCCTGGAGACAAGCTGTTGATTGTTACCGAGGTAGTAACCCCCACCGGCAAGCTGTACAAGCTGCCCGGCGGGGAGCTGCTGCCGCTGCCAGAGGTTTACGCCTACATGCGCATGCACGGTCAAGGAATTCTGCTGATTGATGATCTGCCAGAACCGCCAAGGAAAGGAGGAAAGAAAAGTGGCTAATTCGCAAATGCTGCTGAACCAGCTGCACCACCACACAGACCCGGACGTTACTGTGCATGTTGTGGAGAGCTTGAAAGACAACACCCTGCGCCTGGTGAGCCGTTCCCGTAACGGCTATATCATTAGCTGGCAGGTGGAAGAACCAGATGGACGTATATTTCATTTCAAAGAGCGGAATGACGCAGAACGCTATATCCGCAACCATTACAACATCGCCCCACGCACTAGCCGTTGGGACGGAGATTTTTAGGAGGAAAAACCATGAATTACATCAATGAGGCCCGCAAAATTATCACTGACTGTTACGCAGCCCTGAAGCCGTCTGAACAGTTGCGCCGTGAAGCAGCGGAAGAACAGCGCCAGGGCCACATCACGGAGGGCTACGCCCGCGAGCTGACCAAAGGCGCGGACGCCGAAGCCTTGCAGCTGCGTCAAGCGGCAGGGCTGAAACTGGCAGGGCTGGCCCAACAGTATACCGACGCCGCCAAAGCGGCAGACATGCCGGACGGGCAGGCCCTCCAGTCTGGAGACTATGCCCTGCTGTCTGCTAACTTCCCTATGAGCGCGGAAGAGTATCAAAAGCTATGCGAGCGTAACAAGAACAACCCCACGCTGCTGCGTGCGGCTATCGACTACGGCAACCGTAACGGCGGCATTGCCCCCTATGCCAAGAAATATTATAAATCTGCCGCTGACCGCATCAAGCTGTTTGATGAATTTATCAAGCGCTGCAATGCTGTGCTTGAAGCAGATCCCACCAACCCGGCCCGCGGGGATGCTTATTGGAACATGATCGCCCGCGATGCAGAACCCTGGGCCACTCTGTGAGGGCTGCCAGATGAAAGTTGAAAAGCTGCTGGAGCAAGTCGAGGATGGCCCGGCGAGTGCTGGAAGATCAGCGGGAGATCACCGGGCACCAGGACAGCGTGTTTTGCATTACCAACGAACAGCACTATTATAAGCGTTGGAAAGCCTACTGCACCGCCAACGGCTTGACCAAAGTGACCCCCTACGAGCTGCGCCACACGTTTGTGTCTGTGGTTAAGACACTGCCCGCCGGGGAGGTCAAAGGCCTTGTGGGCCACAGTCTTGACATGGACACATTTGGAGTGTACGGCCACATTCTGACCGGCGAGGCAGAGGCCACAGCGGAGGCCGTCGAAGGGACTTTTTTGAAAATTCTGAACAACGCCTAACAAGTGCGGTCAAATATGCGGTCAAGGCAACAAAAAAGACGCTAGAAAATACGTTCTAGCGTCAATTCTGTAAATGCGGATAACAGGACTTGAACCTGCACGTCGTAGACACTGGACCCTAAAACCAGCGCGTCTGCCAATTCCGCCATATCCGCTCAAAATACCTTTGTATTTTAGCAGGTATCACGCTTTTTGTCAATGCAGGCAGACGGGTCATATTAGGTTTCGTATCAGGTCAGGCTTTGCAGGTATGCCTGCGGGCCGGACTGGTACAGGTCGCCGCCATGGGCATCCAGCAGAACGGTAAGGGGCATATCCACCACTTCCAGGCGGCGGACAGCCTCGCACCCAAGGTCCGGCCAGGCGATGATCTCGCAGCTTTTTACGCTGCCAGCCATCAGGGCACCTGCCCCGCCAATGGCTGCCAGGTACACAGCACCGTTGCGCACAACGGCGGCCTTTACGGCTTCATCCCGCTTGCCCTTGCCGATCATACAGGCAAGGCCCAGGTCCAGCAGGCGCGGGGTAAACTTATCCATGCGGCCGGATGTCGTGGGACCCGCCGCACCAATGGCACAGCCGGGGCGCTCCGGTGTGGGGCCGACATAATAGATGGCCGCGCCTTTGATATCGAACGGCAGCGGTTCCCCACGGTCCAGCGCTTCGTTCATACGGGCGTGGGCGGCATCGCGGGCGGTATATACGGTGCCGGTCAGCAGCACGGTATCCCCCGCGTGCAGCGGGGCAAGCTCCTGCCGTGTAAGCGGCGTTGTTAAACGTACCTGCATATAAAAATTACCCTTCCTGCTGCACGCGCGCGCGGCGGTGCTGCTCCCTGACTTCCTCATGGTGGCGGTTTACAATTTCCATTTCAGTTTGCAAAATCTGCCCCGGTGCCGGGTCCGGCTGCAGCTTGGGCGGCTGGTCGTCATCCAAGGAGATATCGATTTTACTGCACGGTTTATGCTGAGCCGGTTCCCCCAGTGGGATATCAATTTGCGGTTTGTTTGCCAATTTGATCTCTTCCTTAAAAATTTGTGTCTTGCTTTGGGGCAGCATGTTATGATGCTGTTTCCCCTGTTTTGGGTTTTGGTGGCTTAGCTCACATCGCATTTCGCAGTTGATGTTGCCCATATTTCATTGTTTCGCAGTTCTTTTCCACCGTTTATTCCTATGGCAACACCGCACAATTCCCGCCTTGTGGCTTAAGCACCGCTCCGGCGGCTGCGGCACTTAGAATTATGCGGTATTGCCCTATATTGTTCAAAGTTTCTGCTTCCTTCTTTTCAAAGAAGGGACAACAATGCCCGTAAAAAGTCCTTACACCTCAGCGCTGGCGCGGCGGGTAACGTGGCAGCTTACGTTGACTGCCACCGGCAGGCAGGCCACATGGGTGGGCAGCTGTTCAATGCAGACGCCCAGGCAGGTGGTTGCACCGCCAAAGCCCTGCGGGCCAAAGCCGGTTGCATTGATGGCATCCAACAGCTCTTTTTCCAGCGCGGCATAATAGGGGTCCGCGTTGGGCTGGTCCAGCGGGCGCAGCAGTGCCTTTTTGGCCAGAGCTGCGCATTTATCAAAGCTGCCGCCAATGCCAATGCCCAGCACAATGGGCGGGCAGGGGTTGGCCCCCGCCTGCTTGACGGTTTCCATCACAAAGTCTTTTACGCCCTGCACGCCATCGGCAGGTTTGAGCATGGTCAGGCGGCTCATATTCTCGCTGCCTGCGCCCTTGGGGGCTACGGTAATTTTGCAGACATCCCCCGGCACAAGATGTACCGTTAAAAACGCCGGGGTGTTATCCCCCGTGTTCACGCGCTGCAAGGGGTCCGCGGTGATGGACTTGCGCAGGTAGGCTTTCTCATACCCGCGGCGCACGCCCTCGTTCACAGCTTCGTCCAGATTGCCGTTGATATGCACATCCTGGCCCAGCTCGATGAACACACAGGCCATGCCGGTATCCTGGCAGATCGGCAGGTCTTTTTCTGCAGCAACACAAAGGTTCTGCTGCAGCAGTTCCAGCGTCTGGCGAGCCAGCGGCCAGGGTTCGGCGGCATGGGCGTTATCCAGCGCCTGCTTCACATCCGGCGGCAGCTGGGTGTTGGCGCGGATACACAGTTCTTCCACCGCATCGGTAATGGCGACGGCGTTTACTTCCCGGATGCTCATACCCGCGCCACGCCGCTTTCCCGTGCAGCTTGCGCCACAGCGTCAGCCACAGCCGGTGCCACACGCGGGTCAAAGGCCTTGGGCAGAATGTTTTCCTCGTTCAGCTCGTCCTCCGGGATCAGGCCGGCGATGGCCTTCGCGGCAGCCATCTTCATCTGGGGGTTGATGTCCCGTGCGCGGACGGAAAGTGCGCCCTTGAAGATGCCGGGGAACGCCAGAACATTGTTGACCTGGTTGGGGAAATCGCTGCGGCCGGTGCCGATGACCCGCACACCGGCTGCCTTGGCGGCATCGGGCATGATCTCCGGGTTGGGGTTGGCCATGGCGAACACAATGGCATCCGGTGCCATGGTGGCGGCCATCTCGGTGGTCAGCGCACCGGCAATGGAGGTGCCGATAAAGACATCTGCACCGCGCACGGCATCGGCCAGGGTACCGGTCAGGTGTTCGGGGTTGGTCACAGTTGCCAGCCATTCCTTATGGTCGGCAAGGCCCGCCGGGCGGCCGGGGTACAGGATACCGTGTTCATCCACAGCAACAATGTTTTTGGCACCGGCAACCTGCAGCATCTTGATGATGGCCGTACCGGCAGCGCCGGGGCCGTTCTGCACGATCTTGACATCTTCCAGCCGCTTGCCAACAACCTTGAGGGCGTTGAGCACACCGGCCAGCACGATAATCGCGGTGCCGTGCTGGTCGTCATGGAATACAGGGATATCCAGATCGCGCTCCAGCTCCGCTTCAATATCAAAGCACTCCGGGCTGCGGATATCCTCCAGGTTGATGCCGCCAAAAGTCGGAGCGATGGCCTTGACAGCGGCAATAACTTCCTCGCGGGTGGAAGCATTCAGGCAGATGGGGAACGCATCCACACCGCCGAACTCCTTAAACAGAACGCACTTGCCTTCCATGACTGGCAGACCAGCTTCGGGGCCGATGTTGCCCAGGCCCAGCACAGCAGTGCCGTTTGTGACAACTGCCACGGTGCGGCCCTTGAAGGTGTATTTATACACATCGTCCGGGTTCGCCTTGATCTGGCGGCAGGGCTCCGCAACGCCGGGGGTATAGGCAGTGGACAAGGCGTCACGGTCCTTGACTTCAAACAGGCTGTTGACGATCAGCTTGCCGGGGTATTTTGCGTGCATTTCAAGTGCGGCGGCATTGTAATCCATGGTAGTTGCTCCTTTGTTCGTATTCCTGTATTGATTTTGGGCAATACCGCATAATTCTAAGTGCCGATACGGCGAGCGAGGTGCGGCAGATGCCAAGCCAAAAGCGCAGATAATACTGGATGTATTATCGAGCATTTTGGCAACGCAGATGCCGTGCCGCAGCTGCCGGAGCGGTGCTTAAGCCGCAAGGCGGGAATTGTGCGGTGTTGCCTTTGTTTTTATTTCAGTTTTGCATAAATCGGTTCCAGCTGGATCACGCAGAAATGATCCGGCCAGCGGTCCGATACCGCTTTGCGCAAAGCAGCCGGGATTTTGTTGGCGCGGTGGTCCTTGGCGGCCAGCCAGTCTGCGGGCACAGCACAATCAAAAATCACATTGGTATGGGTGGGGCCGGGTACAATGCGCAGGTCGTGGATATCCGCTTCCGGCGCAATTTCAGCCAGCTGTTCTTTCAAGAATTTCCGCAGTTCATTGATATGCGGGTCATCCGTCACCACGGGGTCAAAGTGGATCGTGACCAGCAGATGGTCATGCACCTGGAAATCCCGCTCGATAGAGTCGATCAGGTCATGGCTTTTCATCACATCACTGTCGGCGGAAAGCTCAATATGGAAGCTGACCAGCTTGTTGCCGGGCCCGTAATCATGCACCATCAAATCATGGATGCCCAGCACACCGGGGTAACTCAGGGCTTTTTTCTCAATGTAATCGATCAGTTCCGGGTCAGGGGCCGCGCCCAGCAGCGGGCTGATGGTATCCCGCACCAGGCCGATGCCGCTCCACAGGATAAACAGCGCCACGCCAACACCCATCAGGCCATCAATGCGGTCAATACCAGTCAGGTGAGCCAGAATGGTGGCGGCCAGAACCGCGGCAGTGGTAACCACATCGTTGCGGGCATCCGCCGCAGTGGCCATGAGCGTTTCGGACTTGATGCGGCTGCCAACGCTGCGGTTGAAGCTGCTCATCCACAGTTTGACCAGGATGGACACCACCAGCACCGCTATGGTCAGCGCGCTGAGGGTGACCGGCGTGGGGTGCAGCACCTTGAGGAAGCTTTCTTTCAGCAGCTCAATGCCGATGACCAGTATCATGACCGAAACCGCCAGCCCCGCCAGGTATTCGTACCGTGCATGGCCGTAAGGGTGCTCATCATCGGCAGGTTTTGACCCCAGGCGGAAGCCCACCAGGCTGACCACGTTGGAGCTTGCATCGGACAGATTGTTCAATGCGTCCGCCGCAATGGCCATACTGCCAAACAGGGTGCCCACCGTAAACTTGCCCGCAAACAGCAGCACATTGCACACAATCCCCACCATGCAGGCCAGGTTGCCGTAAGCAGTGCGCACGGTGCGGTCCTGGATATTGGCCGGATCACGGATAAAAAGTCTGATCAGAAGTTTTGTCAAGAATTGCTCTTCCCTTCCCCTACAGATATGGATATTCGGAATTGAAGTTTCCTGCTGGGGCGTTGTATCCGACAAAGCCCACAGACAGATAATTTACAAAAATGGCGGACCGATGGGGGTCCGCCATTTATCATTTCAGGTTCAAGCAGCGTTCCTGCTGACCATCTTAAGGTGTATCTGAAAACAAAGAAAATGACGGATATTTCGTAAACACAAACAGGATTTAAGGCAAAGAGCCGCAGGAATCCTTTGTGGATTCCAAGGCTTTTTAACGCAAAATCCTGCTGTGTTTGTAGAAATAGACGATATTTTCGACTTTCAGATACACCCTATGCAGATCAGTCACGAATGATGCAGGCATCGCGCTCCGGGCCAACGGAGATATACTTGATCTTGCAGCCAACGGCCTTTTCCAGATATTCCACATAGCCGCGGGCAGCTTCCGGCAGGTCCTCGTACTTGCGCACGGAGGTGATATCGCAGTGCCAGCCCGGCAGCTTGACGATAACCGGCTGTGCATCGTCCAAAGTCTTGCCGGTCGGGAAGCGGTCGGTCACAGTGCCGTCAGCCAGCTTGTACTGGGCAACAACGGGAACTTCTTCCATATAATCCAGAACGTCAAACAGGGTCAGGGCCAGCTCGTCACAGCCCTGGCACTGAACGCCGTAACGGGAAGCAACCACATCAAACGGGCCAACGCGGCGCGGGCGGCCGGTGGCAGCGCCGTATTCATGGCCGGCTTCACGCAGCAGGTGCTTTTCTTCCTCGGTCATAGCCAGCTCGGTGGTAAAGGGGCCGTCGCCCACGCAGGAAGAATAAGCCTTCATGATACCGATGGACTTGTTCAGCTTGCGGCCGGGGATGCCAGCGCCGATAGGTGCATAAGCGCCGATGGTGTTGGAGGAAGTGGTGTAGGGGTAAATGCCGTAGTCGATATCACGCAGGGCGCCCAGCTGGGCCTCAAACATGATCTTCTTGCCGGCATCGTCAGCATCTGCCAGGTACTGGCCGACATCACAGATGTAAGCGCCGAACACTTCCTGGAAGTGCTTGCACCAGTTCCACATATCGTCCACGCTGACAGGCTTCTGGTTATAAATGTTGACCATGGTCAGGTTCTTGGATTCCACCAGGGTTTCCAGGCGCTTGCGCACACCGGCATCCATGTGGACCAAATCGCCCATGCGCAGGGTTTTCTTCATGTACTTATCACCATAGGTGTAAGCAATGCCGCGCTTGGTGGAACCAAACTGTGCGCCCGTTTTGGCAAGGCGGGCCTCCTCCAGACCATCCTGCTCCACATGGAACGGCATGGTGATGGTAGCACGGTCAGAAATTTTCAGGTTGTCCGGGGTAATTTCAACACCCTGTTCGCGCAGGTCGGCGATCTCTTTTTCGAGATGTTCCGGGTCAATGACCATACCGCCGCCCATAACACAGACAATGCTGGGGTGCAGGATGCCGGAGGGCACCAGGTTCAGTACGAACTTGCCGCGCTCGTTTTTGACGGTGTGGCCGGCGTTGTCGCCGCCCTGGTAACGGGCAACGATGTCATAATCGCGGCAGAGCAGGTCCACCATACGGCCCTTGCCCTCGTCGCCCCAGTTGATACCGGTAATTGCAGTAAGCATGAAAAATAACCTCGCTTTGGCAAAATGTACAGCCTTTTCCGTTCAGTCTGCCGGGTGGCTGACTGATTTCTTGTAGCCGGGATTCGCCGCCAGCTATATTATAGCAAACCCGCTTGCAAATTCCAATACCCCGGCACAATTTTGTGCAAACCACACAGCCCCGCGCCAGCCGGGCCGCCACTTTGAACAGGGGATCAGTGGCGCACCTGCAGCTTGCGGCGGGTGCCGTCCGGCTCAATCACCGTGGTGTGCTCCAGCTGGTCAATCACGGATGCGCGGACATCGGCCAGGTATTCCTGCCGCAGGGCGTCACGCTCCGCCAGTTCGGCTTCCGTCAGGCCAGAAGTTTTTGCTTTATGAGCCAGCGCATTGATGCGCGCGATTTTTTCTTTTTCCATAGGGTTCTGTTCCTTTCCTTATATAAGGATATCCGGGCAACAGGTCTGCCGCCCATGGCAGAGCATTGGGTGCTCTGCCACGGGTATTATAACACACCCGCTTCCCTTTTGTGAATGCAGGGCTGTACTTTTTGCAAAAAAGCTGTATAATAGAAAAGTATCCGCTTTTGACGGGGGTATTTTTCCCTGCTGCGGTACGCGATGTATTTTTTCAAAAAAGACAGGAGACAACCTATGAAAAACACCAACCTGACCCGCGCTGCTGCCAGCCTGCTGGCATGCGGCATGGTTTTTGGCCTGACTGCCTGCAGTTCCAGCGCATCCTCCAGCGAAGCAACCGCCGAGAGCGCAGCTTCCAGCGAAGCTGCCAGTGAAAGCACTGTTCCTGACGACGCTACCGCAGAAAGCGCCGCCGATGATTATTCTTATCTGGCTGATTTTTCTTTCAGTGATGCCTATGACGAGAACGGCTACCTGAAAGGCATCACCGCGCTGGATTACGTCACGCTGCCGGATACTGAGAGCTTTACCCTTTCGGACGATGCCACCACCGTGAGCGACAGTGATATTGACAATTACATTTCCAATAACATTCTTTCCAACTATAAGACCACCAACGAGATCACCAACCGCGCCGCCGAAAACGGTGACACTGTGAACATTGACTTTGCCGGTTCCATTGACGGCGTTGCCTTTGACGGCGGCACCGGCAGCGATTATGATCTGACCCTGGGCAGCGGCACCTTTATTGACGGCTTCGAGGATCAGATCGTTGGCCACATGCCCGGCGAAACCTTTGATGTGAACGTCACCTTCCCGGATGACTACCAGGCCACCAACCTGGCCGGCAAGGACGCAGTGTTCGCCACCACGCTGAACTACATCAACGAGGATGTGACCCCCGACCTGACTGATGATTGGGTCAGCAGCAACCTGGCCGAGTCCATGGGCATGAACAATGTGGCTGAGCTGAAAACTTTTGTCAACAACAGCCTGCTGTTCAATCAGGAAGCCAATGAGCTGTACGGCCAGCTGTACGATGCTGCCGAAGTCAATACCGATACCCTGCCCGAAGATGTGCAGCAGTATTTCACCAATACCGTGCTGTACCAGCCGTACCTGTACGCCCAGATGTACGGCGTTTCGCTGGAGACCATGCTGAGCCAGGCCGGTTACAGCAGTGTGGATGAGTACCTGGAAAACAGCGAAAGCTCCAAACAGAGCATGATCAAGCAGATCCTGATCATGCAGGCTTTGGCGGAGAAGAACAACATTGTGTGCGATACCGACATTCTGAACGCTGAGTTCTCCCGCTACTTTGGCTCCACCGATATGACCAGCTATGTGAACGCTTACGGCGAAAACTACGTAAAAACCAACATTCTGCATGACATTGTGATGCAGAACCTGATCGACAACGTTGCCTAAGCTGCCCAAGCTGTTTGGCTACCCCCTGACCATTAAGGTTTAACCGTACCACCCGCGCCCACTTGACAAAGCCGTGTGCGGGTGGTATATTAGGGCCATAATATTTAGACGCTTATCTAAATATATAATTCTTGTGGTTTTCTGAAAGGGTATATGGTATGAGCACGATGATTTCTTTGCAGACTATTTTGTGGAGCGCCTTGGCCGCCGCAGCCGGTATCGGGCTGCCGGTTCTGGTTCTTTTGGTATGGAAGTTCAAATTCTGCCGGGGTGCAAAGCTGTTTCCTGCTGTTGTCGGCGCGGTGACCTTCGTTGTTTTCGCCCAGGTGCTGGAAGGTGTGCCCAAGGCCATTTTCTTTGGCGGCGGCACCGGCGTTTCGCAGTATGTGCTGACCCATGCATGGGCTTACACCCTGATCGGCTGCCTGCTGGCGGGCGTGTTTGAGGAAGTCGGGCGCTATCTTGCGTTTCGCTTTCTGCTCAAGCGCTATACCAACCGGTGGGACGCCGTAACCTATGGCATCGGCCACGGCGGGATCGAGGCAATCCTGGTTCTGGGGCTCACCGCCATCAATAATATTGCGATTGCGCAGCTTGTCAACAGCGGCAGCATTGAAACCATAACCAATGGGCTGACCGGCGTGCAGCTGGATCAGGTACAGGCACAGATCGCCGCCGTTGCCAGCTTTGGGGCCGCCAACCTGCTGCTGGGGCTGGCTGAACGCGCGATTGCCATGACGCTGCACATTTCCCTCTCGGTGGTTGTATTCCGGGCTGTCCGGCAGCGCAAGGCCGGGTATCTGGGATTGGCGGTGGTGCTGCATGCGCTGTTCGATGTTCCCGCCGCTTTATTCCAGTGCGGCGTGCTGCACAGTACCTGGCTGGTGGAAGCACTGCTGCTGGTACTCTGCCTGGGCTGCGCGGCTTACGCCAAAAAGCAGTATTGTGCATTGCAAGAACCGGAACAGCAGACGTTATCAGATAAGGAGGAAAGCTGACCTATGGTAGGCGATGCGTTTAAGGCTTTGGGGGACCCCACCCGGCGGCGCATTCTGGAACTGTTGAGCGAAGGCGAGATGAGTGCCGGTGATATTGCCGCGCACTTTGATATGGCAAAGCCATCCGTAAGCCACCACCTGAACATTTTGAAAAATGCCGGGCTGGTAACGGATGAGCGCCGCGGCCAGAACATTGTGTACTGCCTGAACCTGACCGTGTTTCAGGAAGCTGTTAAGTGGTTTTTCGATTTTGGCTTTGTGAAAGGTGGACCTGATGATGAAACGAAATAAACTGTTTTGGGGGCTGCTGATTTTTTGCGCCATCAACTTTGCGGCGCACCTCTGCTTTTATGGCTCCCTGCCGGATGTTGTGCCCACCCACTGGGGCGTGGACGGCCAGGCCAACGGCTGGGGGCCAAAATCCACTGTGCTGATTATGGCAGCCCTGCCCGCCCTGATGCTGATTTTGATGGCAGCGCTGCCCCGCATTGACCCCAAGCACCAGAATTATGAAAAGTTCAAGGGCGTCTGGAACGCCTCCCTCACTGCCCTTACAATATTTATGTCAGCTATGAGCTGGTTTTCGGAGCTGAGCGTGTTCGGCTTGATTCCGGAGGGCAGCAGCCTGGTCGGTATTCTGGTCTGCGGCGGCTGCGGGGTGCTGTTCATCTTTTTGGGCAACTATATGCCGCGCATCAAGCAGAACTATATGTTCGGCTGCAAAACTCCCTGGGCGCTGAACAACGAACACAACTGGAACCGCACCCAGCGCATGGGCGGCATTGTGTTTGTTATCATGGGTGCAGCCTTGATTGTAATTTCGCTGCTGGGTACTGCCCTGGGCGATACCGCCACGATGATTCTGCTGCTGGCCGCTGTCTTTGGCGGCTGCGCCTGGATCTACATCTACTCCTACCTCGTCTACATCGGCAAAATGAAGTAAGTAAGCGCCCCCACCCGGAGCGCACTCTTTATCCTGCATCGCGCCTAATATCCAAAAAGGCGCGCAGCGCCCACCACAATTATTCTTTATTCTCTATTCTTTATTCATTCAAAAAATTTCCCTGCCCCATGTGCAAACAAACTGCACAATGAAGCAGGGAGATTTTTTTGGTTTATTCCTGGGTTTTCTTTCCAGCACGTTCCGCTTTCATGCGGATGCGCTCGCGCTGGGATTTTTCCAGTTTTTTATAGCGGGAATAGCTTTCGGGGCGCACGGTCTCAATGCAGCGGGCAAAGTTCCAATGCAGGCCGTCGCGGCGGTTCAGCTTAAAGCGCAGGAACCACGGGCCGTGGTCCGGGCAGGTGGCTTCGGTATAATAACCGGTGTTGCCGCGCTTGAGCCAGATATCGTTCAGCACCAGCGGCTTGCCGCAGAACGGGCAGCCCACCTGATACAGCGCAGGGTCATTTTTGTAGGCATCGTGGTCCAGGCGGTCAAAGTAGGTTTGGATATCGTACGTTTCGGTATCGGTATTGTTCAGCAGGGCGGCTGTCAGCTGGGCGGCGGGGTCCGGGTATTCGGCAATGCCCTGGGCCAGCGGCAGGCGGCGGCAGATTTTTGTGGTGTACAGGGCATCGTCCAGCGCATTGTGGAAATCGCCGTCATGCTCAATGCCAAGGCGGTCCACCACGCTTTCCAGCGTCAGGCCCTCGCCTTCCCCGCGGGGGAAATTTTTCAAAAAGATCTGCTGCAGGTCATACCAGCGGCTGGGCCAGCTTTCGTCCATATTATAAAGGAACAGGTTCTGTTTCAGCACCGGCACATCGTCCAGGCCCCACTCGGCAAATTCGGCGTCGGGGCCGGCCCATTCCTGGAACCGCCGCAGGCCTTCGGCAATGGGCACCCCGGCTTCCAGATCGCCCTGGCTCAGGCCAGTCACCTCCGCAATGCGCCAATGCAGCTTGCGGAAAATGCGGGGGCGCAGGGTCATCTCAAAGGTATCCAGTACATCGCCATTCTCGTCCACCCGCACTGCACCGATCTGGATGATCTCACCCCGCAGGGTCAGCTCCGCCCCATGATAATTAAAGGTTTTGGGCGCATTGCCCATGTTCCATTCCAAGTCAAAAACGATCAGGTTCACTGCGGGTCCTCCAAAATAAATTTTTCAACGGCCAGCCCTACCCCGTCATGCTCATTATCTGCGGTGACGTATTTGGCTGCCTGTTTTACTTCCGGCACAGCATTGCCCATGGCAACGCCCATACCCGCATAGCGGATCATGGGCAGGTCGTTCCAGCCATCGCCGCAGGCCATCAGGTTTTCGGGGCCAAGGCCCATGTTTTTCAGCAGCAGCGCCAGCGAGGCGGATTTTTCCACCCCCAGGGGCATCGTTTCAATAAAGAACGGCGCCGAGCGGTAGATGGAAAGCTTGCCCGCAAACTTTTGCTGCATCAGTTCCTCCACATGAGGCATATCCACAGGGTCGCCAACCAGCAGCAGCTTGTTGATGGGCCACTGGATCTCGGCGGGCAGGTTTTCCACCTGGCGGGCCGGGATTTTGTTGATGCGGGCTTCCTCGCCAACATAGGGGTTGGCGGCATCCTCGGTCACAATGCCTTTGGCATCATAGGTCAGCGGCATCACGTTCCAGTAGCGGGCAAAGGTGCACACCGGGTCGATCAGCTCCGGCGGGAACTCATGCTGCACCAGCGTTTCGCCGGTTTTGCAGTCAATGATCTTACCGCCGTTATAACTCAGGATGCAGCCGCCGCGGCGGTCCAGCTCCAGCTCTTTGGCAAGCGGCTCAATGCCCACGGTGGGGCGGCCGCTGGCCAGCACAATGCGCACGCCGCGGTCCGCCGCTGCCTGCAGGGCAGCTTTGGTGCGTGGGGTAATGACTTTGGCATTGTTGGTCAGTGTGCCATCCAGATCCAGTGCCAGAACTTTGTATTGCATAATATCCCCTGTTTCTTTGGGCAATACCGCATAATTCTAAGTGCCGATACGGCGAGCGAGGTGCGGCAGA
>ERZ1034691.679-NODE-679-length-25038-cov-12.728215_pt1 | contig 25038 bp, 18 predicted proteins | sample MGYA00520638_ERZ1034691 | MGnify/ENA primary metagenome ERZ1034691 (study PRJEB33766, sample SAMN09781763) | gut metagenome | biome: gut microbiome | host: Homo sapiens | place: Madagascar | study: EMG produced TPA metagenomics assembly of the PRJNA485056 data...
TCGCCACATCATCCCAGTAGATTTGCCGATTCTTCTTTTGTTCAAACTCAATTTCAAGATGGCGTTTCAGCCTTTTCCCATCCTCTGCCGTCCAGCGGGAAATGCTGTATAACTGCCAACCGCTTTTTCCGCCTGTCCGGCTGCAGGCCGTAACAATGCCATTCTCAACAGTCTGCAGCCACTCATCAGTTTCCTCGTCTGTCCAAACGCTGTTATAACCCGAACGTTCAAATTCCGACGCAAGAATTTCCGGATTGTAAATGATCTGGTCTCCATCAAGAATGATTGCATTTTCAATATGCTCTCGTGCCACATAAAGTGAAGAGATGTTATTGCAAGTATCATAGTATGGATTTTCAATCAGCTTGACACCGGGATACTCTTTTTCAAGTATCACAAACTGTTCTTTCAGATAGCCAACAACAACATAAATTTCATAGATTCCGTTTTTATGTAGTCCTTCGATCACGGTATCAATCATCCGCGTCCCATTCACTTTGACCAGCGGTTTCGGTGTTGTCAGCGTTACTGGGTGCATTCGATTTCCCAATCCCGCCGCCATAATAATAGCTCTTTCTACTTTTGGCATTTACTTTTTCTCTCCTTGCTTTTTCAGTTCCTCTTGAACAATTCGGTAGTAGTCCTTTGCATAGCGATACTGTCGAAGCGAATATTCGCCAAACTCTACACCAAGATTGCGTTTATATTCACACCAGTTGCTCCACAACAGACCACAGGCTGCAATATAGCAGTAAATTTTGATTCTGGTCGCATCATCACAACCTTCTGTAAAGTAAGCAGCAATCAGGCGATCCACCTGACGCTTATTGTAAAGTGAGTAAATACAGAACATTGCCACATCCACATGAGGATCTTGCATTCCTGCATACTCCCAGTCAATCAATCGGATTTCTTCCTTTCCATCTTTCTCCACAAAAAGGAAATTATCCGGCACTGCATCAATATGGGTCAGGACTTTTTCCTCGGTGTGAGTGTCTATGTAGGGTTTCAGTGACAGAACATTTGCCTTCGTTTTTTCGTAATCATTATATATAGAAGGTGTTCCCTCCCACAGTGTTTCATAGAACTCCATCTGTCCGAAAATATCAAATTCATGGTTTACTTTCAACTTCATTTCATGGAATTTCCGCAGCCGTTTCATACACTTCTTGACATCTTCGTAATTCGTTGGATCACATACCCTGGCGCCTTCCAAGAATTCTGTAATTTTATAGCCATTTTCCGGATTGATATATGCAATATCATCGCAAATATTCTTTCCATCAATTGCTTGGTAAACTGCAGCTTCTTGTCGGCGGTTAATCAGTTGATCGGTTCCTTCTCCCGGAATACGCATGATGTATTTCTTTCCTTTGCAAGTAAAAAGGAAAGAGCGATTCGTCATACCTTTTTTCAGAACCGTTATGTCTGTAATTGCTTCCGACCCTGTCTTTAATGCCTCACAAATCACATGAATTGCGTCTGTTTTCAGCTGATTGGAATCGCTGTCAATTTCCCGGAGTTGCTCATAGGTGTTAATCTCCACTACATCTGCTGAATGGACTACGCGAGCGGTAACGATCATCCGATCCTTGTTATAAAGGGCTTCTTCCCAGAACGTTCCATCATACCGCTGACTCTTGCACAGCTCCTCAATACGTTCCGCAACTGTTTCTGCATCCTCTTTCACCAGATAGCAGATACCAATCATTGCATTACCGCCGAAACTTTCCGGCACAGTCACAAGTTCCATTTTACGATTAACGCGGACATTACTTTCGTTGCCCACAAGATCACTGACCATATACCACGAATACAACTCATGTTGATGGAACGGGTTCCGGTCACACCAAATATCACAAGGAATAATGTACGCATTCTCCAAATGTTCTTTTACAAGTTTGACGGAATGCAGATTATTCTTTGCCGCATAATCGGCATTAACTACGAGTTCTACACCATACGCATCCATCAAATACTCGTATTTCTCTTTCATGAAGCCTACAACTACATAGATTTCTTTAATCCCCACTTCATGAAGCTGCTTGATGATACGCTCAATCAATGGCTCACCATTAACCTCCAAAAGGCCCTTTGGCATTTCTGTGTTGATGGGAACCATACGCATACCAAACCCTGCAGCCAGGATCACTGCACGCTGCGGGGTTTTCTGCTTAAACTCAGTTATGGCTTTTAGTGTAGGACGGATAGAATCGTCCAGATAATCCGCTTTAATCAGTTCCTTGAGTGAGCGATTTACCACTCCTAACGAGTGGCCGGACACTTCTGCCAAAATCCGCTGATTGATGAAAGGTTCTAGCAAAAGCGTGTTCAAAATATCACTTTCTTGTTTGTTCATGTACTTTCTCCTATTCGTTTTTGTGAACGTTCATTTGACAAAATACGGCTCTCTATAAAATATCTGCTAAGCGAGAGCCGCATTTTAGGTTACTCTTCCTTCTTATATACCTTATAGAAATGATGCCCAACTCTGTCTTTTTCCGGCGGAAGTTGCATATAATCCCCGTATTCGTGTCGGAGAACCTGATCATATTCCTTCGGTACTCTAAACTCATATTTATCAAATGGCATCATGATTGTTTCATCAAACCATTTTCTCGGAAAAATATCTTTTTCTCCCCAAGACAACCAAATAACACATCCGACATATTTGCTGCTGTCATACGCCTTAACTCTGGCTAGTTTTTCTAACTTGTCCTGAAAGCAATCTTTTCCTCGCAACTTTGCATAAAGATATACTGGCAATTTTGCAATTTTTCTAATTAGAGATGTTGTAGTTTCGATTGCAAAATGCTCACGAGTAGCCTGATAACAAAACGATGATAGCCTATCGCCTTTTAATCCGTATTTAACTGCTTCAGCTTTAGTCTTACCAAGACCGTCATATGGATAAATATCAATAAAGACACCCATACCAAATGGCTTCTCGTTGGCCATTTCAATCACATAACGATCATCGCTAATTCGCGTAATCATATACGGGTACTCGGGACATTCTTCCCGATTAAAAACTTTCAAATTCGGATATTCGCAAATATGACTTTTCAAATAAATCAGTAATTTATCATAATCCGGTCGTGGCATCATAATGTCCACATCATCATCCCATGGGATGTAGCCATGATGACGCACCGCTCCAATAAGTGTTCCATATATAAGTGCATATCGAAGATGCTGTTCTTCACATATCTCTGAAATCGTATGTAATATTTCAAGCGATATTGCCTGAGTTTCTTTTATGGTTAATTCACGCCTTTCCACATTGTACTCCTTTCCATTGTTTCCACAACTTTACTATAATTTTATAACACTCTATAAAAATAATCAGTCCTAAAACAGTTAATGTAAATGCAAAAATAAAGCTCATCCATCCCCCAATACCTGTATCTCCAAACAGACACAGCAGATGTATTTTTTCGACCACTCTAAAAATGACCATTTGGGCAAGATACATTTCCATTGAAATACTTGATAGCAATTTCATCAGTTTTGATGATAAGAATTTACTGTTTGATCCTATTGCATAAGAAAGCCACAAACACTAAAGCGTTAAGGTTCCAATATAGAAGATGCTTTTAGATTTGTATACAAATATACATCCTGATTTTGTACAATCATTTCATTACATAAGTCTGCAACCAACTTTTCTGCTCCTCCAACTGTAAAAGAGAAAAGAAGATACATTATTTTCAAACAAATTCACCCCTTTTCTAACATACCTTTCCATATCTGATATTACCTTTGCCGGATTTCCTCCAACTATAGAATTAGCTGGAACATCTTTCGTAATAACACTTTCTACAGCTATAATCGCATTTGGATCAACTGTTACATTGCCAATATTTAACCTCTTAACAAGAAATCATAATACGTCCCTTTTTCTTCTAACAATTTGCTATTAAACTTATACGTCAATTTATGGAACGGTGTCTGCTCTTTTATCGCTTTCCAAGTATCTTCATCATATTTGTCAAAAAGTCTCAGTAGCAACATATGTGGAGCAGCATTATCTCTTGGAATAATCTTCTTCCAGTCCTCCTCATTTTGTTCTAGCGAAATCATAACAAAATCATGGAATAAGAAATAGTCAACCATTTCATTGTTTTTCTTCCAATACGCATAACACAGGTATCTCGCCATCATTAAGATTTTGTTATTTGTTTTTGCACTTATAAGCCAACTAGAAATAGGTTGAGCCTGACCATCTCTCCCGGGTTTTAATATTTGATATAGAAATAGGTCAGAGTTGAAGAAATAATCTGGTATGTTTTCTCTCTTACTGGTGCATAAAACAGTGGCATCAATCCACATCCCACCATATTTGATTAAAAGCTCTAGTCGAAGTAAATCTGTCATATGTGTATGTGTAATCTGCCCTGCTTTCCATTTTTGTAGTATGAACCTTGGGAATTCTACATAATCGCACATATTGTCACTGGTAATTAAAATGATTTCTCGATCTGTTAAATTCTGCTTTAAAGATTCGTAGCATCTTTTTACCAAAGCAGGTGCATTATCCAACCCCTGAAACCAGCACACCCATACTTTATCGGACACTTCATGTGGCTTATCATCTACATAGTTAGACTGAAATTCGTCAATTTTCTTTTTATGTTTCTTTTCAAGATTCTTTTTTATTTTATACTGCGCTGATAGTCTAAGAATTTCCAGTGCCTTCTTATCTTTTCCAAGTAGCATCAATTCTCCAGCTGCTGTAAAAAAGGCTCCACCATTCCAATATTGTTTAAGGAGATTCATACCTCCTTGTTCTTCAAATACCTCTTTTAATCCCATCTCTTAACTCCACTCAGCGATTTAAAAACACATCTTCATACTGCCCACAGATCTTATCCCACGTGTACTCTTCCGCCACACGCTTTTTTGCTCTCCGTCCAATCTCTGCAATTTCATCTGCGCTCATCAAATCCGCCTTATCAATGAGATTCGAAAGGCTTCCTGGCTTACGACTCCAATACAAAGCGCAATCCTCTGCCACTTCTTTATTGAACCCAACATCAACCAGTAAGTTTAAATCGGTACTTCCAAGGGCTTCAATCAGCGAAGGATTTGTTCCGCCAACCGTATGACCGTGGAAATACGCATAGGCATTCTCTCGAATCTTCTTCAATAGTTCCTGATTGTAAACAGTGCCAACAAACTTAATTCTCTTGTCGCTCTTGAAATGCAGCTTTTTCTCCAATTCATTCAGGAACTTATCATTCACATTGGTAATGATTGCAAAATCCTTTTTACTCTTACTTTTCATAAACTCCCGAATCATGACTTCAAAAGAGTTTTCCGGCACAAAACGACCGACAACAAGGTAGTAGTCCTTTTTTGTCAGTCCTTTTTCTTTATACCAGTTCATCAGCTTCTCATCGTCATCAGCTAACTTACTGAGGGTTAGATCTGCACCATACGCAATAAATGTGGTCTTCGGATTCCTGCCCTTGATGCCTTTTCCGTCATAGCACTCGTGGATATACTTCTCGATATTCACCGAATCGCAGATGGCAAGATCACAATATTTGACCATCATCTGCTCTGAAATCTTCCAATACTTACGAATCGGTGCGGACCATCGAGCCCTCATCCACTCGTGTCCATCCGGATTCAGGTATACCGTGCCGCCCAGTTTATGAATTTCTTTGTAAAAATGTGCCGCAAAAGGTCCGATGCGACATGCCATTATGTAAACAATCGGGTGAAAGATATGATTTTTCTTGATATGTTCGCAGCAGGTTTTTAGCGCAGCAACATCATAATAAATTGCCTGCGCAGGTCCAATCTGAGGAACATCTATTTTGAAGCAGTGGGCATTGTGGAGTTCAAACTCGTGGTTATTGATTTTTGTCACACCCTCAAAATTGTTTTCATCCATGCAACCATCGCCATTGGCTTTACAGGCAACATGATATTTAATGTTTTCTTTATTCTGGTGATACTCTGTGAGCTTGTAGACAAAGGTCTCATAACCTCCGTAAGCCCCCAATGACTTCGCGCCGACAAGGTATACGTGCTGCACTTCTTTTTTTGAATTCATTCCTCTATGCCATCCTCACATTTTTATCGCTAATGTTGCATCTATTCCCTTATGGATAACAACAAACCTACGGTGGGTCGCACAAAGGCAATCCACCGTAGGCTTGAACTCTCCTTCAATCTTTATTTATTTGCTACTCCTTTTTGTGGGTCAAAACAGAGCTTCCAAAAGCCACCTACATATAACCCTCAGGATTTCCCGCTTCTTGCAGTTTTTTAACAAATATAACTTTTGAAGGACAACTCAAGCCGTCAAAACCCTTTAGTTATCGTAGTTTTTCTTGGTTGACCCTATTATATCTCTAGCCCTGCGCCTCTCAATGGTTGGAACATATTTCTGGGTTATTCCTTTATATTCGGTTTTATCTACGCCATCGTATTCGGCACCGCTTACGTGATGACCAGATCTGTTGTAGCAGGTAACCTGACATCCATCTCGTGCCATTCTGGTGCATAGTTCTTTTACAACAATCTCAATCCCGCCCTCACGTGACAGTCGTTTTTGTCCGAACATCGCTATTTTTAGCCCTTCACCCATTTTCTTTCTCCGCCATTGTTCTCCCCGTGTTTTTTCTTTATCTCAACGCCATAAGCAAGAATTTACTCCAGTTTCAACTTTTCGGTCCTACGATCAGAGGTGCCCCATAGAGTACATATGTGGCCTAATTTATATCATTCCGCTATTCCATCCAAACTTTGCCACAAATGTTATGTCTATCCATGTGGACAGAAACAAGCCCACGACTTATTGCTAAAAAGCAACCAACCCGTGGGCTCAAATTATTCTTCAAGTACTTTTCGCTCATTTTCCAGGGTGCAGTATAGCATATATAGCACCGCTGATAATCTTCACAATTCCTCTTTCGGACACTTTAACAAATGAGATACTTGAAGGACAATTCACACCTCTAAAAAGTATCATCCATTTTGAGAATGGATGGTACCCATTTCCTCAGAAGGCCATATATAATATGTATAGGTATAATACCACACAATGCAACATTTTTCAACAGTATAAGTTATACCAAACTGTACTCGAATACATTTTTGTCACTTTCACCATATTGTCCACACTTTTTCCTATGGGATAGCCGAAACAAATAAAATCAATGCTACATCATTACATTTTTTTCAAGGAGGAGCATTATGGCAAAGCGCGGAGAAAACATGTGAACTTCCAGAAAAAGTACCCTAACTGTAAGTGATCAATAGGTTCTTTCCGGCTTTAGTTGAAATGTTCGTTGAGAAGAAGCTTTGCCCGTAGTAGAGCAAAGCTATTTCGACCGTACATGATTCGTTTTGTCAGTTTGATTTTATTAACGCTACCTTGTGTTCGTGAATTTCCTTATAGGTTTTTCCCTTTGACCTCATCTCGATTACATAGGTTTCATATGGAGCAAGCTTTCCGGGTATTCTGTTGTCGTAATGTCTATCAGATTCATTAAAAAATGTCTTAAAATATGTCTGATTTTACGGAACCATTATATTATGCTGTGAATAGAATTATGTGTGAACTTCCAGAAAAAAGTACCCTAACTGGAAATTCACACATGTTCTGCTCGTGAAAACACATGGGCTGCGTCAGTTATGCTGCAAAGGGAATCTTTTTGTAAACTCCGTAGGATGTTTCTCCATCCGGAACAGATTCAATTTCGGTGTAGTTTTCCAAAGAACCACTGACTATTTTGCTCTGGTCCAGTACAAAATAATCAAGTCCGTCCTCTAGAGCAACCTGCTCGACCTCATCCAAGTTAATCTGATCAGTGTTTATAGACCCAAAACAAGGGGATTCAGAATTTCTCCATTCGCTATACGACCCATAGGGCATCATGATTGTTGCATTATACTGACGGACATACATGGCCAGATCATGAGGGAAAGAAGCACGACAGGCTTCACCGTTTTGCTCTGCTAGAATAATATCACAGGTTTTCTCAACAGATGCGGGTACCTTATACAGATTCGCAGCTACTTCCTAAGGCCAGCCGATGTCTACCTTAGGGTAGATGGTGTTATACTGACGAGTGGAGGACATTATGCCCAAAGCGAATACCGCTATAAGCGCAGCCTTGGCTGCTGGACGTTTGGCCTTCCATAGACTGTCAGCAATGCAGTAGGCAACGATTAAGTCAAACGGCAATATCCAGTAAAAGCGGCATATCTGTATATAATCGCGTCCCTCGGCGTAGCCGCCTACGAATGGGGAAAGTAGAATAAGCAGTCCCAATGCAGTCGGAGCCAAAAGAAATGTGATGGTTCGTTTATGCTTTTCGTCTTCTGATAAAATGAGATAAGCTATAGCAAACAAAAAGGGAATGAAATAAAACCCACGGGATGTAGCAAGATCAAATACATCAAGTGCAATTAAAAACAATTCATGTAAACGATTCATTTTTCCTGCCTCCACCAGTTAGCGAGTGATGTAGTACAGAGCCAGGCAGGGAATAATGCATATGCCTAACTTGATACAGAAAAGCAAATTCCGCTTTCGGACAAAATGACACAGGCCAAGTACGCCTAAGAGGAAGGGAACCATAAGGAAGGACGAAGCTGCTACCATACAGCCTGCCCAAGCCGTCAGGGCTAGCAGAACCCAGAGCTGCAGCTGATGCTTTTTGTTGGTTTCGTTTTCGAGAATAAGGAACAGATACAGAATAAACGGGCAAATGAGCAAAGCGGTCACAGTTTTACCGTACCAGCTGTACATAAGCAGCCACCATTGTCGGACGCCGCCACCACAGTTACCTAGCTCATAAGCAATCTGTAGAAATAGTAGACCAGCCAGGGGCTTTTCTTCTTCGCCTTCGCCACCAAACATGTCCTTCAAAATCAGGTACATGATGATATAGGCAGCAGGTATAACAATAACAGGTAGGAGCGTCCGGCAGAGAATGGATGGGTGAATGCCTGTGAGCTGGGTCATTGTGGCCCATATGATGCCCCAGAGCGCGATTTTATGATGTGGCTCGATTTGATCCAAAATATCGACTTGGCGGCCAGTCTGCGGCTCATACTGATTGATGGTGTTGGTGTAGAGGGCGGTTGTAGATTGAGCTAAGTAATCTGAGTCATCGAAGGCGAGAAAATATCCAGTCACGGTGCGGGCTGTCTGTAACACAACCATTACAATAACCAGCGCCAATATGATCCGAGCTGTCCGGGATAGTTGAAAGCCCTTCGCAGGTAATAGTGCCATTCGACCGTGGGTATACCGCACCAATACGCCAGCAATGGTCAACAGGATCATTACTGCACTCCGCAACACAGTAAGGGTAGTAAGTGATGTTTTAAACAACAGCGCACAAGGCAAACCGATAATCTCATATGCGCCCCAAGCAGTGGCAAGTCCTGCCAGATATGACACAGGAGAAATTACGCTCCGCTCAGGAAAAAACAACCCGCCAATGGCTAGCGGAACGGCAAGCATAAGTAAGTAGAACCAAACCACTTGTAAAGCAAACATAGTAAGCCCCCAACAATTCCATGGTATGTTATATATTATAACATACTGTCTGGGTGGGCGCAAGACAAGTGACAAACGGGCGTAAAGAGATGGACTTATGCTCTCTCAAATTGTCCGCAAGTAGAGTACGAACAATTTGAGAGAGCGTACATTAATGCACATAATAGATTAGGTTAACATATGTGTGCGATGCGCTATACTGATGATAAGGCAAAATTCTAATACATTCTAACCGATATCCTACCACTGCGAGGTGACCCCATGTCCAACCAAAACAGCACTATCGCTGATTCCCCAGAGCCTATGTATCACCAAATTATTAGCACATATCTTGATAACAGGTCTGTCACTGATACTGCAGCAAAATGTAAAACCAGTGCAGTCAAGGTTCGCAAAGTGCTTATCACCGAAGGACTATGGTCCAGCCGGACAAGTATCGAAGTACAGCATTATTTGAATCTTGGAAAGACGACAGCACAGATTGCGGAGATTCTTTGCACCACGGAGAAGGCTGTGCAGCAGTATCTTCCGTATACGCGCGGCCTATATGGGGGAGAAAACCCCAGCGTATCGGCAGTCAACAGTGCGCACTATCGAGAGCGAATACGCATTGCAAAGGCCAATGTGCTGAAAAAGACTCGAAGTCTGGTCGAGGAAAATCATTGGTCGGATATTTTGGAATCGCTAAGCAAACAGGAGGGAAGTACTATGTTGGAAATTACCAATGATCAGTTTGATAATGATTATCTTCGCCTGCACCTTGAGCTGTTTGACAGCGACGGCAGTCCTGTGGATGCTGAAGCAACTTCTGTGCTACAGGAATTTGGCGGCGTTCAATACGGCAAGACTATCACGCGCGATATTTTGGTTTCCAAAGATATGCCGCTGTGGGCGCTCAACTATACAATTCAGCGCTGCTTTGGTTGGCAAAACAGCCATCTGCATAGGTTTTGCCTGCCGGATGCACAGTTTAGAGCACTGGCAGACAACAATGCCCGGAACTATGCAAGACTTGTTGGCGTGGTATTTCGCTCGCCATGGATGGATGAAGAAGAGCAATTCTGGGCGGACGATTATGAGGATGGGAGCTTTAAGACTTGGTTAAAGCGCAAGTATACAGCACCTTATAAGTCTCTTTGCTATGGGGAAAGCCTGTACCAATGTGAGCAGGATGTGGCTGAATTAGAACAAAGATATGCCTATTGCCGCGTCCAACGCACACGGTATGATGATGGTCCTGACTTCTTTGGCAATCCGGAGGCTATCAGCAGAGCTGAATATCTTCGACTGAAGGCAAAAGCGCCGCTCAAAACCAAAAAACTACAAAGTATGGGCATTCTGAGGTTAGTTATCAGGAAGTCCATAAATTTGCGGAGATCCCATTTGACAGTATACGGTGGTTCGGTGAGTCTGTTCAAGCTGGATCCCTGCTCGAGCGCCTCCCGATTGGAGAGGTACTCCATCCACTGCGCAACTGCACCAAAACGCCTGTAAAGCCACCGATGCCGTTTAGTGAATTCATGATCGCTGAACAGTGTGATGAGGTCGCGCGCTGCACAGGTTCGGATAGTCCTGTTGCGCAGCCGTATGTTCATCCGTTTACGGATGCATTCCATTACAACTACGATTTCGGTGATGATTGGCATGTGCAAATTACGGCCAGCCAAAATGCCGATGACCTAATTGAATCAAAGCGGCTGACTAGTGAAGAACTAGATGAGGCAGTTTTGCAGCTTCACAGCAAACGCCGCCCCGTCTGCATTGCCCAAGATGGCCTGCCTGTATTTGATGATGTGGGCAACATTCATGGGTATGCGGCATTCCTGAAATGTATCAGCCGTGATATCCGCAAAAAGGTGTACGCAGTTGATGATTTTGAAGAAGACGAGGATTCTTCGCCTTATCCGTATCAGGATAAGCAGGAGGTTCTCGAATGGGCAAAAAGCCTTGGATGGAGCAAGCGCAAGGCGAGCAACAAAAATCTGCTATAAGACATGGCCATTGGCGGCATCAAAGCAGAAAGCACGGCTGACTTCTACACCATTGGTTTACCACCTGAACTGATAGTCGTCCAAGTCTTGCAACGCTTGTTTGAGCTCCGGATTTCTTTCTCTACTAATGATGTAAATCAACAACTCTATTGTTAATATTACAACACTTCGTTAATGAAAAGCAACGATAGCAGTAAAGCGCCGCTTCCACGAGTCTGTGGAGGCGGCGCTCTTTTACTTGATACCATATTTTGTTTGGATATTACGATTCACCTTGAAATATGGGAAACTATTTCATATCGGGAAACTAAGTTATGCAGATTCCAGCAAATATCTTGCTTTCTCTTGGATAGAGCTTTCCAGCATTTTAACGCGTTCATCACTGAGATTGTAGCGGCCATGCTTTTTAAGCCTGAAAGTGAGCAAATGTCGTAGTTCCTGCTTTTGTTTTTGTCCAATAACATGAAGAGCAACCTCATCGAAGTTCGCATACAGGGCAGGAGCTAATGTTTTTTCCTGTTCTGAGAGGTTGCTTAAATCATTGTCCATAACATAGCAATACAAGGACAGTCCATTGTCAAAGACGGGTGCTGGTCTCAACAACTGATTCGTATGGTTATCGACCAAGAAGCCGAAGTTGCCGAGGTGACGGTCTGTATTGCGAATGATGGCGTCCAGAACCAGCATATCTGCCAAGTCGTTTTTCCAGCCGTGGTCATCATACCAATCAATGATTTTAGAAATTTTGGAAGTATTGATAAGTGTGGATGCCGGGACAAATGAAACATCTTTGCTAGTAAACAGTTCGCAGGTGGAGCAAAGCTGCCCCTTCCATTTTGAAAGACCATAGGTGACATGAGGTATGCCCATTGCCTCTGCCACCTGTGCGGCATAGAACTCAGAATAGGGTTCCTTACCTGTATTGGCTAAGCCGCTCGTTCCGCCTTTATAGAGCAGAACCTTACCTTCCTTCCTGCGCCACGCTTTAGGCAGCATACCTTTTGTAGTAAATTCAGGAGAAGAACGGAATTTGGATACCGGAGAACTACCATAGCCAGTAAATGCAATCTGAGAAAGCACTTGGCTAAAACGATTATCGAAGAAATTTACTTCTGCAAAGGTCTTTTGGTCATCCGGATGTGTAACCCAATAGCAATCTGTCAGAGAAAGTCCTTTACAGATTTGCAGGATACCGATAAAGTCGTTTTCACTCAAACCGTTCTTTGATAAGAAATTTTGTGCATACGCACGATTTGCTGGAATCGTCCGATGTCGTAACCAGCGTGTGAGCGATTCGCTGGTAGGTTCCATGCCAAGAGGAAGCCGTTCTGTCTTATCTTTATTTATTGCAGTGATAGAAATATCCATGCCATCCATGGTACGCTTAGCCGAAAAATTAAGCAGAACATCATCAAATTGTTTCAGTACAAAATTCATGAAGCTTCCTCCTTTCGCGAATAATTTATAGGAATATTATAGCATACAGCGCTATTTTTCTCAACATTTTATTTCTTATAGTTGTCACCGCCACATAATCTGCATTGGAAAAGAGAATGTCGGAAAAAGACAAGGAAATCGCTTGCCAAGCTTCAATTGTGAACTTTTTGTAAATTTAACGCCTTCGAGGTGTGCTTTTATCCGAAATTTACATCTCTTATAGTATAGAAGGCCAAAAACCTTCTAACAAGAGAATGGCGTCCTCTGCAGTACCGCTTTGGGGAAGCAGCGCCAGGATCGGATAGGCAGCGTGCCAAGAAGCGAGGAAACATACTGTACTCCGGCAACGGGGTGCAGGGCACAGCGCCGGGAAGGGTTGCCTGTCTGGAATGGCAGAGGGAGAGAAACGCAACAGCTATAACGACAGATCGTGCCGTGGAGGAACCATCTTCCACGGCATTTTTGTGCCGTTATAGAAAGGCAACCCCGTACAATTCCTCCCTGCAGCTTTTGGAATTATGCGGAGATGTTTAAAGTGTACATTTCACACTGAGTTCGGGAACGAGTACAATGGAACCAGAAGAGATCCAAGCCACACGGAAATGCAGCAGAAGGGATGATTGTTATGGCACTCAAGGAAGGCTACAAGGAAATCAAGGTGCGTTTGCCCATGCAGGAACTCGAAGTATTGAATGCAAAAGTCGCGCATAGCCGAATGACCAGAGAAAAATATATTCGCTGTCTGATTGCAGAAAAACCGCCGATCGAATATCCTCCAGTGGATTACAGACTGATCATTCGGCGTGTGGAGGAGCTGCAGGACACACTGGAGTGCCTCCTGCAAGAAGATCCGGAGAAGCGTGAACGGGTCCAAATGAGCCTTGCGCTGGAGAACGTATCACATACGGCAGACATGCTTCGCCGCGTGATGTTGTTATAAGCAGGTAAAGGAAAGTGGAAGACTATCTTGGGACCTATAAGAACCGGTCGCGTACCGTGGGGTTCTATGGTCGCGTTTCAACCGAACATGAACAACAGATCTCTGCACTGGGAAACCAGATGGAATGGTATGCAAACCTTGCAGAACGCAACCCGAACTGGACCGTGGTGGCGCAGTATATTGACGAGGGCATCACCGGTACACAGATGAAGAAACGCCCCTCGTTTATGCAGATGATGGACCACGCCCGGCAGCGTCAATTTGATCTGATCGTGACCCGTGAGCTGTCTAGATTTGCCCGCAACACGGTGGACGCACTGAAAGCTACGCGCGAACTGAAGCAGTATGGCGTTGAGGTTTACTTTGTGAATGACGGCATCTGGACAATGGACGGGGATGATGAAGTTCGCCTTACGATCATGGCCAGTATCGCGCAGGACGAGAGGCGCAAGACCAGCGAGCGCGTCAAGGCGGGGCAGATGCAGAAGCCATTGTACCGTTCAGTGTGAGAGGGAAGGTGCGGGGGCTGATGCGCAAATTTGTGTAGGAAAAATTGTGCAGGAACCTCCAGAATAATGAACGCGGGGATGGGACGAAATGGCACAAAAATAGCGGTAATAAGCGATATTTTTGGGCACTTTTTGCGGTAGGAATTTTGGCAAGCCGCCATCAAGAACCCCCGCAAGTAATTTGCGGATTGGTTCTAAGTGCTGTAAAGGATTGAAATAGGGGGTATGTCCTTATAGAAATTGGCGCTGCTGCGTGCTTTGGCTGAGTATGCGGAATGAAAAAATAACTGTTAGGATATACAACCAATTCTGCGATTTTGAGGTTGCATCGGCAATGGCAACCATGGAAAAAAGGGCAGAAAATTTCATGGTGTGTCCCTTGGCACAAACTCCCTTGCAATAGTAAACTCCCCCCGGAGCAGACGCAAATTTATGGCATTTCGCGTCTGCTCCGGGGGGAGCATTCTTATATCCAAGGTAAAATAATGAACAAGGCAAGATCTTTCGCTATAGCTTTTGCCGATCCGCCTGTAAAATTTAAATTACAAATTCGTGTAGCCCATCAGTGCCTGATCCACCACGGCGGCGGTGTCACGCCCTTCGCGCAGCGCCCAGACGACAAGGCTTTGTCCGCGGCGCATATCGCCGCAGGCGAATACCTTCGGGTCGGAGGTGGCGTATTTTACATCTGCCACCGTGCCGCGCGGCGTCAACTCCACGCCGAAGGCGTCAGCTACATAGGCTTCGCAGCCGGTAAAGCCTGCTGCAATCAGCACCAAATCACATTCCTGCGTGGTTTCTTCGCCGGTGGGGACCATCTGGCGGCGACCGTCCACAACCTCGCTTTTCAGCTTGGCAACCACCGCGCCGCAGACCTGCCCGGACTCATTCTTGCAGAACTCCTTCACGGTGGTCTGGTAAACGCGGGGGTCGGCACCGAACAGGGCAATTGCCTCCTGCTGACCGTAGTCGGTTTTCAGCACACGCGGCCACTCCGGCCAGTCGTTGCCGGGGGCGCGGGCGGCGGGCGGGCAGGGCATCATCTCCAGCTGGGTGACGCTTTCGCAGCCTTGGCGGATCGCCGTACCTACACAGTCGTTGCCGGTGTCGCCGCCGCCGATGACCAGTACCCGCTTGCCGGCGGCAGAAACCGCGTGTCCGTCCGCAAAGCCGGAATCCAGCAGGCTGCGGGTGACGCCGGTCAGGTAATCCACCGCAAAGTAGATGCCCTGCGCATCGCGCCCGGGAACGCAGATGTCGCGCGGCTGCTTGGCACCGCAGCAAAGCACGACTGCGTCATAGCGGGCTTTCAGCTCGTCGGCGCTGACGGTGTGACCGACGTCAGCGTTAAAGACAAACTCGATGCCCTCGTCCTGCAAAATCTGGATCCGGCGGTCAATGACCCATTTTTCCAGCTTCATATTGGGGATGCCGTACATCAGCAGCCCGCCGGGGCGATCCTCCCGCTCGTAAATCGTGACCTTGTGACCGCGCTTGTTGAGCAGGTCGGCAACCGAAAGTCCCGCGGGACCTGCGCCGATGACCGCCACCGTCTTGCCGGTGCGTGCCGGGGGCGGCACCGCGTGGATGGCACCGCTCTCATAGCCGTATTCAACGATGGCACGCTCGTTTTCTTTAACCGTCACCGCGCTGCCGGTCACATGACCGCAGGTGCAGGCTGCCTCGCACAGGGCGGGGCAGACCCGGCTGGTAAACTCGGGGTAGCGGTTTGTGGCAATCAGGCGGTGTACCGCCAAGTCCCACTTGCCCTGATAGACCAAATCGTTCCACTCGGGGATGAGGTTGTTCAGCGGGCAGCCGCTGAACATCCCGCCCAGCTGCACGCCGCTTTGGCAAAAGGGTACGCCGCAATCCATGCAGCGCGCGCCTTGGGTTTGCTGCTCATCGGTGTGCAGCGGGACGTGAAACTCGTTAAAATTGCGGATGCGTTCCTCGGGCGGCAGCTCCAGGCTGGTCTGCCGCGCAATCTCGATAAATCCTGTCGGTTTTCCCATGGTCGTCTGCCTCCCTTACTTTGCGTTCTTCATGGCGTAAAATGCTTCCATCTGCGCCTGTTCGCTGTCCTCGCCCTTTTCTTCCATCTGGGCGATAAGCCGCAGCATCTTGTCGTAATCGTGCGGAAGCACCTTCTTGAACTTGGGCAGATACTCGCTGAAATTGTCAAGGATCTGCTTGCCGCGCGGCGAGCCTGTCAGCTCGACGTGCTCACGAATCAAATCCTTTAACAGCGATACATCGTACTTATGCTCGACAGGCTCCAAGCTGACCATATCCTTGTTGACGCGCTGGTAAAAATCCCAGTCCTCGTCCAGCACATAGGCGATGCCGCCGCTCATACCGGCAGCAAAGTTTTTGCCGGTTTTGCCCAGCACCACCACCGTGCCGCCGGTCATATACTCGCAGCCGTGGTCGCCCACGCCCTCGACAACGGCAACGGCGCCCGAGTTGCGCACGCAGAACCGCTCGCCCGCCACGCCGTTGATGAACGCCTTGCCGCTTGTGGCACCGTAAAGCGCCACGTTGCCGATCACGATGTTCTCGCTGCGGTCAAAGGCGGCATTTTTCGGCGGGTAGACGATGATTTTTCCGCCGGAGAGTCCCTTGCCGATGTAGTCGTTCGCATCGCCGACCAGCTCCAGCGTCAACCCCTTGGGCAGGAACGCGCCGAAGCTTTGCCCGCCGTAGCCGCGGCAGACCACATGGAAGGTGTCGTCCGGCAGCGTGTTGCCGAATCTGGCGGTGATCTCGCTGCCGAAAATCGTGCCGAACGCGCGGTCGGTGTTGCCGACGTCCAGCGTGATGGTCATCGGCTTCGGCTCGGCGGCATCGAGGTCCTTCTTGAATTTCTTCAGCAGAACGCGCAGGTCGGGGGTCTTTTCCAGCTGGAAGTCGTAGACGGTCTTGGGGTCAAAGTGGATGTTGGAATTCTCGATCAGCGGGTTCTGCAGCAAAGCCGAGAGGTCCATCTCCCCGGCGCGGGAGCCTGCGGGCGCGGGCTTGACCTTTAAAAGATCGGTGCGTCCGACCAGCTCGTCCACGGTGCGCACGCCCAGCTTTGCCATATAGGCGCGCAGATCCTGCGCCATAAATCGCATAAAGTTCATAATATACTCGGGCTTGCCCTTGAACCGCTTGCGCAGCTCCGGGTTTTGGGTGCAGATACCCATCGGGCAGGTGTCGAGGTTGCAGACGCGCATCATAACGCAGCCCATGGCAACCAGCGGACCGGTGCCGAAGCCGAATTCCTCGGCACCCAGCAGCGCAGCAATGGCGACATCGCGCCCGCTCATCAGCTTGCTGTCCGCCTCAATGCGCACGCGGCTGCGCAGCCCGTTCAGAATCAGGCACTGGTGCGCCTCGGCAAGACCCAGCTCCCACGGCAGACCGGCATTGTGGATGGAGTTGCGCGGTGCAGCACCGGTGCCGCCGTCAAAGCCGGAAATCAAAATGACCTCAGCGCCCGCCTTGGCAACACCGGCAGCAATCGTGCCGACGCCCGCTTCACTGACCAGCTTGACGTTGATGGCCGCCTTGCGGTTGGCGCATTTCAAATCGTAAATCAGCTGCGCCAGATCCTCAATGGAGTAGATATCGTGGTGCGGCGGGGGAGAGATCAGCCCCACGCCGGTCGTGGAGTGGCGGGTCTTGGCGACCCACGGGTACACCTTGCCGCCGGGCAGCTGACCGCCCTCGCCGGGCTTGGCACCCTGCGCCATCTTGATTTGAATCTCGCTGGCGGATACCAGATACTTGCTGGTCACGCCGAAACGGGCGGACGCCACCTGCTTGATGGCAGAGTTGCGCTCGGTGCCGAAGCGATCCTCCGCCTCGCCGCCCTCGCCGGTGTTGGACTTGCCGCCCAGCCGGTTCATGGCGATGGCCATACACTCGTGCGCCTCCTCGGACAGCGCGCCGTAGCTCATGGCGGCGGTCTTAAAGCGCTTTACGATGGAATCCACGCTCTCGACTTCCTCCAGCGGGATGCCGGTTTCGGGGTAGTTGAAGTCGAGCAGGCTGCGCAGATGCATGGCATCGCCGCCCTCGTTGGCGGCAGCCGCCGTGTACTGCTGAAAGGTTTCGTAGCTGCCCGTCCAGCACGCCTGCTGCAGCAGGTGGATGGTCTGCGGGTTGTACAGGTGCTGCTCCGCTGCGGGACCGCCGCGGTATTTGTGGGCGCCCAAGCTGGGCAGCTCGCGGTTGATATCCAGACCCAGCGGGTCAAACGCTTCCTGATGGCGCGCTTCGAGGTCGTTCTGAATGTCCTGGATGGTAATGCCGCCCACGCGGGAAACGGTGTTCGTGAAATACTTGTCCACGACCTCCTTGCTGATGCCCAGCGCTTCAAAGATCTGGCTGCCCGCGTAGGATTGAATGGTGGAAATGCCCATCTTGGAGGCGATCTTCACAATGCCTGCCAGCACGGCGCGGTTGTAGTCCTGCACGGCGGCGTAGTAGTCCTTGTCCAGCAGCCCGTCCGCAATCAGCGAACCGATGGTTTCCTGTGCCAGATAGGGGTTAATGGCGGCAGCGCCGTAGCCCAGCAGGGTCGCAAAGTCATGCACAAGGCGAGGCTCGCCGCTTTCCAGAATCAGCGCCATGGCGGTGCGCTTGCGGGTGCGCACCAGATACTTGCTGACTGCGCCCACAGCCAGCAGGCTGGGGATGGCAACGTGGTACTCGTCAATGTCGCGGTCGGACAAAATCAGGATGTTGGCACCGTCGCGGTAGGCGCGGTCCACATCGACAAACAGCCGGTCGATGGCGTTTTCCAGATCGGTGTTTTTGTAGTAGCAGATGGACAGCGTCACAACCTTAAAGCCGGGAACCTCCATCGCCTTGATTTTCAGCAGGTCGGTTTCGGTCAAAATCGGGTTGTCGATCTTCAGCACCTTGCAGTTGTCGGCGTTTTCCTCCAGCAGGTTGCCCTGTGCGCCGACATAGACGGTGGTGGAGGTGACGATCTTCTCCCGCAGGGCATCAATGGGCGGGTTGGTCACCTGCGCAAACATCTGCTTAAAGTATTCGCTCAGGGCGGGGCGGGTGTGGCTCAGCACCGCCAGCGGGGTGTCGCTGCCCATTGCCCCGGCGGGTTCGCTGCCGTTTTTCGCCATCGGCAGAAGAATCGTCGAAACATCCTCGTACCGGTAGCCGAACGCCTTTTGCAGCTGGACAAGCTGCTCCTTTGTGTAGCCGGGTACCTTTTGGTTCGGCACGCGCAGGGAAGAAAGCGACACCAGGTTGCGATCCAGCCACTCGCCGTAGGGCTGGCGGCTTGCGTAGTCGGATTTCAGCTTTTCGTCATCCACCAGTTCGCCCTTGACGGTATCGACCAGCAGCATCTTGCCGGGGCGCAGGCGATCCTTGCGCAGGATGTCCTCGGCGGGCAGATCCAGCACACCGACCTCGCTGGAAAGGATCAGCCGCCCGTCCTTTGTGATATAGTAGCGGCTGGGGCGCAGACCGTTGCGATCCAGCACCGCGCCCATCACGTCGCCGTCGCTGAACAGGATGCTGGCAGGACCGTCCCACGGCTCCAGCATGGTGGCGTAATATTGGTAAAAATCGCGGCGCTTGGGGTCCATCGCCTTGTTGTTGTCCCACGGCTCGGGGATGGTCACCATAACCGCCAGCGGCAGATCCATGCCGTTCATCACCATAAATTCCAGCGTGTTGTCCAGCTGGGCAGAGTCAGAGCCGCCTTGGTTGACGATGGGCAAAACCTTCGTCATATCGTCCTTTAAATAGCGGGAGCCGATGGTTTCCTCACGCGCAAGCATGGTGTCCACGTTGCCGCGGATGGTGTTGATCTCGCCGTTGTGCAAAATAAAACGGTTGGGGTGGGCGCGGTTCCAGCTGGGGGCGGTGTTGGTGGAAAAGCGGCTGTGTACCATACCGATGGCGGATTCATAGTCAGTGTCCTGCAAATCGGGGTAGAACAGGCGCAGCTCCTTGACAAGGAACATCCCCTTGTACACGATGGTGCGGCTGGACAGGCTGCAAACGTAGGTGTCCGGGCTGGACTGCTCAAACACGCGGCGCACCACATACAGGCGGCGGTCAAAAGCGATGCCGGTGTCCAGACGCGGCGGCTTGCCCACAAAGCCCTGCCAGATGCTGGGCATACAGGCAACCGCCTTGTGTCCCAGCACGGCGGGGCAGGTGGGAACCTCGCGCCAGCCGAGGAAGGGCAGACCTTCCTTTTGGCAGACGATCTCAAACAGCTTTTTGGCTTGGTTGCGCTTCAGCTCGTCCTGCGGAAAAAAGAACATACCAATGCCGTATTCACGTTCTTTTCCCAGAGAAATACCCAACTCCTGCGCAATTTTTTGAAAAAACTTGTCGCTGATTTGCGTCAGAATGCCCACGCCGTCGCCGGTCTTGCCCTCGGCGTCCTTGCCGGCGCGATGCTCCAGATGCTCAACGATCTGCAAGGCATCGTCCAGCGTGCGGTGGCTTTTGCGCCCCTTGATGTCCACCACGGCACCAATACCGCAGTTGTCATGCTCAAATTGGGGGCTGTACAGCCCGGCGGGCGACTTGCACTCGGTGAAATTCTCCATTCCCTATAATCTCTCCCTTCCAAATGCCGAAAACATCGCAGCTACGCACAATATGCTGCAACCCTCGGGGTGAACAAAAAAAGACGCTCCCACAGGGCGCACAAACCCCTTGTGGGAACGTCATTGTTCTTGCCTACATCATACCATAGATGCCGATGCTTTACAATGCTAAAGCGAAAAAATTTTAAAATTCAGCAAAATAGCTGCGAATGTACGCCGCAGGTTGCAATTATTTGCTTTCCGTATGCGCATCGCTGTGCGCCGTGTCCGAGTCCGACTCTGTCCAGATGCCGTGGATGCGCCGCACGCCGACGATGCGCAGCTTGGAGTGCATAAAATGCTGCTCACGATACAGGCTGAAATAGCTGGACAGCATATACGAAACAGCACACGCCAGCGCAAACAGGGAAATGCACCTGCCGCCGAACACCTCAATGGCAAGGCAGATGGATGCCAGCGGGCTGTTGGTGCAGCCGCAGAACAGGGCGATCATACCCAGCGCCGCGCCCAGCTGCGGCGGTAGCCCCAACAGCGGCGCGACCACGCAGCCAAAGGTGGCTCCGGTAAAAAAGATGGGAACGATCTCGCCGCCCTTAAAGCCTGCGCCCAGCGTGAGGGCGGTGAACAGCATTTTTAAAAGGAAGGCGTAGGGCAGCGCCTGACCGTCGATGGCAGCCTCGATAACGGCGGCACCGGCACCGTTGTAATCGGTCGTGCCGAGCAGCTTTGTCAAAGCCAGAATCAGCACACCGCCTGCCATAATGCGCAGATAGGGGTTGGGCAGATGTTTTTTGTACAGCTTGGGTGCGATGTGCAGCAGCTCGCAAAAAAAGATGCTCAGCGCAGCCAGCAGCGCCCCCAGCACGATGACCCGCGCAAGGTTCAGCGGGGTGGCGGCAGTCTCTGCCTGCAGGGGAAAGGCTTCGGGGGCAAGACCCATCCGACCGCTGATAAAAACACCTACCAGCGACGAAAGCAGGCAGGGCAGCAGCGCAGCGTACTGCATGGAGCCGACATCCACGACCTCCAAGGTAAAGATGGTGGCAGCCAGCGGCGTGCCGAAAATAGCAGAGAACGCGCCCGCCATACCGCACATGGTCATCAAGCGGCAGTCGCGGTGTTCCAGCCGCAGCACCTTGCCGAGATTGCCGGACACCGAGCCGCCCAGCAGCAGGGCGGCGCCCTCACGACCGCTGGAACCGCCGAACAGATGCGTTATGACGGTGGACACAAAAATCAGCGGCGCAGAACGCAGCCTTACGGGCTTGCGCTCCCGCACCGACGTAAAGACCTGATTGACCGAGCCGCCGTCCGGGTCGAAATGCTCATACAAAAATACGATGACCAGACCTGACACGGGCAGCAGATACAGCAGCCACGGCTGCGCGGCGCGGGTGGCGTTGGCCCAGTTCAGCGCCAGCCCAAACGCTGCCCCCAACGGTCCCACAACACAGCCGACCAGCGCTGCCAGCACCAGCCACTTTAAACAAACCAGCAAATACCCCACGGCACTGCGCAGATGACGCTTGATTTTTTTCATAGTCATAGGGAACCCTCCCGAAAAAAGCAAAATACGAGGACTATTATAGCTTTTTTGTCGGGAAAATTCAATGCCTATTTTCAAGCGTTTTACGGGAGCCTTTTACGGGAGTTACTTTTGTACCTTTGTCAGCAATACGACCGTCTCAACAGTTGTTTCAGTTTCCAAGGGAAGTTCTTTCACTTCCTCACCATCAACAGGCACAGGAAAATTGAATACGATCTTCTTTATCCAACTACCGTCTTTTCTCTTTTCCGGGAACATCTCAATTCGCTCGATAAAGGCCTTCATAAACTCCTTCTGCTCCGCTTCCGTTGCGGAATGGTAGACTTCATCAAATGCCAGTAACAAGCGATAGATATTGTCACCGGAAATCTTCTCCTGCTGTATGTTGCGGATCTGACTTTGCAATTCGCCAATCTGAACTTTGATTTCCTCTATGGTATCATACTGCTCATCATAGCGGCGCTGCAAGTCCAAAATCTTTCTGTCATAGTGGACATCGTTGATGTCCAAGGTATCCATCTGACGCTCCAAGCGACTTTTCGTTCCAAAGGCTTGCTTTAGCTGCCCTTGCAGTACGGCGATCTGCTTTTCCATATCCTCTGTATCAACCACCGTTCCGATTTTCGCTTGAATCGCTTCCACAAACCGGGGATTGTTGACCATAGCAGAAATAATCTTCGCCACAAATTTATTGATTTCCGTCTGCTCGATATTCAGACGGAAGCTGCACTCATGCCCGGTAGGTGTAACCGTATTTTTGCAGTAGTAATAATACCGTGTTTTTTTGTCCTTGCTGTGCGCCTTGGCGATATTGCCGTACATACTCTTACCGCAGCATGGGCATTTCAAGATACCGGACAGGATGTGTGCATGGTCTGTATTGTTGACCTTTTCCCGTTTGAAAGAATTGATCTTGCGCTTTTCCTGTGCCAGATACCAATCTTCTTCGGAAATGATAGCTTCGTGCTGTCCTTCATAAACCGGGAACTCCGACTGCTCAACCACGTGCATCTCGTTTCTTGTACCCTGTTTCTTTTCTGTTCTTCGTCTGCCGTAAGCAATCTTTCCCATATAAACAGGATTGTACAATACATTTTTCACAAAATCTCTTGAAAATCCCGGAATGGTATTATTCTGTCTTAGTTTCTTTACATAACCATTGCGGTTCAGATATTTTGCAACTCCTGCAACACCCTCATTAGTGTGAATGTAGCGGTCATAAATGACACGGATAACTTCCACTTCATCCTCTGCAATGACAAGGTTTCCGTTTTCCAGTTTGTATCCATATGGAGCGAAACCGCCGTTCCATTTGCCCTCACGAGCCTTTTGCTCCCGTCCTGCCATTGTCTGTGTGCGGATATTCTCTCGCTCGATTTCTGCCACCGCAGACAGCACAGAGATCATCAGCTTTCCTGCATCCTTGGAGCTGTCAATGCCATCCTCCACGCAGATCAGATTGACACCGAAATCCTGCATGAGTTGCAAAGAGTTCAGAACGTCCGCTGCATTTCTGCCAAATCGGGACAGCTTAAAGACCAACACATAAGAAACATCATCTTTGCCGTCCTGGATGTCATTCAGCATCCGTTGAAACTCCTGCCGCCCTTGAATGTTCTTGCCGGAAAATCCCTCGTCAGAATACTCCCCGGCAACGATCATATCCTCGTATGCCGCATACTTCCGCAGCTTGTCACGCTGGGCATCCAAACTGTATCCGTCAACCTGCATCGAGGTGGACACTCTTGTATAAAGATAGCATTTAAGTTGTTTCTTTTTCAGAATCTCCACCTCCCTCATTCCTTCCTTTTACCATAAGTCCCTCGTTGCGGATATAATACTCCAAAAGCCACAGCACATAATCCGGTGCATGGCGGTTGTCCAATTCCCATTCAGTCATAGTCCGGTAAGGAATATGGACGAGCTTGCAAAAATCTTTCCGATTCAGTCCTGTGCTTTCACGCAACTTTATAATTCTGTTTTTACAATCCATCCGTCTTTTCTCCACAAAAGCAAAAAATACACGTTGCGTAATCATTATAGCATAGCCATAGTGAATACGCAACGTGTAAATTGCAAATTTTACGCAGCCTTATCCGTCAAAAGCTGCGCTTGATTACTTTCCTCGGAATGCTCCACTCCCTGCGGTGCGTCCTGTTCCAATTTATCCAAAACCTGATGTCCATATTTCTGGAGCATCTGGCTCATAACATCCACACAGCGGTCAAATGCCGCATTATATTTCGCTTCCTCATAATATTTCTTCAATAGGCGATTCCTCCATCAAAGTTCCATATCCTGTCCACGCTTCCGGGCAGGGTGTTCGTGTTCCTGTGTTTCCTTTCCTCTGATGAGGATAGAATTGATAAAAGCCCGAACCTTTTCGGATGCGATTTCCAGTGCATCCAGAAAGGGTTGGGCTTTCTGTTTGAGTTCCATATATTTTTCGTTTACCGCTTCATACCGCTGCTTCCAGATGGAAACCGTCTTTTCTGCGGAAGCCAGTTT
>ERZ1034691.685-NODE-685-length-24766-cov-7.349075_pt1 | contig 24766 bp, 8 predicted proteins | sample MGYA00520638_ERZ1034691 | MGnify/ENA primary metagenome ERZ1034691 (study PRJEB33766, sample SAMN09781763) | gut metagenome | biome: gut microbiome | host: Homo sapiens | place: Madagascar | study: EMG produced TPA metagenomics assembly of the PRJNA485056 data set...
CGTAATCCGGTGAGAATCCGGAACAGTTCAAATAGCTGCTGTGAATATGCTTTTTGCATAATAAGTCAGATTTAACACGTTGTACAGAGGACAGAGGCCCATTGCAAATGGGACTCTGTTTTTGTTGTCTTAGGGGGGAAACGTTCAATATGGAACGACTGAATGATGAAATAGGCTGGAATCAGTTAAGGTATGATATCCGTACATATACAGCACAGAATGAGCGAAACAGAAGAGGCGGAGAGGCCGGAAAGGTCCCTGATGGATATAAATATATAGGTGACAGATGTTTTTTGAACAATGGCAAAGTGCATGAGGTGGTTTTGCCGGAAGAATGCCGTATTATCGGAAAACAGGCATTTGAAGGCTGCCAGTTTCAGAAGGTAGTAGCATTTCCGGAGGGCTTACTCGAGATAAAGAAAAGAGCTTTTGCAGTAAATCACAGACTCAGGAAGGTTGTTTTTCCAAAATCATTAGAAAAGCTTGGAGCACAGGCATATCAGGAATGTAATAAGCTTCATCGTGTAGAGTTTCCAAATAATGGCCGCTGTACTGTTATTTCAGAGGCAGCATTTGATTCGTGCGTAAATCTTATATCCGTAAAACTTCCCTGTCGCACACAGGTCATTGAGCGCAGAGCATTTTACAGATGTAAAGAGCTTAAAGAAATCAACTTACCGGCGGCTGTAAGAGAGATAGGTGAAGAAGCCTTTTATTTTTGTGCAATGGAAGAACTGGAACTTCCACCGAATTTAAAAGTAATTGGAGACAGTGCTTTTTTCCGCTGCAAACAGCTCAGAGAAGTTTATATTCCGGAAAGTGTAAAAAAAATCGGCCGTTGGGCATTCCACGGATGCAGTCGGCTGGAACGTCTTGAAATTCTGCATGATCCGGATGAGATCGGACCGTGGATTATTAATAAAAGCTGTACACTTGTCTGTCAAAAAGGCGGCAAGGTAGATCATTATGCGAGGGAATACGGCTTCAAATGTGAGTATGTGGAAGAAATGATGGAGAGAAAAGAAGGCTAGGAAATATAAAGAAAGCGTCAGATTATGAATAAAAAAAAGGTGATTGCGTTACTTTGTGCGTCGGTACTGACAACAAATGTTTATCCGAATATACCGGTACTGGCAGCAGAAACGATACAGTCGGAAACACAGCAGGAGACACAGGAAGACGGAGAAAGTGCTCAGGAGGAACCGCAGGAGCCGGAAGCTTCGGAGAACCCGGAAGCAGATTCTGCCGGTGATAAAACGGATTCACAGCCTGAGCAGTCGGAAACAGGTACATCGCAAGGTGGACAAAATCAGGATCAGCCGCAGCAAAAGCCGAATGATCAGTCACAGACCGGACAAAAGGAAGAATCTTCTGAAACGAAAGAGACAAATAATGATTCAGCAGTACAGGAAGATAAACAGGCGGAAAATGCGGACACAGCATCTCTGGTGCAGAATGTTGTGAATGCAGTGAACGCTGCACTCGGACAGGAAACTCCGGATATGTCTTCGCAGGTGATGCAGAATTTTATCAGTGCCTCCAATCTGTATGAACAGAATGCTGATATATATAAAGAAATTCATGAAAAGTATCCGGATGTAGAAAATAATCTTACTATGATCAGGAATCGGATCATGGGTGTGATCTGCAAGAATCAGGATATTACAGCAGATACATGGTTGTGGTATATTGCGCTGCAGGTGGATAAGCCTGAACAGCAGGTGCAGGATGAGAATATCAGATTATATGAAAAAATGAATCCGGGAAGTCAGGCAGATCTGGTATATGCTGTCGATATTGCCTATACAGACATCAGGAGTGGTGAAGCATGTGAAAACACAGATGATACATCACTTCTTTTTCCTGTACCCGAAAATTATAAAGAACTGAAGAATCCACAGATATTTACCGTAAATCCGTCCGGAGATGGTAAAGAAAGTACCATTACGATTCTGCAGCCGGCAGATAATAAAGACGGTAATTTTTATCTTGAAAATGCGAAAGATATCAAAAATATCTATATTGCAGATGTGCACACAACAATACAGGGCGTCGCGCTCGAAACGAAGGCCAGCATCAACATCGGACAGAATACTGTATTGAAAGTGTCTACAGAACCTGAAAAAATTACGGAAGCATATGAACTTGTGTGGAAAAGCAGTGATGATTCTGTGGCTTCCGTGGATCAGGATGGCAAAATCACCGGCAAAAAGCAGGGAACGACAACAATCCGGGTTTCTGTAAAAGAAAATGAAAATATAAGTGCAGAATGTAAAGTACAGGTAGTGCAGGGAGCAAATGCACTTCCGAAATCAACTTCACAGGTATTGTCCGAGACAGGAACCTATATAAAAAATCTGGATAAAAACCCGACAATCGGAAGCGAATGGTTTGTACTGGCTCAGGCGCGAAATGGTGCCGGCCTGGATTCTTCCTATTTTTCTACCTATTATAATCATTTTGCAAATTATCTGAAGGCGAATAACGGATCGCTTACCAATACGATCAAATACACAGAATACTCAAAAGCAATCTTAAGTCTGACGGCAATAGGAAAAGATGCAAGAAATGTAGACGGGTATAATCTGTTTGAGCCGATTGCTGACTTTGACAAAACTGTTGAACAGGGACCAAATGGTGCAATCTGGGCTTTGCTTGCACTGGACTGTAATCCGGCCTATTCCTTCCCGAAGGTAAAAGCCGGTGGCAACCAGAATTCCAGAGAAAAACTGATCGATCATCTCTTAAGTGTGCAGGTACCAGGCGGCGGATGGGCAATGAGCGGAACGAAAGCGGATTCAGATCTTACAGGAATGGCTTTGCAGGCGCTTGCACCATATTATCATAAATCCGGGTATGAAAATGTGACGACAGCAATTGATCAGGCACTGGATGTATTATCTGCAATGCAGAATGATACAGGTGGATTTTCTACAACAGGCGGACAGGGACCGGTAGAAACAGTGGAATCCTGTGCACAGGTGCTGACAGCGCTCTGCGCGCTTGGAATTGACCCGGAAACAGATCCACGTTTTATAAAAGGCGGTAAATGGATGGTGGAAAATCTGCTTTCCTATCATTTGGGTAACAGTGGATTTATGCATGTAAAATCCGGAAGCGGTAATAACGGGGGCGGAGAAGCAGGTAAAGTTAACGGTATGGCGACTGAGCAGGGATATTATGCGCTGGTTGCATATCAGAGAATGAAAAACGGACAGACCTCTCTTTACAATATGTCAGATGTAAAACTGACGATTGGCGGAGCCGGAGACGGAAAAGGAACCGGACTGGAAGAGCCGGCTGCAAAACCGACCAGAAAGCCGGCGAAAAAATCATCTTCCACCGGCAAAAAAAATAAATCAAACAGCTCAAAAAAGAAAAGCAGTTCTTCCGAAAAGGCGGCCAGCAAGGCAGCACCGGGAGGAGCGGGTAAATCTCTTTCCGGGGCAGGTACCGGTAAGAAAACTTCTGATAAAAAAACTTCTAATTCAAAAGATTCAAAGGACAAAAAGAAAAAGTCTTCAAAGGGATGGAGCTTTACCGCAGAGAAATATGTTGAGAAAGATGATGAAAAAGTAACCGGAAAGAAACTTGAGGACGGAAAAACCGAGAGCAAAAAATCAAATGCAAAAACACAGGAAACAACAGACAGCATAGAAGAAACGACTGCTGTTGCAGCAGAAAAAGAAATCCCGTCGGTTGTATGGGGACTTGCAGGTGTCGCTGTCGGGGCAGCACTTGCAACCGGAATACCACAGCTTATGAAAATAAAAAATAAACTTACAGGACTGATTCTGTGTCTGGCTCTGAGCGCGTCTTCACTGACAGGGTGTGGTGGAGAAAAAGCATCTGAACTGGTCAGAAGTGAGGCTGTGCAGGATACTGCAAAAACAGATAAAAAAGCTGATACAGACAAAAAAGAAACAAAAGCAGAGAAGAAAAATGATAAAAATGCCCTGAAGGAAGATAATCAGATTCCGGAAGACGGTGTGATCACAAAAGAACAGATGGAAAGCATCGCCGGAAAAAAGGGAGAGTATCGTTTCCACGGAGAAGGGTCTGACAACATTTCTTATACATGGATTTATGATGGAAGTAAGATCAAAAATCCGATTGAACAGAAACTCAAAGTAGAGTTTTCTGAGGAAAATCTGGATGAGATCAAAAAGGCGGCTGATGATGCACCGTATGCTCTGCAGGTAAAGCTTCAGGAGATGGAGCTTGCGGCACCGGCAACCCTGGAAGTGACTCTCAATGAAAAATGGGATGCAGACAGGGTACTTTACTGCATCTATGAAGATGAACAACTGTATCAGCTTGACGATGCGAAAATCGAAAATGCAGGCAAAGATGCAGAAGATTCATCCAAAGAAGATGTTTCAAAAGAAGAAAGTGAAAATGAAGTTTCAAAAATTTCATTTCAGGTAAATAAAGCAGACGGAGATGTGTATGTACTTCTGGCCGGCTCCAGCGAAGGTTCTTCAGAAGATACGCAGGATTCATCCGAAGACGCACAGACAGGTGAGGAAAATACATCAGAGGATGCAAGTGGAAATGAAAGCCAGGCAGCTGATGAACAGACGGAATCAGATGGTTCAGATGACAGTTCAGACAGTTCTTCACAGGAAGAAAACCACATCTGCACGATTTCCATTGAATGTTCTTCTATTCTGGATAACTGGGATGATCTGAAATCATCCAAAGCAGAATTTGTACCATCTGACGGCTGGATCCTTTATACTTCCGAAATTTCATTTACACCGGGAGATACTGTTTTTGATGTGCTGAAAAGCGCATGCAGCCAGGCAGGGATCCAGATATCTTCCAGATATACACCGATGTATGGAAGCTATTATATTGAAGGTATCAATCAGCTTTATGAATTTGACTGTGGTCAGAATTCAGGATGGATGTACAGTGTGAATGGCTGGTTCCCGAACTATGGATGTTCCGAATATAAAGTAGAGGACGGAGACAACATTGAATGGAAATACACCTGTAATCTGGGATCTGATGTAGGAAATGGCTATGCAGGATAAGGTACATGCGGATGCATTTTCCGAATGTCATCCATTATTAAACTTCTTTTATTTCGGAGTGGTGCTGGTTTTTACTATGTTTAACCAGCACCCGGTATTTCTCGGGGTATCCTATGCGGGGGCGGTTGCTTATTCCATTCTCCTGCTCGGATGGAAAAAAACATTAAAACAAAGCTTTCTTATGACACTGCCCGGGCTTCTGATCGTGGCACTTCTGAATCCGATGTTTAATCACTATGGTGTCACAATGCTCTATTATATCGAAAGCAGTGGCAACTGGGTGACACTGGAAGCACTGGTTTACGGAATTGTGCTCGGAGCAGTGATGTTTGTCGTTATTCAATGGTTTTCCTGTTACAACAAAATTATGACCAGCGACAAATTTATCTATCTTTTTGGCCGGATCATTCCGGCACTGTCGCTGATTCTTTCTATGGCACTTCGTTTTGTCCCTCGTTTTATTGGACAGCTTCATATTATTCGAAACGGACAGAAATCCATGGGCAGGGATACCACAAACGGAAACATTTTACAGCGGGCATACCATGGTCTGAATATGCTTTCCATTCTGGTGACATGGGCACTGGAGAATGCAATACAGACTTCAGATTCTATGAGAAGCCGGGGGTATGGTCTTCACGGAAGAACTGCATTTTCAATTTATCGTTTTACAAAAAGAGACAAGATCATAGGTGTAATCATGGCTGGATTATTTGCTGTGATCGTGACCGGCTGTGCGCGTGGTGCTGTTTTTGCACAGTATGATCCGCGCATCTTGCTTGCCGGCTTTACCATACAGGGAAAAAGTGCACCGGTTGCATGCAGTACAGGTCTGGCACTTGCCACGTATCTTGCATTTGGATTCTTCTGTTTTATTCCTGTGATTCTGGATGTGGCAGAAGCAAGAAGTCTGGAGAGAAGCCGCAGAAATATCGGACAGGATATGGGTGTGACTTATCGCCGGATTTATGAAGAAATAGAGCAGGAAGGATTATAAATATGAACATAGTAGAAGTAAAGGATTTCAGTTTTTCCTATCCAGATCAGCGAAAAGAAGCACTGGAACATGTCAGCATGGAGATACAGGAGGGAACGCTGAATGTAATCTGCGGAAGGAGCGGCTGCGGCAAAAGTACACTCTTAAGACAGCTCAAAAGTGTGCTGGCACCACACGGTGCATCGACAGGAAGCATTTGGTTTAAAGGGAAACCACTTGGCAGGGTAGACCATCGGACGCAGAGCAGTGAGATCGGATATGTGATGCAGAATCCCGATAATCAGATTGTGACAGACAAAGTGTGGCATGAACTTGCATTCGGATTGGAAAGCCTGGGATTTGAGACAGAAGACATTCGGCTTCGTGTAGCTGAGATGGCAAGTTATTTCGGAATTCATCAATGGTTTTATAAAGGTGTAGAAGAATTGTCCGGCGGACAGAAACAACTTCTGAACCTGGCCTCTGTCATGGCGATGCATCCGTCTCTTTTGATTCTTGATGAGCCGACTTCACAGCTTGACCCGATCGCGGCATCAGATTTTCTTGCAACAGTGCGAAAAATCAACCGTGACATCGGGACAACAGTGATTATCACAGAACATCGTCTGCAGGATATTATTCCTTATGCGGACAAAGTCTTTGTCATGGACAAGGGAAGTGTTTTTCTTGAAGGAACACCGCGTGAGGTCGGACAGAAACTGAAATCTCAGGACAGAGGTATCTATCTTTCCATGCCGGAACCGGTGCAGATCTATGGGGAGATTGACAGTGATCTTCCCTGTCCGCTTACAGTAAGCGAAGGCAGGATCTGGATGAAAAACTATATTGAAACAGAAAAAGCAAAAATGCCGGAAAAGACAGAGCATACAGAGAAAGCAGAATCGTCAGAGAGAGCAGCGACTCCTGCAAAAATATCTGAAACCGTTGGGACAGCATCAAAAATACGAAAATCCACCGGAAAAGATTCCTGCGCGATCGAGCTTCGCGATGTCTGGTTCCGCTATGAAAAGGACAGCCCGGATGTAGTCAGAGATCTTTCACTGAAAGTAAGATGCGGCGAATTTTATGCACTGGTGGGAGGAAACGGAACCGGTAAAAGTACGACTTTGTCACTTCTAAGCAGGGTGCGTCAGCCATATAGGGGAAGGATTTATCTTGATGGCAGAGATATCCGTTCCTTTAAAGACCGGGAGTTGTATAACGGGTATCTGGGGGTACTCCCACAGAATCCACAGAGTATTTTTTTGAAAAAAACAGTGCTTGAAGATCTTTACTCCGTAATCGGCGGCAGAAAAAACAAAAAATCCGTAGAGTATCCGATTGATATGAGAAAAGAAAAAGCAATCGAAGGGATTGTCAGCCTGACAAAACTTGAAGAATTGCTGGAAAGACATCCTTATGATCTGAGTGGGGGAGAACAGCAGCGGCTTGCTCTTGCAAAAGTGCTTCTGCTCAGACCGAAGATCCTTCTTCTGGATGAACCGACGAAAGGAATGGATGCAGAATATAAAGCAGAACTGGGAAAAATCCTGAAAAAACTTCAGCAGCATGGAATGACGATCTTTATGATCTCGCACGATGTGGAGTTTGTGGCAGAGTATGCAGATCGTGTTGGGCTGTTTTTTGAGGGAAGTATTATTACAAGCAAAGAAACAAGAGCATTTTTTGCCGGAAATAATTTCTACACGACAGCCGCCAACCGGATGGCAAGGCAGTTCTTTCCGGATGCAGTTACAGGAAAGGATGTGGTGTCATGCTTAAAGAAGCTGAGTTAGACCGTTTCCTGGACGAGTTTTTTGATGGCACCATGCCGGTACAGTCCGAAGAAAAAAATACAGATGAGAGCACAGAGGATTTGGAGGAATATACACTTCCGACAGATGGGTTAATCATTCGTCAGATGAAAAGAGATGGAAAAGTCAGCAGGCGTACATGGGCGGCACTTGCGCTGATGGTTATTATCGTACCTGTGATTCTCTATCTTTCAGTAAGAATTTTTCACGGAAGAAGATATATGGTGTGCAGCCTGATCGTTGTTGTGGCGGCTATGCTTCCGTTTTTTATGATGTTTGAGGGAAGAAAACCAAAAGCAAGAGAAATTATGGTGATTTCCGTACTGGCAGCCATTGGAGTGGCAGGAAGAGCAGCTTTCTTTATGTTACCGAGCTTTAAGCCGATTGCGGCAATCGTGATCCTTACAGGAGTTTCCTTCGGAGGAGAAGCCGGATTTCTGGTCGGCTGCATGATCATGATGATCTCGAATATTTTTATGGGACATGGTCCATGGACACCATGGCAGATGTTTGCGTTTGGCGTGATCGGATTCCTGGCGGGAATCCTTTATCAGAAGGGAATCCTGAAAGCAAGAAAACCGGACCTCTGTATTTATGGTTTTCTGAGTGTCTTTCTGATTTATGGAGGTATTATGAATCCTGCAAGTATTCTGATGTCTTATGGATATATAACAAAAGAAAGTCTGATTGCTTATTACATTTCAGGTGCACCGGTTGACCTGGTGCACGCAACCTCTACCGTAATTTTTCTCTGGTTTATGAGTAGACCATTGCTGGAGAAACTGGAAAGAATCAAACGGAAGTACGGGTTGATTGAAAGTGATAATAAATAAGAAAAAAGAAAGGAATTTTATTTTATGAAAAGAAAAAAACTGATTATGAAAAAACGGGCTCTAAGCTGGATTCTGGCACTGACATTATCCGGAAGCAGCCTCGCACTGCCGGTATCGGCAGCAGAACCTGATGACAATGTACAGGTGGAAACCTATGATGAAACCAGTGATTTTGAAAATGATGCGGACATAGAAATCACAGATGAAGGGCAGGATGCAAATGGCGGGGCATCTGAGGATATCAATGTAACAGAGGATGGAAGTGCGGAAGATTTCTCGGATTTCTCGGATGAAGAAGCGACAGATGCGGATATAGATGTATTTGCTTCTGAAGAGGATGGACAGGCTGTAACGCAATCAGGTACAGGAACAGAAGCGGACCCGTACCTGATTGCAACTGCTGCAGACCTTCCAGGTACGATTGAAGCCGGAACAGTTTATGCACTGGCAGCGGATATCACACTGACATCAGGTCAGCAGATCAGTACGATCGCCGGAACACTGGATGGTAAAGGCCATGTGATCACACTGGCTGATAAGCCACTTGCAAATAGTGTCAGCGGAACTATACAGAATCTGGGAGTTGAGGGAAACATTACTCTTGATTCCAATAAGGGCAGTATAGCAGTTTCTCTTTCAGGAGGAACTATTCAGAACTGTTATTCCAGAGCAGACATTAATGTTGATGATTTTTGCGATGCCGGAATGCTGGTTGGCTATATGTATGATGGAACTGTTCAGAACTCATATTATGCAGGAAACTGTACTTTGGGAATAATCAGTGAAATTGGCGGAGTAGTTCAAGGCGCAAAAGCAGGAAATATTTCGAATTGCTATTATACAGTAAGTGCAAACGCAGTTTTACAGACTGGTGGTTACACCGTAACAGATTGTGCAACAAAAACAGTTGCAGAATTTCAGAGCGGTTCTGTAACTGCGTTGCTTAATACAGGTATGACAGATGCTGGCTATTATTGGGCAAATCCTGCGAATGGCGGTTATCCTGTACTGACAGTAGGAAAAGCTCCGGCAGAGACAATTGACTGGACTGCTCTTGATAATGCATTAGCGGATGCTTCAAAATTGAATGAAGCAGATTATACAGAAACAACATGGAGTGCCTTGCAGGAAGCTGTAGCAGCAGGAAATGCATTAAAAGAAGCAGGAAGTGAATCTCAGAAACAGATTAATGATGCTGCAAGGGCAATTACTGATGCAATTGCAGCCCTGAAGAAACCGAATGCATCTGCACCGGTGGCACTTCCGACAGATACAAGCAAGATAACATATATTACAAGTCAGAATGATCTTTCAAAATTGAGCGCTACAAAGGATAAGTATTATGTCCTTGAAAACGATATTACAATAAACAGCAATTATATGTCTCTTCTTGGATCTACAGGCTTTGAAGGTGTGCTGGATGGTCAGGGACACACAATTACCTTTGAGAATTCAGGGGCATTATTTACTCATGTTGCCAGCACTGGTGTAATACAAAATGTTGGCTTTAAAGGCAGTTTATCTTCTTGGCAGGCAGTAGGACCTCTTGGCAGATATATGAGAGGTAGTGTTCTTAACTGTTGGTCTGAAGTCAGTGGTACTTATGCATGCGGGTTTGCTGGAGTAGTTTCAGATGAAGCCGTGATCTCCAACTGTTTTGCTTATGGTGAGAGTCCGAAAGGTGGAATTGTCAACACCTGTGCAAGCAGTTTTGACGGCATGATCAAAAACACGCACTGGCTGAACTATTCAACAGCACCGACATATCCGGAGAGTACCCTCGTGAACTCTGGCGCTGTAAGCGAAGACGCCATGAAGGAAAAGAGCTTCATCAATAACCTCAATGCCAACCGTGGTGCCAACGGAAGTATATGGGGACAGAGCAGTTCCGGATTTGCTTATTTCGGACCGGATCAGACTTACACACCGGGAAATGACTGGCCGGAGATTCCGGAAGGGAAATACTGCGATATCGCATTTACAAATTACAATGCTTCAGAGGCAGTAACTCTTGAAGATGCGAAACTTCAGGTTTCACCGGATTCAGTAGCTGCAAGCAAGATGGCAGGTACATTCAGTCTGCCGGGCTATACAGTTCCGAATGGATATAAAGTGTACTGGTCAGTAGAGTCTCAGAAGCCGGATGGAGCCGTGGCAATCGCGGAAGAAGGCGGAGAATTCTATGTTTATAAAGATGGAAAGGCAACTGTAAAGGCTACTCTGGTCGATGCGGATGCAAACGCAGTTCAGCCCCTTGCTTATGCAGCAATTATTTCCAAAACAGCAAAGATTGAAGCAATTCAGTTATATATTGACGATCAGAATGTAACAAACGGGAATTATACAATTGCGGGATCTGCGACAAAATCCATCAAAGTAAAAGCACAGTATGAAGGAGAGACAGGCTTTAAGGATGCGGCATATTCCAGTTTTACATATCAGGCAGCAGATACAGACCTGATTTATAATGAAAGCGTATACAGCTCGTTCTACTTCAAGAAGCCGGGTACTTCTGCAATCAGAGTTACTTCAAAGAATGATCCGTCTGTAAGTGCAACAGTAGATCTTACTTCCACCTATGTGGCGGTTACATCTGTGAGACCGGCGCTGGAAGATGGATCAGAAATTGAAATTCATGGAAGAAATGCAAACAGTGACGGACAGGAAACAGACGGCCGTGTAGCATTTAATCCGATTCAGGGAACCGTGATCGTAACACCGAAAAATGCAAGTTATGCAGATAACTGGGAGATCACAAGCGATAACGAAATCATCGGATACTACGATAACGGATCAAAGGTATATGTTCCGAAACAGGCAGGTACAGTCAAATATACAGCAACGTTGACTGATATGGATCCGAATACGGGAGATGAAAATACAGTAACCGGAACATCCTCCGTAACTTACAAATATAAAAACCCTCTGAAAGAGATAAAAGTAAAGGGGGACACTTCTGATTTCAGTGTAAAAGCGCAGGAATCAGAGGTATTTACCCTCGAGCCGAAAGGTGATCTGTCCGAACAGGGATATGAAGTTACAGAGCCATCCATCAACTGGACATTTGACAAAAAAGGCATTGCAACGATCACAAAGACAAAAAGCGGTGAATGGAAGAGAGTAGATGGTGCCCCGGATACGAATAACTATTTCCTCTGCTCTGAATATAAGATCACAGGAATTTCCGAAGGAACTGTAGTTGCGACCGGAACACCGGTGGATCAGACCAACAATCCTGCCCCGATCAAACTGACGATTACCGTAACAAAAGGAGATAAGGCAGATACAGACAATCTTGCACTTGCCAAATCCGGCGCAGACAGCGCGGCAGTATGGATAAAAGGACAGGCAAAAGATACTCTGGAATGTACTAAGGATGACTGGACAGTATTTACACTCCTTCGTCATGGCGAAACTCTCAGTGATGCACAGACCAGCAGCTATTATGATTCCTTAGTGAAGACAGTAAAGACATGGACGAATCAGAAGCCAACCGATATCGCAAAGGTTTCTCTTGTACTTACTATGCTTGAAAAAGATATCACAGATGTAGATGGTGTGAACCTTGCCGAAATGATGTACAATTCCACACGTCTGACAGAAGGCTCCAACGAACTGATCTGGGTAATTCTGGCACTGGATGCTGCGAACATTCAGATTCCGGCAGATGCAAAATGGAGCAGAGAATCCATGATCAGTGCACTTCTGGACTTCCAGAATGAGAAGGGATTTTTCGGACTGTTTGATAACAAAGGTGGAAGTGTTGATATCACAGCGATGGCATTGCAGCCACTGGCCCGTTATCAGGTAACAGATGCAAAAGTGGAAGCAGCAGTGAAAAAAGCAGTTACGTGGCTCAAAGGAGCAGTGCAGGATGATTTTGGATACGGAAATCCGGAATCAACCGCGCAGGTACTGATCGCTCTTTCAGCACTGGGCATTGACCCGACCGTATCTGATGCCGGATTCGGAACAGTCAATATGAACATGATCACCAGTCTGATGCCATACAAATGTGAAGATGGCGGATTTGCCCATGTTCTTGGAAACACGACAAATGCATTAGCTACCACTCAGGTACTTGAGGCACTGGATGCCTATATATTATTCAAAGAAAAAAATGTTGCATACTGGGATGTGGCAGGAAGTGCGCATGTTTCCCATAACTGGGACGAAGGCGTTATTACAAAAGAGCCGACCTGTACAGAAGCAGGTATAAAGACTTATACATGTGCAGAATGTAATGGAACAAAGACAGAAGAGATTCCGGCACTCGGACATACATGGAGCAGCTGGACGACAACATCTGAGGCAACCGTATTTGCAAAAGAGGTGCAGAAGAGAACCTGCTCCGTCTGCAAAACGACAGAAACACGTGAAGTTGGAAATAAACTCAAAGCAACTATGAAAGTTTCTGCAAATACCGTCCCGTTAAAAGTAAAACAGTCCATCCGTAACTTCAAAGTGACCGGCATGGCAAAGGGTGATTCCGTAAAATCATGGAAATCCAGCAATACAAAGATTGTGAAAGTTTCCGGCAAGGCAAACGGAACCTGTAAGATTTCTGCACAGAAACGAACCGGTACAGCCAGAATCACGATCACACTCAAGAGTGGACTGAAAAAGACAATCAAGATCAAAGTTCAGAAGTCCGCAGTAAAAACAACAAAGATCACAGGATTTAAGGGCGGAAAGAAATCCATCACCCTGAAAAAAGGAAAGAAATTTACACTTGTTCCAATCTGCAAACCGATTTCAAGCAGAGAAAAAGCTACCTTTACAAGCTCCAACAAAAAAGTTGTAAAAGTTGATTCCAAAGGACGCATCAAAGCACTGAAACCGGGTAAAGCAACGATCACAGTCAAGGTTGGAAACAAAAAAGTGAAATTTAAAGTGACAGTCAAAAAATGAGGAAAGACCGCATGAAAAAATGGAAAAATTATTTTCTGGCGGTAATTGCTGCAATCTGTATGCTCTGGATTTTTCCGGAGCATACACCGGCAGCAACAAATGAAGCCGTCATTTCCGTAGAGAAAGGAACACTGGGACAGGGATATATCATAGAACCGACAGCAGTGACACTTCAAAGCGGCGATACCGTAAAAACAGTTACAGAACGAGTGCTGGAAGCAAATGGCAGATCTGCGCTTACGACAATGAACAGCACATACGGGTACTATCTACAGGGAATATCAGATCCGAACAGAGGCGCGATCTCAATTCCTGCGTTTGTACAGCAGATGATCACAGCGAAAAATCTGAGTGTCAATACAGAAGACATAAAAGAGCCACAGTATTTGAATGAATTTGACTATACCCCGCAATCAGGATGGATGTATTGCGTAAATAATGTTTATCCGGAAGTTGGCGCAGCCTCAACGAAGGTAAACAGCGGAGATGTGATTCGCTGGCAGTTTACCATGGTCGGACAGGGACAGGATCTTAAAGAAGGCGATCCGTCGATTTCTGCCAACGAGAAGCTGAACAGGGATAATCTGTACAAAACAATGGCTTATATACACAAGACCAGCGAACTGATGAACCGGGCAGATATCAGAACAGCATATGCAAACTGTATCAATGTTTTGGGAAATCTGACATCGAAAAAAAGTGATCTGAAAGATTATGGCACTCTGAACCTTGCTGCAAATAATATCGGAATTATTTCGTCAGTAGATTTTGTGAACGGTGAAAGCAATACTTCGGCGAAAGTAAGCTATGGGACAGCGGCCTCAGACATTACATTCCCGACATCACTCATTGGACAGAAAAACACGATAAAGGATACCGGCACTTGCAGCATCTGGGATCTGACCTGGAAGTGTGCGGATTATGATCCGCAGAAGCCGGGATTCTATGATTTCAAACCGGTATTTCAGCTGAATGAGGCACAGTACATATTAAAAACGAATGCAAGCCTTCCGACATACAAAGTAACCGTGCTGAAAGAAAACGGGGAAGACCCGGATCCTGTTGTGCCGGATCCGATCGTACCGGAACCTGTAGATCCGAAACCGGTCACACCGCAGGAACCGACGGTATCAAGTGTAAACTTAACTGTCGGAAGAAAAACTGTAAATATCGCTTATGCAAAAAAAACACTCAATCTGAACATCAAGGCAGAGAAGGGTGCTTCTGTCAGCGTAAAATCAGCAAACAAAAAGGTCATTTCCATCAATAAGAAAAAAAGAGCAGTGATCTGCGGAACGGGAAAAACAGAAATTACGGTTACAGCATCGTTGAATGGCAAGAAAACAACCGTACTTAAGATCCCGGTATCGATTACGCCGATCAGACAGAGTGTACTGGCACTGAAATCATCGAAGTCAAGACAGATGACCGTCTCATGGAAAAAAGATACCCGCGCGACCGGTTACCAGGTCATGTATTCCACAGACAAAAAATTCCGTAAAAACGTTAAGACCGTCAATATCAAAAAATACAAAACCACACACTGCACAGTAAAGAAACTTGCCAGAAACAAACGTTACTATGTGCGCGTTCGAGGCTACAAAAAAGTTTCCGGGGGAAAGCTGTATGGAAGCTGGAGCAGTACGAAAAATGTAAAAATAAAAAAATGAAGAAGCAAAGGGGAATGTAGTAGATGAAAAAGAAGCTTGTGAAGCGTTTCCTGGGACTTATAATGACCGGAACATTGATTCTTACATCAGCGGTAAGTCCGATGGCAGCAGAAATAACGGTTTTTACAGAAGAAGGTACACAGAGTGAGGAGAATTCATACAGTGATTTCTCTGTGACTGACGATGAGGATGATTCTTCTGTCACGATTGAGGAGGAATCCGAGGAAGATATCGTAATCGGATTGGATGACGGAACCAATGAAGAATGCGAAACGGACGATATTTTTTCAGACAGTGAGTCAGAAGAAATAACAGAGTTTGCGAATGCTGAAACAAGGACACCGGAAGAAGCCCTGACAGCACTCTATGATGCATTCAAAAATTATAAAATAGGTACAGCACTTGCATTTCCATATGGAACAGGTGAAGGTCAGTATACAAATGCAAAGGCATTTATTCAGGCAGAAATAGAAAAAATCGTGCCGAAATCAGAATATGACGTACAGTTTAATTATACAGGAACTTTATCTGGTGCGTCAGGAAAAGAAACAACCATGGATACTGCGTCGTTGGATATCGCACCGGTGCATGCAGCAGCAGATACCAAACCGGGATTTACAGGTGTGACATTTTCTATTGGGGACAAGGTTTCGTCAAAAATCAAGCTGCTTTATCTGGCAGTAAAACCGCTTGAAGTAACTGCACAGGAAGCTGTAACTTTTGAAGCAGAACAGATCAGCTTTGATACGATCAAAGGTACAAATACCAGTCAGGATCAGATAGTGACTGCACTCGCCAAGCTTCCGACAGCAGCACAGGTCTATAAATCAGGAGACAATGAGATTACTCTGACATGGAATCTGACATATGTGAGTGGAACAGAAAACTGCATGACACTGGATGCAAAAGGAACGACTACTACTGTTGTACGCCCGAATGTCGGAAAGGAAAATGCAGTCTATAAGTTGGAGGCAGTTCTGGCTTATAAGAAGGATCCTACAGTCAGCAAGACACTGAGCTACGATCTTACAGTTCCGGCATTTGAGCCGGTAGTTCTTCCAATACGGATCACACCGGCAGATGCTACGTTTACATTAACCGATAATTATTATAAAACTTCGGTAGATGCATCCTATATTTCTACGGAAGAAGATGGGGCATTGCGTAAGTATACGCTTCATGCAGGTGCTTCCACTGCAACACAGACTTATGCATGGACAGCAGAAAAAGAAGGATACATTACCAAATCGGGGAAAATTACAGTTAAAAGCGGGGAAGAACAGGAACAGGTAGTTTCACTTACAGCATCTTCAGAAGATGATGCCAAACTCGAAAAGCTGTATGTATCATCACCAACTGCTGATGCTCCGAGCATTAAGAGTCCGATGACATCTTTTGATAAAGATACATACGCATATGAGATGACTGTCGGTGCGATAGATTCCATTATAATTAAAGGAAATGCAATCGTTCCGGAAGCAACTGTTAAGGTGACAAGACATTCCAGTCTTACGAATGCAAATAAAGGAACTACTGTGGATACTTCATTGTCCGCAACGGGAAGTGTAACTTGTTATCTTAAATCAAATGCAGATACAGAAATCAAGATTACAGTCACAGCTCCAACAGGAAGTGTGCAGGGGGATGAAACAAAGACAAAAGTTTACAAACTGACTGTACACAAAAATGGCGAGGCAGCACATTCACTGAAAAGCCTTACGCTTTCTGCGTCTGCTACCGATGGAAGTGGAATGAAAGTAAATACACTTTCAGGAACAGAGTATACGACAGAGGAAACACTCAGCCCGGCAGTGGATCAGGGCGGTGTGGCTGAACAGTATAGATACGAGGTCAACTATTACCGAGATCAGGTGACTTTCAAACCTGCGCTTACAACTACAACGGATAAAGTACAGATAAAATACCAAAAAGACGGAGAAGAGCAGAGTATTGACGTTGCAAACAACAAAGTGTCTGCAAATGTTCCGCTTACAGTTGGTGATAACACAATTAAGATAGTTGTGACCAAAAAGGACGGTTCTTCTTCCGAAACATATCCGATTCTGGTTCACAGAAAACAGAAACCGGAAGGAAACGTACAGATTGATGGAAGTGAAGAAATTTTTCCTTTTGCGGTAGAAGAGACAACAGCAAAAGACTGGACAGGAAGAATCAACTTCAATCACTCTCTTCGTGAAGTACTTTTAAAAGTAAATGTACCGGATGATGTTACGGTGAAGGTTTCCGGCGATGAGAAAGAGTACAAAAACAGAGATATCATCAACGTTGCAGTAGACGAGTCTGCAAGCAAAATCATTACTTTGTTCTGGATCAGAAATACAAAGAGTGGAGAGGACAGTACAGTAACTGTTCAGGAAGCACAGAAATATGTACTCAATCTTATGCGTGCACCGGCAGATTCCGCAGATTTTCTTGGATCGTATCTTCCGGCACCGGGACAGTTTGTAAATGTTGATATGTATAAAGATCCGTCAGTGACGCTTGCAGGCCCGAACAGTGGAAGAATGGTCACACTTGGAAGTTTTGGCGGAAGCATTGTATACGAATTTGAAGAACCGATACAGAACAGTGATCAGAATCCATATGGTATTGATTTTATCGTATATGGCAATGTTCAGAAATCAGAGACCGGGGAGAGTTATTCTTCAGGAATGGAACCGGCGGCAGTGATGGTTTCACAGGATGGAAATACGTGGTATGAGCTGGCAGGAAGTGATTACTATGAACGTACCACACAGCATAATATAAGCATGACTTATACCAATCCTGATACGACATTTAAGTCAGCAGTGGATATTCCGTGGACAGATTCTACAGGTGCATCCGGTACAGTAAAAGCAAACACCTATCATTCACAGGCATATTATCCGGATTCGCTGAATTACGGCGAAACGAATAAGGGAACAGGTGAAAATAAAACCTATACAGATAGATCCATGACAGTCAGCGGTACAAGAGTAAGCAATTCTGCAGCGCTGAAATTTGGTTATGGAGATACGCATGCGAATGCGGCAGGCAACGATAATACTGCAGTGAATCCGTACAAAGAAAATCCAAACTACAATACAAATGGCGATGGAATGGATATTTCATGGGCAGTTGATGCTGATGGAAATCCGGTTCAGCTTGATTCTGTCAAATATGTAAAAATTTATACTGCACAGAGCAAAGATAATGGCTCTATGGGTGAAGTTTCTTCTGAGGTAAGCGGTGTTTTAAGAGCAAAATCAGGAAGTGCGTCCGTAGGAAAGACAGAAGATCTCAAAAATATCGTGATCGATGGCAATGAGATCGAATTAAAAGCAGGTGTCTATACCTACAATGATGTGCCGGTAAATGATGTATCTGCATTTAAAGTAACACCTACAGCAGGAGAAAACAGCAATATTTATGTATCAAACCAGAGAGTAAAATCCGGGGCGACATCAAAGACGGTCAGTGTACAGAAAACATTACGTGTAATCGTACAGGATGACCAGAAAGAACCGGCGGTTTATTTCTTCAATCTGTCCGGAACAGCAGATCCGGCAGCCAATACTACACTGAAAACCGTATCTGCAATGCCGGGCGGTATTGAGGCAGAAGAAAACGGTGACGGATATGTGCTTCGTATGACAAAAGAATGCAAAAAGATCCGCCTGTCAGCAGAAGCATTAGACGAAGAGGCAACAGTAAAGATTAATGGAAAGGCTGTAACAGACAAGGAAGATTATTTAAGCGACATAATTCCATTAAATGATGGTGATACAGAAGTTGTTGTTGAAGTTACTTCCAGAAATGGAAAAGTGACAAAATCTTATTCTGTGATCATCAAAAGAGAAGACGCTGAAGATCAGAAAATGGTACAGGTGAACTTTTCTCTCGTAGGTGACGAAAAACATGGAAAAGATGCACATACATGGAGAAGATTCTGGCTGAATCAGGTTAAATGTAGCATTCCGGAGGGAAGTACCGCAAAATATGTGACAGAAATGATGCTCCTGAACAATGATATTCCGTTTAGTATAAGAAACGGAAACTACGTGACGGAGATCAACGGACTGAAAGAATTTGACAATGGTCCGGGATCCGGATGGATGTATGCAGTAAACGGAACATCCGATAATGTAAATGCAATCGATCTGCAGATTTTGACGAGTGATTGTACTGTGACATGGTATTATGTAGACGATTACACCAAAGATGGCGTACCGGATCTGAATAATATCAATGCCGATCATGTATGCCGCATTAACGACTGGAAAACAACCTCCAAAGCAACCGTATTCGCACCGGAGAAACAGCAGGGAACATGCGCCGTATGCGGCAAGACAACTACAAGAGACTATGGAACCAAACTTGCAGCAACGATCAAACTGAATGCGAAATCCATCAAACTTCAGAAAAAACAGACTACAAAGAAAATCAAAGTTACAATGGCAAACGGTGATTCTATCAAATCATGGAAATCCAGCAACAAGAAGATCGTAACCGTCAATAAGAAGGGTGTGATCAAAGCCGGTAAGAAGAATGGAACAGCCAAGATCACTGTAACACTTGCAAGTGGTAAGAAAGCAACATTGAAAGTAAAAGTTCAGTCCCCGAGAGTAAACACAACCAAAATCAAAGGACTGAAATCCAAAGTATCCCTGAAAAAAGGTGAGAAACTGACGCTGAAACCGGCAATCAGCCCACTCACCTCTCAGGACAAAGTAACCTACACTTCTTCCAACAAAAAAGTGGCAACCGTGAGCAAGAAGGGGGTCATCACAGCGAAGAAGAAAGGAACTGTAAAGATTACCGTAAAATCCGGAAAGAAATCTTATACAGTTAAAGTAAAAGTAAAATAAAAATCAGATAACTCACTTTTTTAAGACCGGAGTCCATCGCGACTCCGGTCTCTCTCTATATATAAACAAACATTGTTCTAAAACATCTTGCAAAGTTTTAGAGCAAATGGTACTATAAAACCAAAGCATATTTCTATAAAGTTCAAGGCAGTAATGCCGTCTGATATTCTTAATTCACTTCAGAAATCCATGCTTTTAAATCCAGTCAAAAAAGAACAAAAAGGTTACTTCAGAAAAAAGACAGAACAGCAAAAATGGGACGGCTGCAAACATTTCTACGAAAACACAGGTCGGAGGTGATCGGAATGAGCATATTCGAGTACAATAAGGAAGAGATGAAATACGATTCCTTAAAGGTAGATAATAACTTTTGAAATTATTCTAAAGTTTGGAAAAACACCTGAAATCCTGTAAATAAATTGACGCTATCAGGTGAAAGTGTTATAATAATCGGACAACAAGATAACCAAACGTGGTCTGATTTGTTAGTCAGTTTAAGGAAATCCGGTGCGAATCCGGAACTGTTTTTTGTTGTATTTAATGTCAAACGCGGAAGACATTATCAGTCGGCAAGCCAACACGTTATAAAGGACAGAGACTCATCAATTCATGAGGCTCTGTTTTTTGTTGCTAAAATAATAATTCACAAAAGGAGGAGCAAAGTGAAGAAAAAAGAATTAATGAAACGTATGTCAGCAGTTGCTATGGCGGCAATGATGACCGTAACAATGATTCCATCAAATGCATTTGCAGCAGATATTGATTTCTCTGATGGCGGACAGGATGCGATAGAAGTGCAGGCAGATACAGATGAGGAAGCTGATGCGGAGCTTTCTGTCCAGAATGAAGAGTCAGCTGATGCGGAAAATCTGACAATTGGGGATGCATCTCAGGATGAAATATCTGATACAGAGGTGTTTTCTGTAGAAGAAGATGAGAATGTTTCAGACAGTGATGATATTGCAGCATTCAGTGATGCCGAGTCAGACACAGACAGCGATGCTGAAGCAAAGGCTGCGGCAAAGAAATGGCTTGAGGAAAATTACATTAGTGGCAGTAAAAAACTCATTAGTAATGGAGCAAAAAGTGCAGATGGTTTATCTTATACAATGGATTTAAAATCATCAAGAGGCTCTAATATTACATCAATAGCATTTTCGAAATTTACTGGTGGTAAATATTTTCCATATATATCGGGGTGGTATATTGATAGTTCTTGTGAATGGCTGAAGATAGACAAAACACCTAGTAAAACCGGAAGTATATCCATAGTTAACCGTCCAACAGCAGCGCAGGGGGATCAGAGTTTTAAGGCGAAGTTGAGAGTATTTGCAGATGGCACAAGTGCAGATACTATCAATGACGAAGCAGCCGCTGATGCAGCTGCCCTTGCAGAGCAGGAATTTACTATTACAATTAAAGCGGCAGAGCCGAACTACACCATGACTGTCAAAGTAGTGGATGCAGACGATAACTCCGATCTTACAACAGATGGAAAAACAACCGTCAAATTAGAGAAAAACTGGACAGCAGTTTCTCCGGAAACGGATGGCTCATATAAGATGGAAAAGGGCGCAGAGTATACGCTGACTGTTACAAGAGACGGATATATTGACTATAAAGACAGTTATTTTACCTTCAATCCAGAGGAAGAAAATACAGTAAAAACTGTACAGCTTAAGAAAAAGATTATAAGAAATATCAGCTTTAATGTTACAGACAAGGCAACCGGAAATCCAATTACAGGTTCTGCAGTAACGGTAATAAAAGATGGCGACTGGAATAGCATAAAAGCTGAAGATGACGGCAGTTATAAGCTTGTCAATGGAGTAACCTATAATTACACCATTGAAGCTACGAACTACAGGAAGGTGAACGGCTCTATTACACCGGATGCGAACAAAACCATCGACATTAAGATGGAAAAAGACATCAGCGAATATCAGGTTACATTTAAACCAGTTGACTTTAAAGGTGCAGATATAGCAGGAGCAACACTTACCGTAACTTATGAGGAAGAAGACGATTATGGTGATCCAGAGCCAGTAACGGTAATTCCGGAGAATGGAGTTTATACTCTGGATAAGAATACCACTTATACTTATACTGTTAAAGCAGATGGATACAAAGATGTTACAGGTACGTACAAACCATCCGGTGATGAAGAAACAATAGTTGTACCTGTTCTGATGGGAGCAGCTGATGTTTCCGCAGACGATCAGGCTACGGTAGACGCTGTTAAGACACAGTTTGACAAAGACTATACACTTCGTCCAAATTATGCACAGGATAAAAATATTTGTGAATTTGTAAAGAATAAAATTTCTAAATACAATGTTGCAAATGCTGATAAAGTAAATGTATATGTTGCTTCAACAGAAATGCCGGATGTAGTTGCGGCGGATGGAACCATTCATTACATTAAAGCAGATACTTTAAATACAGTTACAAAAATAAACAGTAAAAATGTATCACTTGTATACATTTTTGAATTGAATGGCGCTTATGTAAAGAGCGAAAGCAGCACTGCAACAATCGGCTGGGATCGAGAACATTTCAATAGCAAGATGTCAGGCGAGAAAGATGTTCTTACATGGGACAAAATCAAAGGCGAAAATACAGATAGTGCAGATGTAAAAACATATCTGACGCTTCCGCGGTGCCTGTCTACTAATGCTAATGGTGCATGGTCTGAGATTTCCTGGACCTCATCGAATGAAAAAGTAATCAGTATCGAAAAGACTGGCTGGGATTCTCTGATTGATCCGAAAAAAGGTGTGATTCATATACCATCAGTAGATACAGAAGTAACTCTGACTGCTACTTTTGTGGCAAACGATAATGTAATCAACACGAGAGTAGAAAAAGTTGCAGATTTTACAACATACACAAAAACATTCACAGTAACTGTAAAAGGCAATGGCGAGACAGGAGCTACAGAAGCAGAACTGCAAAGCATCCTGAATAAATACTATACAGCAGATCAGATTTCAGATCTCAATACAAAAGTAGCCGTTGATCTTACAAACTGCAAGTCAGACCTTCAGTTGCCTAGATATACCAGAATCAAAGATGACAAAGATGAATACGTATTTAATAATAAAGAAATCACTGTAACTTCCGATACAGATGCAATTCAGATTAACGGATATGCTGCTTATCTGGATCGATTCACCAGTGATAAAGATGTAACCGGAAACCTTATCGTTACATTTACCCGTGACGATGTAAGCGTATCAAAGAACATTTCAGTTACAATTAAAGCAATTACAGATGCAGAAAAACAGGCTGAACTGGATATGATGAAAGCTGCAAAAGACAATTATTTTGCAGGAATCAATGACGGACAGAATGCAGATAAAGATTCTGTCAAAAAAAATCTTCATGCATTCCAGGAAATGATTCTTGATGAAAACGGACAGCCAAAATGGATTTATAATGTTGATAATAAAACTGGTGAAGGTATCGTTGCAGATGAGCAGTTTGACGATCCGTGGATCATGGAAGGCGCCGGATATAACAAGTTTAAATCATCTAATAGTGCGGTAATTACGCATGAAAATCTGCTTGTAACCAGAAGAGAAGATGATACTCAGATTAAAATTTCTTCTGTACTCAGCAGCGAGCGTTACGGCAAATTCGCGGAAAAGCATCCGGAAAATGAATTCTTACAGCAGGTATACAAACAGCCGGTAGAAGTAGTCGTTACCGTTAAAGGAACCAAAGAAGCACTTGCATCATTACCTGACAGAATTAAAGAGGCAAAAGAATTTGCAGCAAACATTGTTGAAGGTACAGAACCTGGACAGTATAAAGAAGGAACAAAGGCAGCGCTTGAGGCAGCAATTAAAGAGGCAGAAGATGCAAATGCAACAACCGAAGAAGGGGCTGCAAAAGTTCTTCTTAAACTAAATGAGGCAATAAAAGAAGCAAAAGATGCACAGAATGTAAATACTGCAACGATTACAGTACGTACACATCTGGCATCCGATCCGAATGGTGAACTCAGAACAGTTGAAGTGACATCAAATGATGCTGCAAAATATGGCTATGAGAAACCAGAGACAGTAAGAAATCAGGTAACGATCACAGATGCGTTATACAAACTTCATGCAGAGATGTATGGAGAGCAGTTCGCTGAGAATCCGGAAGCTTATCTGGAAATTGGCGGCAATGGATGGATCAACAGAATCTTCAAAATTCAGGGTGCCGCAGTTGGTACGCTGGTAAACAACAGATTTGGCGGTACTACAAATGAGGAAGTACTGAAAAATGGTGATGAATTAGGTGTATTCTTATTGGCAGATACTGCAAAATACAGTGATAAATATCTTTATTTCCAGAATGTACCGGAAAAAGTAGTAACTGAGCAGGCATTTACAATTAATTTCAGGGATACAGATATGTGGGGAACAGATGAAGCAGCGGCAGGATGTACTGTTGAAATGAAGAATCTGGACACAAACAAAACAACAGAAGCAATAACCGATAAAGATGGTAATGTAACGCTGAGTGCGGATCAGGCAGGAAGTTATCAGATTACAGTTACCAAAACACCGTACACATATTTTGTAGCGCCGACAGCAGTTGTTCAGGTTGAGGCTCATTCCCATAACTTTGTATGGAATACAACTGCAAAAGCAACCGTATTCGCACCGGAGAAACAGCAGGGA